>OBEQ011559344.1_pt1 | contig 25257 bp, 20 predicted proteins | sample 1670901 | NCBI WGS metagenome assembly OBEQ01 (sample SAMEA104232315, study PRJEB22302) | groundwater metagenome | biome: forest; feature: aquifer; material: groundwater | place: USA | collected 2011-08-07 | depth 5.4 m | reverse complement strand
TCGCGCACGTGCTCCCGGGATCGGTCCGTGTACTGCGGGGTGGCCCGGCGCATTTGGCGCCGCAGATCCTCGTAGAAAGTGTTCACCCGCAGCGCGAAGGCGTCTTGCCGGCACAGTTCGATCGTGAACCCCTCGTCGGTGCGCCGGATGATGATGTCCGGCCGGGCGACTTCGCCCGGGTAGAGGCGGCCGCCGTCCTGATCAAGCCGGTAGCGTTCCGCGGGATAGGGATAGCAGTTGCCCTTGACGAACTCGTGGGCCTCTTTGACATCGGCCAGCCGCACGGAGAGCGCCTTCGCGACCGCCTCGAACCGCCGCGCGGCGAGGTCGGCGAGGTGGTGTTCCACAATCCGCTGGGCAAGCCGATTGACCGGCGTTTGGTCCATGACGCGCAGCTGGAGGAGGATGCATTCCTCAACGGTGCGCGCTCCCACCCCGATAGGCTCAAACCGCTGGATGCGGCTGAGCACGGCTTCCACTTCTTCCACTTCCACGTTGAGCTCTTGCGCGACTTGCACTGTCGTGACTTCGACGTACCCGTTATCGTTGATGTAGCCGATGAGCCGCTCCCCAATAGCATGATCCCGCGGGGAGAGCCCCTGCGCTTGCAACGTCATCATCAAGTGCTCCGGCAGCGAGACGGGGGCCGCGACCTGGGCGAACGGATCGTAGTCGTCGTCATCTGGGGTCCACGCGGCAAGCGACTGCACCCCGCCTTCCCACGACCCGTCGGTGGGCTCCGTCGAGGGCACTTTTTCGTCAAGCTCTAACGCGGGATTCTCGCCGAGCTCTTGCTCGATTCGCTGGAGCAGCTGGTTGAGAGGCAGGACCAACAGCGCGTTCACCATCATCAACTTGGGGACCATGCGCTGCTGGAGTCCCGTCTTCGCGGAGACACTTGCGCGCAACTGCTGATCCATGCCTAGCGGCCTCCGACGCAGGTACGGCGGGTCTGCGCGCGCAAGGGACACATGGTCGCGTGCGGATGCGCCAAGACCGCGCGCCTGGCCCAGTGCGGCAGCCTGCGCGCGCCCATGGCGCGGCCAGGTGCGTGGTCAGACGTGATCAAGGCGCTCGCTGCTGGCACCATGCCTCAAGACCCTCTGTATGGCATCTTGCCCGCGCGGGCGGCGCGTAGTCCGTTTACGGGGGGTGGCACGCGGGCCGCTGGAAGAAAGTTTCATGCCACGGGGAGAAGGACCCCAGGCCGTCGGGGAGATCCTCGCGGAAGGAGGGGTTAGCCTGTCTCAGCGGAGAGCTTGTAGTCTTCGATCTTGGATTCGAGCGAGGAGACGTCGATCCCAAGTACGCGAGCCGCGTCGGTGAGGTTCCAGGTGGTCATTTTCAGGACAGCCTCGATGTGCCGCCGCTCGGCTTGTTCCAAGGATAGGGCTTTGGGGAACTTCGGGCCTCGTGGGTCTTGCTCATCGATCCAGACTTCTTCGGCTCCGATGAGCTCGCCAGCGGCGAGAATCACGACCCGCTGAATCGTATATTCAAGTTCGCGGACATTTCCAGGCCACGAATGGCCGCGCAGCTTCTTCATCGCCGAGGGCGTGAACCCGCGAATCCGCTTGCCGAACGCGACCGCGTACTTGTTCAAGAAATGGTACGCGAGCGTGGGGATGTCCTCTTTACGCTCCCGCAGCGGCGGGATATCGATGGGCATGACGCTCAACCGGTAGTAGAGGTCGTCGCGGAACTGATTGGTCTCCATCGCCTTCCGGAGATCCTTGTTCGTCGCGGCGATCACGCGTGCGTCGACATCGATCGTCTTCCCGCCCCCGACGCGTTCGACGACCCGCTCTTGGAGGACCCGGAGCAGCTTCACCTGCATCGCCAGCGTCATGTCGCCAATCTCATCGAGGAAGATCGTGCCTCCAGTCGCGCGTTCGAAGCGGCCGACCCGGCTCGTCACGGCGCTCGTGAACGCCCCCTTCTCGTGCCCGAAGAGCTCGGTCTCCATCAGCGTCTCGGGGATCGCCCCGCAGTTCACGACCACAAACGGCCCGCTTGCCCGCCGGCTTTGCAAGTGGATCGAGCGGGCGAGGAGCTCCTTGCCGGTTCCCGTCTCCCCGTAGATCAGCACCGTCGCATCGGTCGGGGCGACGGTGGCGGCGAGCTTGAGCGCGTCCGCCATCTTGGTGGACGTGCCCACGATCCCTTCGAACTTGATCGTGGTGACGAGTTCATGCTGGAGCGCGCGGTTCTCTTTGAGTAGGCGGTTCCGTTCTAGCGCCTGGGTGACGACGATCATCAGCTCCTCAGGACGGAACGGCTTCGCGACGTAGTCGTAGGCGCCCAGCTTGATCGCCTGGATCGCCGTATCGATGGAGCTGAACGCGGTGATGAGAACCACTTGTGCGTCGGGGTCGTGCTCAATGATGGTGCGGAGGACCGAGATGCCATCCAGCTTGGGCAGTTTTTGGTCCAGCAGGACGAGATCGAAACTCCCGTCCTTGTACTTGGCCAAGCCTTCCTCGCCGTCGATCGCGGTCTCCACCACGAGCCCCGCCTCGGTCAGGATCTTGGTCAGGAGCGTGCGCAGGGGCTCTTCGTCATCGACGACGAGAACGCGTTGAGGATTCTTCTGCATCGTCTGCGCCGTTGGAAGGTCACCTCAGTCTCGTGGGGATGGAGCGTCCAGATCGATGGGATTATACCCATCGGCGCAGGAGAATACACCTCTTCGGAGGGACCCACCGGCAGGCGGGGGCACGCGGGAAAAAGACCTCGCCGCTCCCCCGGTCGAACGGCGCGCCGCGCGTCAGCGGCCCCCCTGGTGGTCGCCTGGCGCAATGCGGAACCGTGGACTAGATGAAGCGGCGAGTGCTCAGTCGTCCGGAATGAACACGGGTGCCGTCGGCGCGGGCGCGACAAGAGTCGGGCCGGTGATCGTGGAGGGTCGGCCTCGGGCAGCGGACGGTGCCGCGTTCCGCTAGGCCCGGGGGCATCGAAGTGAGGACAAACTGTGCGGCGAGGTGCTCCTCGGCCCTGCATACGCCACGGGGCCCACCGAGCATCGTGAGCGCGTCTGCCACCGATGATTGGAGATGCTCCACGAGCGCGCCCCGGGCGCGCGCCGAGAGCTCCGCCACCTTCCCTGGAGCATACGGCACACTAGTCCAACGCTGCGTCTTAGTCGGGCGGCGCCCCCAGCTCGAGTTGGTCACGGTTGGGGGTTTCACGCCCTTCCGCGCTCCGCCCCCGGCCGGGTAGCGTTCCCACGTCACTCCATTTATCGGTCGAAGGAGGGGAACCTTAAGCCCACCGCATTCCGCGCCCATGGTCAAATCGCCTCAGGGGGAGCCGATCTGAGGCGACTGGCGCCTGCGCCATCCTGCGTGGGCAGATCGTGTGCCGCGTGACGGCGAGGGGTGGACGGCCGACGGCGCTGCATAGCGCGATTGGCTCGAGTGAGAGGACGGAGCCGGCGGATCAGCGCGGCGCGAGCCTGGTCCATCGCGTGAAGCGCGCGGGCCAAGGCAGGATTACCAAGATGCTCGGCCACCAACCCCCGACGCGTGAGTTCGAAAACTTCCAGGTGGGCGAGGATCTGGGATTCGAGATCGGCCAAGCGCACCGCCTCCGGCCACCGTCCCGCGCGCAGGAAACAGTGCTTCATCCGCGCCAGCACGACCAGCTGCTGGTAGCAGTACACTTCGCGATCAGCCGCGTGCGCAAGCTCGCGGGGAAGCCCGTCCCCATTCACAGCAGTCCGCCTCTTCCGCGCGCCCGTCATGGTGTGGCGTGCGGATCAATTACCTCTGGAATAGCAACTCCGGTGCCAGTGGGTCCGCGATGTGCCGACAAGCACGCATGGTGGTGTCGCGGACTGCTCTAGTGCCGCGGCTGGGCAGCGCACCCGGGTCGGGTCCTCTGCGGGACGATCGAGCGCATGAAGATCCCCCCGGCACCGGGCGGTCCTAGAGCCCGGGAGGCCTCGTGGCACGAAACTTGCTTCCATTTCACTGGCATCAGTGGTATTTCGACAGGAGGAAATGGGCACAAAAAGCGTAGGCGACCCTGCAGCGGACAGCCGAGAATAGTGAGGGACCCTATCGTGAATGTGGCCTCTGGCACTGCGATTGCTCCTATTTCCCCCTTGTCGATCCCTTGCGGATCATCTCATGGAGAAGGTGGGGACCATGAAGAAGGCTATCGCAGGGCTGCTCGTCTTGGCCGCGCTGTTGAGCGGAGGGTCTATGGCGTGGGGAGGGAACGCCAACCAGACCGCCCCGGACCAGAATCAGTCGGGAGCGTGCAACGACGAGGGCTGTGATAATCGGCCTTCGGGCGTTACCTGGGAGTAACGTCGCGGGGCCATCAGGCCCGCCCGTGAAGTCGAGCACACGCCTGCTGCTGGGACGCTGTACCCCAGCAGGAGGTGTGTTGTTGTCGTTTGCGCCCAGACTACGGCCTCGCTGGCGGCGTGCCGCCGTGAGCGGAGATGACCGATGAAGGGCCTACCGGCCAGCGCACGAGTCTACGTCCTCTCCATCATCGTCCTCGGCGGCCTCGTCGCGGTCGGGGCGATGCTGTTGCCTGGCGGGCGGCCGGTCCTCAACCTCCCGTTCGCGATCTTCGCCGGCGCTGCGCTGCTCACCCAGCTCCAAGGCGTCCGGATGGCGACCACCGCCGAGCAGGGTCAAGCGTGGTCCCTGCTCTCGTCTGTCCTCATCGCGACGATCATCCTCTTCCCCGTCGGGAGCGTCACGCTTCTCGTTCTGCTCACGCTCGGCGCGTACTGGATCAAACGCCGGTACCCGTGGTACCAAGGCCTCTTCAACATTGCGCAGCACGAGATTGCGGTCGTGCTCGCGGCGTTGATCTGGCACGGGGGGAAACCGGTTGGAGCAGTAGTGGGGTTTGCGGTCCAGTGGTATGCGGCTGCATTCGCGACGGGCCTGACGTTCTACGTCGTCAACGGCGTGCTCGTGACGATCGCGATCGCCCTCGCCAGCCGACGCTCGCTCCTGCAGGTCGGCGTGTTCTCGCGCGCCAGCTTCTACCGCGAACTCGTCTTGATCTGGTTGAGCGTGCTCGTCGCCGATCTCTGGCGGCTGAACCCCTGGCTCACGAGCCTGCTCGCGATGCCGCTCATTGCGCTCTCGCAAATGCTCCGCATGCACCTGGAAGACACCGAACGGATCCGCCGCAGTCAGTGGGAAGCGGAGGATCGCGCCCGGCAACTGATCAGCCTCAACGAGCTGACCCGTGCGCTCACGAGCTCCATCGAACGCAGTCAGGTCTACGAAGCCCTCTACACGCAGATCAAACGGAGCTATGAACTGGAAGCGTTCGCCGTCGGCTTCTACGACTTCCACGCCCATCAAGTGAAGTTCGGCTTTGTGCGCCTCGGGGACCGGCCGCTGAGCGCGTTCGTGCGGTCCGCGGGCGAGACGGTGATCGCCCGGCTCCTCCAGGCGACGGCGCCGGTCGTGCTGGAATCGAATCGTGACCGCGCCGCGGTCGAGGCGCTGAGCCCGTCCCGGCAGCTCGCGGGTGCCGCGGGCATTACCGTCGTCCCCATGACGCTGGGGGACCGGACCATCGGGCTCATCCTGCTGGGACCGCGCCAGCCGCTGAGCGCGCAGGACCTCGATCTCCTCTTCACCATGGCGGGACAAGCGGCCGTTGCGCTGGACAAGACCCAACTTTTCGAAAGCCTCCAGATGCAAATGGCCGCCCTGGAACAAACGCAGCTCCAACTGCTCCAGTCGGCCAAACTCGCCACCATCGGCGAGCTCGCCGCCTTCATCGCGCACGAGATCAACAACCCGCTCACCTCGGTCTTAGGGTACGCGTCGCTCATCCTCAGCGAGACCGCCGCGACCGACCCGAAGCGGGCGGACCTGGAGGTCATTGAGAAAGAAGCGTTGCGGGCCCGCGCGATTGTGCGCGATCTGCTCGGCTATGCGCGGCAAACGGAGTCGAGCATGGAGCAGACGCCCGTCAACGCCGCACTCGAGAGCGTCATTCCGCTCGCCAAGCGGCGAGCGGAGATGTGCCAGGTGGCGATTACCTCTAAGCTCGACCCTGGCCTGCCGCCGATCCTGGCGGACGTGAATCAGCTCAAGCAGGTGTTCATCAACATCCTCAACAATGCGATCGATGCGATGCCGCAGGGGGGCGAGGTCGAAGTGTCTACCCGCTCGATCAACGGGGACGGGCTGGGCCCGCGGGTCGAGATTGCGTTCCAGGATCATGGGGTGGGGATTCCTTCCGATCAGCTCTCGAAGATCTTTGACCCGTTCTTCACGACGAAGGAAGCGGGGAAGGGCACGGGCCTCGGGCTCCCCATCACCAAACGGATCGTGGAACGCCATGGGGGAAGCATCGAAGTCACCAGCGAAGAGGGCCTCGGGACGCGGTTCACGATCAAATTGCCGGTCCCGGCACCGCGATGACGATGCCGCTGCAAGCGGGACACCTGGGAGCCGCGCCACGCATTCTAGTCGTCGATGACGAAGCGTCGATCCGGGATCTCTGCGCGCGCGTGCTCACACGGAACGGGTTCGAGGTCACGATGGCCAGTACGGGCGAGGATGCGATGGCCCGGCTGCAGGATGCACCCTATGACCTGGTAATCTCGGACATTCGCATGCCCGGCATTTCCGGGATGGACGTGCTCGCGCGCGCCAAGGCGCTGTACCCGTCGATCGCGGTCATCCTCATCACCGGGTTCGGGACGAGCGAATTCGCGGATCGCGCGAACCAGTCGGGGGCGGCCCGGATCCTCACGAAGCCGTTTGATGCGCTTGAACTCCTCGCCACCGTGCGCAAGATCCTGGCCAAAAACGGCCACTCCCACTAGTCAGGCCCCCCCACGTTTCAATCCCCCGACGCAGCCGCAGAGGCCTGAAGGACTCGCACGAAGGGTACAGTTCAGGAGAGCGGGGCCGCCGTTGCGGCCCCCGATTGTACCATGCCCGTGGAGTTGACCTCTGCATGACGAAGGTCGCACGCGTCCTCGAGGACATCAAAACCAAAGCCGCAGGCGAGGCAGTGTTCCTCTGCACCGGCGATGGGTCGATCCTCGAGGCAGCCAGTGACGCCGGGCTCAACCTCACCGCGATCGCGATGTACGCCGCAAGCTATGTCTCCGTGTCGCACCGGATGGGTGAGGATACCCACCACGGCACCACCGAGGGCGTCGTCGTCCTCTATCGTGGAAAAGCGTTGGTGATCGCACCCCTCGGCAACTCGGTCGTGGCCGTCGTCGTGGGCTCGCGCACGACCCATCTGGGGAACCTCCGCCATCAGCTCTACAAAGGACTCGACGACCTCGGGCAGGCCGTGCATGAGGAGATGCCAGAACTCGCCGTTGAGGGCTCCGGGCAACCTGCGCCGGCTCGGCAAGAGCGGGCCGACCGACCGCCTCAGGCGACCATCCCGCCGCCACCACCAGTCGTCCAGTCACCACCACCAGTCCCGGCAAGACCAGTCACGCAGACACCACCACCAGCCTCGGCAAAACCAGTTGCTCCGGCGCCTCCCGTGCCCCTGAATCCTACCGTGGTCCGAAAGTGGCCAGTCGCCCCTGTGCCTCCGGTCGACTCGAAGGCGCCAATGACGGGGGCGCCCCCAGCTGCCGCACCTGCGAATCCGCCACCTGCAGGGCGTCCACGGCAGGTCGTCTATCGCTCCTCCCCCTACCGGCATCGCCCTGAGCCAAGCGCGACACCGCAGGAAGAGGGCGCGGTACGGAAGCCGCCCGAGGCCCACGAGGTCCCTGCATCGCCTCCTCAAAGCGACCAAATCTCGCCACATACAGACGTGGCGCCCGCACCACCTCCGCCTGAGCTTGCCGCGCCACAGGCAGTCGACGAGAGCTCTGTCCATGTCGAAACGATACCCATGCCTGCCACGCCGTCCGAGACGAAGTCTGAAGAGGCCCCTGCGCCGGAGGTTGCACCATCCGCGGAAGCGCCAGAGGAGACTGCGCCCCAAGCCAGCGCACCGGTCAGCCCCCCGGAACGCGCCGCCATCGCAATGCCGGTCGAACCCGCACCTGTTCATGAGGAACTTGCACCCGCCCGCGAGGAACTCCCACCGAGCGCGGCAGTCGCCTCGCGGACCAAGGCGCATGCGTTCGCGGCCCGGATAAACGAAGCCCTCACCCACTTGCGCAGGCCTCCGGGCGTGTGCTCGGTCGCGGTGCTCGCCTTGGAAGGGCTGGGAGAAACCACCCCACCCCTCCCCCGGCCGGATCGAGAGCGCTTGATCCAACGGTGCGCCGAGCAGTTGCAGAAAGCGCTCCGCGCCGCGGATGTCGCCGCCGACTTTGAGAATGGGCTATTCGGGCTCTTGCTCGCGGGCGTGAAGAGCGATCAGGCGAACGCAGTAGTCCAGCGGATCACGACGCAGGTCCTGGAGAAAAACCTCGACAGTCCGCCGGCGGAGGTCACCTTCAGGCTCCGGGCGGGGATCGCAGCGTTCCCTGAAGCGGGAGCGACGGGCGAGCAACTGTTGCGGCGGGCCACGACCGGATTGTTCCTGTCTCGGATTGAAGGCGCGATCGACGCGACCCGGGCCCGCCCCGCAGAGTTCTCCGTGGCGGTGATTGTGCTCGAAGGGGTGGAACGCGTGGCCAGTTCCACGCGGACTCCCGCGTGGGCGCACGGCATCCCGCTGTTTGCGAGTCGCCTCGAAACGACTCTCCGGGTGTCCGATATCTCGACACAACTCGACGACATCAAATATGGACTGCTCTTGATGGGGGTGAATCAGGCTCAGGCCAAGGGCATTGTCCAGCGGATCCGGGACCAGGTAGTTAAGGACAACCTCGAGTGCCCTCGCAGTGAGATCACGTTCCGCGTGCGGGCAGGCATTGCCACCTTCCCCGACGCCGGCCCCTCGGCCGACTCGCTCCTCTACCACGCCGAGGCTACCCTCGAAGTCGTCGCCCTCTAAGGAACCTCCCCCCGCTACGCTGAACACGCACCCCGGGGCCCTGTCCCCGAGGACCTCACGAACTGTCTCGTGTCTCAGTGAACCTTCTGGTCGGCCTTCGCGCCAGGGATGTCCGCGTACCACGCAGCCAACCTCGCGAAGGCGACGATGGGCGCCAGCGATCCGCGCACGGTCCCGACGATCCGATCCGGGGCCGTCAACCCGGTCCCCGTAAGGAGTTGCCAGCGCGATTCCACGGTCGAGGCTAGCTGGAGGGCGAGTTCCGTCGTCATGAGGTTGGCATCGGCGAGGGGGAGAAAGACTTCCCAGCGGCGCGACGGGCGGGGCATCCCAAAGATACTCAACATCGCCTTCGCGATCCCGGTCGCGGCTCCCGCCGCATTGCTGAACCACCCGATGAGCTGCCCGAGGCGTTCGGGGTCGCGCCCGATCGCGTCCGAATCGCGCGTCGAGGGCTCGATCACCGCCGCGGAGGCCAAGATGCGCGCCAAGCGCCAGCCGATCCGCACAGGGTCGAGGTACTTGGGCGGCTGCGGCAAGACAAACCCCGATGTCCCAGTCACGACGAGCCCGAGGTTGCGGGCCTGCAAGATCGCTTCCTGGGCCTCCTCAAGCATCGTCTGACGTTCCTCCTCCACGCGGGCGAGGGCGTCACGGGCGAAGGCGTCCTTCGCGTCTGGGTCGTTGGTCACAATCGCCGTCGCGCCCACGAGAATCTCGTAGATGACGGGGAGGATATGGGTGTTCAGGGCGGAGGGCATCACCACGCCCGGGACGTCACCCAGGGGGTTGACGTTAGAGAGGCGTTCCAGATAGGCGCCAATCTCCTCTTCGCTGAGGCGCTCCTGAAAGAGCAGCGCGATTTCGAGGTCGCTATCCGCCCACGTCCGCGTCTCCGCGTAGTGTCCGTAAAGGTACACCGCGGCAACGTCCCGTTCGCGCGAGAAGAAACTCTTCAACGCCGTGATCGCGTCCACACGCCCATGGTACTACGGGGAGACAGAATCGCGCCACCTAAGGGAGCGCACCCTCGAAATGGCCTCACGTGGAGGAGGGCGGGGCACGGCAATCCGATGACTGTGCTCTTGAGTCGATTCGCTTGGGTCCGGTTCGGTGGGAGAACCGCAGAGGGAGTGTTGCTCAGTGAAACTAGAGGGTCCCTGGTTACGTGGACTCTTCGCGTAGCGGGACAATCAACGCCCGCAACTCAAACACCCGGCTGAAGCAGCTGGCAGCGGCGGCGGCCTGGCGCTGTTTCATGTACACGAACCCCAAGTCTCGGTAGGCGCGGGCCAGATCACTGTGCATGCTCAGCCGCTCGAACGTCGCAATGGCCGACTTGAACCGCGCGATCGCTTCGGTGAGACGCCCTTCAGTGCTGGCAACCTCCGCGAGCACTGCCTCCGCGTCCGCCTTCGCCGCGGGATCCGCAATGCGCGCAGCCAACGCCAGCGCCTCAGCCGCGGCGCTGCGAGCGGAGGCAATCAGCCCCTGCTTCAACCTCGCACGTGCGACCTGGAAGAGTGCTTGTGCGATGCCATCGTCGTGACACACCTGTCGCGCGAGGCGGAGGCTCTCCTCCAGCGAGCCGATCGCATCCTCGACCTCACCACGCGCGAGCTGGAGGTTCCCTACACTCCGCTTGACGGCGCTTAGTAGATGGAGGTTTTCTTGCACAGCGAAGCAATTGCTGGCGCGTTCCAGATGCTGCTGGGCCAGACCAAACGCCTGCTGGCGCCGGTAGGCGATCCCCATGTTGAACTCCAACAACCCCTGAATGATGGGGTCAGCCGCCCGCTCGATGTGCTCGGTGGCCTGCTGATAGTACTCCAAGGCTTGGGCGGGCAGACCCAACTCGAGGTAGACGCGGCCCAAGAGGAGCAAGATCTTCCCAAGGATCTTGGGGTTCTGCGTCCCAGCGGCGCGGAGACGGGTAAGCCCATCTTGCGCGGTCGCCCTGGCCTCGAGGAACCGTCTGGATCCAAATTCCCAAAGGCCCAGCTCGTAGGCTGTCGCACCGATCAGGTCGACGGATCCATCGACCTCGGCGAGTTCCCCCGCGCGACGCAAGTGCCCTTCGGCCAGAGCAAATTGACGGATCCCGGTGAGGGCTCTTCCCAAGCCGAGCAGATATCGCACCCGGAGGCGAACATCCTCACTCTCATTGGCGAGGCCATCGACGGTAGAAAAGACTTCTAATGCCTCGGTAAAATGAAGCTGGCGGACGTACCCCTCTCCTTCCTGAATCGCCGCCTCAAGCTCGACCCCCGGATGCCGGGTGACAGTGAAGTACCCAAGCGGCAGGCGAAGACGCTGGGCAAGCGTCTCCAGCGTCTCCAACGACGGCCGCACCTTGTCGTGTTCCAACATGCTGATGAACCCAACCGACAAGGTACCGGCTGCGAGGACCCGTTGGGTCATCCTCCGAGCGACACGCGCCGCTCTGAGGCGTCCTCCCAGAGTGCCGTTCGCCTCTCCATTCGGACGGTTAAGGACTGACCCTTGTTCAGTCATGAGTCAGCCGGTTTGGTTGGGAAGACCCCATCACAATGGCTCCTTGGCGCTTGGCAACCCATCGTCATCGCCCTCTGCGACTCGCAGTCCAAGGCCAGTGCTGTGACGCGGGGCGGCGATCGCCATCGTCACAATAAGCAAAGCCATGGCCACGAGTATGGCCAAAATCTTGCGCATCAATGTTTCCTCCTTGTCAGAGCAGCTGTCGCCCCCTATATGGAACAATCAAAGACGAGAGCAGCGGATCTGAGGCTGAGTGTGTTTGAGAGCGTGCTTGGGGAACGATTGGGCGCGTAGTTCGACGCATAACGATAACCTCCTCCACGCTCGTGCAAGAAGGCACAATGGGGAGCCCATGTCTTCTCAATGGGAACCAGACTGTCGCCAAGGGTTGCCGGTTGCCCCTTCGCTCTAGAGCCGTTCGGTTGCGGACAGGTCCGGAAGCGAACACGTATTCGGTCCATTCGGCCTCTGGGGGAGTGCCCCGAACGTCAAATTGCGTCGTCCAATCGCCCGGGATCCGGCGGGGGGCTGGTGACGGTTGGCCCATGTCCCACGTTTAGATTCCAAAACCTGGCGCACGGGGATTGAAGGTGAGGGCAATGGGAATCGTGCGCTGCCAGTAGTACGAAACTCCGCCTCAACTTGGAACGCAAGGCCAGCGGAAGCGCACGATCCTGGGTGGAACATGAGACCAAGGCTACTAGGATTCGATCTGCGGGGAAGCACTCCAACCGATGGGAAGGAGAGATCGTCTCCCAGCATCTCCGACCGAACAGGGAATCGCTGGAAGCCCACGGTGGACTTGGGGAGCCGGGTGGGATCCTGTCATCCTACGCTTTCCTTACGGAGAGGAAGAACGAGGGGCTTAAGCTCGAATGCTCGGCTAACGCAGCGGGCAGCGACATCCTCCATAGTACCCCTCCTCTCGAGGCCGACGTCGACTCACATAACGTCATCCACTAGACTGGGCTCACAGGCGAGGGTGGGTCTCCCGGTACGCCTACTGCCCATGGCGCTGCCCGGTGAGATGCAACCATTGCCTATTAGACTCCGCATCTCAAGGTCGCCGCGATCATTGCACAATATCCTCTACACCCAAGGGAGCCCCGGTGACCGCTTGCACGAATGCGTGGACACCAGGTGGTCGTCGATAGCTCCGCTTCAATCTTGCGAGAGCGTCAAGAAATGGTGTGAGCTGTCCCTCCGAGAGTTCGACGAACAAGAGATTGTTCGTACCCGGCCAGATGGCCGTACCTTCACGTAGTCCCTTTCGCCCAAACCCAGTGGCCCCTTCCAGCTTTGTCCACCCCGCAAGGTTAAGGCGGGTGAGCAAGTGCTGGATCGATTCTTCCACTGCTGCCTCATAGACCACGATCACGAGTCTCATTTGCCTACCTCGTCGAATGTGTGAAGACCTTCACTGACGGGCTCCGGAGAGGGTCGGGCTCGACTGAGTAGGCGGCTCGGCCAGCCCCGCAGATCGTCCAAGAGCGTGTACGTCACAGGAATCACGACAAGTGTGAGGAGCGTTGACCAAACGAGCCCTCCAATCACTGCGATCGCAAGCGGAGCACGGAGCTCGGAACCATGCCCAAACGCCAGCGCCGTCGGCAAACTGCCTAGGATAATCGCAAGGGTGGTCATCAGCACCGGACGGAGCCGGGTTGGTCCAGCCTCTAGAATGGCCTCCGTCCGACTCTTCCCGCGTGCGCGCAAGGTGTTCGTGTAGTCAACGAGCAGGATGGAATTCTTCATCACGAGCCCAGTGAGAAGGATGAACCCGATCACACTGACCAATGAGAGGGTCTTGCCGGTAAGGACGAGACCAAGAATCCCCCCCACCAGCGCAGTTGGGAGCGCCAGCATGATTGCCAACGGGGTGAACAGACTCTCAAAAAGGGCCGCGAGCAGAATGAACACGAGGACGATGGCCAACACGAGGGCGACCCCCACCGATCCACCAGTCTCTGCGATCTGCTGTGCCTCTCCGCCAGCTTCGATTTTGACGCCGACCGGCTGGATATCCCGAATGGCCGCGCTCACCGCACGGTTCACGTTTCCCGCATGATACCCCGGCTGGACGTAGGCCGTCACATCGATCACCCGTTGTCGGTCGCGTCGGTCGATCCTAGTGGGCCCGGTTGCGAGGCGGATGGTGGCGACGTCCCGAGTGTAGATGGGTTGCCCATTGACGGTTCCGATCAAGACGTCCGGCACATCACTGATGGCGAGTGGCTTCCCTCGATCCGTCATGCGCACCCGGGCGGGATACTCGCCGCCACCCGCCCTGAAGGTCAGATCCGTATTCCCGTCGATTGCCATCCGCAAGATGCCCGTGATTTGCCCTGTGTTCAGCCCCAGCTCAGAGGCGCGCGGGCGATCCACCCGAATCTGGAGTTCCGGGCGCCCAACTCGCGAGCTGACATCGACATCTCGGGCGCCCGGCACCTGCCGGATCCGTTCCGCGATCTGCGCGGCGATGCCATCGAGTTGCTGAAAGTCCGTCCCAGAAAGCCGGATGTCCACGGGCGGACCGGAGAGCCCTACCCCGGTCGTAGTGTAGACGACCTTTGCGCCCGGGATGTCGGAACCCCCTGGCCCCGCCTGCAGCGCCCGCACGAGTTCCTTGTCCGACCGGCGCCGCAGCGATCTGTCAACGAGCTTGACAATCATGCTGGCATAGTGAGGCCCCGTCTGACCCCCGGACGTTCCCACAGTAGTCAGGATATCTTGCACTTCCGGAAGGCCCGCGAGGCGAGACTCCATCTGCGCAGCGACCGTACCGGTCAGGGCAAGGCTCGTCCCCCCGGGCATCTCGATGGCCACCCCTATCGCACCTTGATCGGGTGAGGGAAGGAATTCAAACCCGAGCCGCATCGCTAACGGCACGGCCAGGGCAAGACTCAAGAGGCTCGCCGCGACAACCACTCCGCGACGGCCCAACGCCACTCGCAAGATCCGCTCGTAAAAACTGTCGAGTGTGCTGTAGAATCGGTCGAAGGCCGCAAAGACGCGGGTCGTGGGATGTCCCCGGACCTCCTGCTCTCCGGAGCGCGCCCTCAGCCAGTGCGCCGCGAGCATCGGGGTGAGCGTAAACGCGACGAACAAGGAGAAAAGGGTGACTGCCGCCACCGTCAGCCCAAATGGCCGAAGAACCTGACCGACAATGCCGCCGGTCAGCGCGATGGGAACGAACACAACCACGTCCACGAGCGTTATCGCCACGGCGGCAAGGCCAATCTCCGCTCGCCCGTTGAGCGCTGCTTCTCCTGGCGGCTCTCCGCGTTCCAGGTGGCGGTTGATGTTCTCCAACACGACGATCGCATCGTCGACAAGAATGCCGATCGATAAGGAGAGTCCCAGCATCGTGAAGTAGTTGAGCGTGAATCCGAGCCAGCGGATGACGATGAAGGCAGAGAGGAGTGAGGTAGGCAGTGCGAATGCAATGATCATCGTGCTCACGACATCGTGCAGGAACAGGAACACAATGCCGACGGCTAGGAGCGCTCCAAGGATCAGCGCGAGGAGGACATCGTGCAACGCATCCCGTACGAAGACTGACTGATCGCTCGCCACTGTCACCTCTAGCTCCGGATGTTCCCCTGCGAGCGACTTCAACGCTCCCTTCACCGCGTCGACGACGGCGATCGTATTTGCATCCACTGCGCGCCTGACAATGAGGCTTACACTCTCTTTCCGATTGAGTCGCGTGAGCTGGCTGTGTTCAGCCACCCCGTCGGTCACCGTCGCGAGATCTGCGACTGTCGTGGTCCCACCCGACGGCAAGACGACCCGGACTGTCCGGATGTCATCGAGAGTCTGAAACTGTCCGAGCGCGCGAATGGAATATTGCCGGGGTCCCTCGCTGATAGACCCCGCTGGCACGTTCAGGTTTTCGGCCGTCAACGTGCCTAGGAGCTGCGTGATCGTGAGGCCATACGCCTGTAACCGACCGCGATCGACATTGACCTGGACCTCACGCACCTCGCCTCCCAGGACCGTGACGCTCGCCACACCGCTGATCTGCTCCAGTCGGCTCTTGAGCGTACGGTCGGCCAGGTCTCGCAGCTGCTGTGGGGACTGCCCGCCCGCCAGTGACAAGGTCAGGACCGGCTGGGCCGCTGCGCTAAATCGCCGCACCGCCGGGACGCGGGCTCCTTGAGGAAGCGTAGCCCGAATCGCATCGACCTTCTCGCGGACGGCACTAGACGCGGCGTCGAGAGAGGTCCCAAGGAGAAACTGAACGACGACCGTCGAAAGCGCTTCCTGGGAGGACGAAGTGATCACCTGGACCCCTGCCACGGTCCCGACCGCATCCTCAATGGGCCTGGTCAGTAGGGTCTCCACCTCTTGGGGACCCGCGCCAGGGTATGCCGTCGCAATGGTGACAACAGGGCTGTCCACGTCGGGCACGAGTTGGACTGGCAACGCCGTGAAGAACCACAGACCCAGGATCCCCAAGGCGAGCCAAGCCATGGCGATTAGCACCGGGCGGCGAATCGACAGTCTAGTCAGCCACATCGGGGTCCCTTCCTACGGAAGTGTCTTCACGAGGGTGCCATCTCGAACGAGGTTCTGGCCCTGGACAATGACGTGGGTCCCTGCCTCCAGCCCGGAGACTTGGACGTATCCCGCGTCCGATACCCCGATCTTCACGGGGCGGCGACGCGCTACCTCGTCTGCACCAACCACGAACACATACGCTTGGTCCCGCTCGTAGAGCACAGCCTCCTGCGGCACGCTCGCCGCAGCTAAGAAAGTGTTGGTCACCACTACACCGCGACCAAACATGCCAGGCCGGAGCGCCATGTTCGCGTTGGGGAGCACGACCCTGACGAGGAACATGCGCGTGCGCGGATCGGCAGTCTCCGAAGTGCTCACCACAACGCCCTGAAACGTCTGCTCGCGAAACGAGTCGACCGAAATTGTGACGGCGAGCCCACGGTGGACACGAGCAATGTCCGTGTCGGAGACGCTGAGCGCCACTTCAACCTGAGAGATGTCGGCAACAACGAGGAGGATGGCGCCGGTGCTCACGACCTCGCCGGGCTCTACGCTGCGCTGCGTGAGGACGCCGGTGATGGGAGCCCGAATCGCCATGTTTTTGAACTGGAGCTGCGCTAACTGTACGACGGCTTGTGCTTGGTTCACAGCACCTCGGGCTGACTCGATCTCTTGGTCACGGATAGCGACCTGGTGGTCATTGGCCCTCGCAATTTCGACGGCGGCTCGCGCGATCTTGAGCTGGCTTTCGGCAGCAAGAACCTGCGCCTGCGCCGCGTGGTGTTGCGCCTGGGCGGTGGCCACGGCAGCTTGGGTGGCATCAACTTGTTGAGCTGCAACCGCGCCCTCGCGAAAGAGGGCTTGAATTCGCGCATAGTCGCTTTGTGCGCGTGTAAATGTGGCGCGCGCAGCGGTCTCATTGGCCCGGGCGACTTGGAGTTGCGCGCTGGCGACATCAACCCCCATCTGAGCCTGTCGGAATTGCTGGGCGCTTGTCTCTCGCACCAAGCTAGCTCCGTCTTCCGCCTGTGCCAAGCGAGCGCGCGAAATCTGAAGCGCCCCCTGCGCCTGAAGTACTTGCGCGGACACATCCGAGGTATCCAAATCCACCAGGACCTGTCCGGCTGCGACGCGATCCCCCTCCTGAGCGTGTACGGCGAGCACTTTGCCAGGAGTCTTGGCGCTAACTTTGACCGACTGCACCGCATGGACCGATCCAGCGGCGCGAACGACCGCCGCCATGTCTCGTTGGGTGACGGATGTGACGGTCACGGGAACTCTGACCTCCGCGCGTGAGGATGCAATGGGGGATGCACTACTCGGCTTCCGACCTCGGAACCCGAACAGCACCAGGATCAACCCCACGACCACCGCCGCAATCCACAGAGGGGAACGCACGGTGCGGGGGATTCGATCTCTCACGATCGCCTCACCTCCGTCTGTGTTGAACAAGGATAGTGCCGAGCGGATTCGACGCGCGCCCTTCCGACGGCCGTTCTCCGCCCAAGGATCTCTCCGAAGCCCCCATGGGGAACGACCTCTTCGCTTGCCCGCGTGCAGAGCAATGCGAGCGAAGGGAGCCTCCGTTCCAGAGACAGAGGGGCGAGGAGACTCACGCACGTAGGCGCACCTGCCTGAGCAAAGCAGCGAGTCCTCACGGCGCACTCCGCGCCCTCCACAACAAGCGCAGCCACATAACCTGTCGGGGCAACCAAGTCTACGAGCGCCCACCGGTCCAAGAGTCGCACACGCGTTCCCTCTGATAGCGTCGGGCGTTCATCAGGTGCGCCCCCGTAGTCAAGCTGGGTTAGCGCCTCGTCGGTGAGGCCGTCCCCAGACACTTTGAGATAGGCTTCTTTCCGAGTCCAGCACCGCAAGAAAGCTTCATCTCTCTTCTCTGCCTGGAGTGCGTGGAGCGCGGCCTGCTCCTTGCCCGAGAGAACTCGTTCAGCCAGGTGCCACACGTCAGCGATAGGACGGACCAGTTCCATGTCGATTCCAACATCGGGGCCACCGTTCACTGCGTACACGATCAATCCGCCCGAGTGTGACAAGTTGAACCCGATGGCGCCCTCGTTCGAATCGACGAGGGCGGGCTTCCCGTTTTGCCCATAGGAGAATCGAACCTGCGACGGTTCTATGCGTGAATAGCGGCTCAAGAGAGTCCGCAGAAGCCCGCGACCCACGACGAAACGGTTCCGGTCGCGCACGAAATGGAATCGTGCGCACCTTCGACGCTCATCGTCTGAGAGAGTAGTCCATAGTTGTGCGATGTCTGCGGAGGAACAATCTAGGGACGCAAACCACACGTGAACCTCGTGGTCATGGAGCCGCAGATTAGCGGACGTCATGATCTCCTCACGAGGCGGAGCCAAGGCGCGCTACCTTGGTCACCCGCGCTGCATAACCTCGGCCAGATCCTGAGAAATCGCCTGCAATAGGCGCACGCGTTCAGTGTGAACAAAGAAATGGTTCCCGGGCATGATGCGGAGCGCAAACGGGCCACGTGTGTGGCCACGCCATGCTGCTAGCTGAGTGAGCGGGACCTTCCAATCCTTCGCACTGCCGAATGCAGACATTGAACACTCCAGGGGAGGCTCGGGTGCGTACCGGTAGTTTTCGCAGACCGCGAAATCAGCTCGAAGGACAGGGAGGAATAGCATCCTCATCTCGACATTTTGCAACAACACTTCTGGCGTCCCGTCGAGGTGTCGAAGCGCCTCCAGAAGCTGAAGCTCAGGCAAGTAGTGGACCGGTGGATCTCGATCAGGGAGATGAGGGGCGCGATGCGCCGCGACGAACAAATGGACCGGACCCGGCCCATTCTGTCTGCGAAGTTCGCGGGCCAGTTCGAACGCGACGAGAGCCCCCATGCTGTGACCGAATAGCGCAAACGGAATGTCGCAATGCGCGCGTACGACTTCCGCGAGCGCCTCCACCAACGGCGGGAGCTCGGTGTAGGCCACCTCGTTTCGTCTGCCTTCCCGGCCCGGCAGGCGGATCGGACATACCTCGATCTCAGCAGGCAAGTACGCCGGCCATTTGTAGAAGACCGCCGTCCCTCCCCCCGCGTACGGGAGGCAGAAGAGACGGACCCGCGCTTGTGGACTCACCTTGGGCCACGCGACCCACGAACTCCCCGGAGCAATGGAATACATCGAATGCCCCCGCAGTGGCCCTCTAGACAGCCGCGCCTGACTCGCTCCCGTGACTCACGGCGTCCATCCTCGCCCGGAGGCTTCGCGGTCTCATGTCCGTCCACACTTCCTTGATGTAGGCGAGACATTCTTCCTTGGATCCGATCTTCGCTACCTCTCTCCAGCCTGATGGCAGGGTCTTGGCGTGTGGCCAAATCGAATACTGGTCTTCGTCATTCACCACCACTTTGAAGCGACTGCTGTCTGCTTGCGGATCCTGTGGCATGTGGTCCTCCTCTCGGAACACGCTAGTCGTTGCGCTCTGACAGCTCGCTGCCGCTCGGCAGCCCCGCGCCTCCGGCTCGTCGCCGTCATGAAGGCGGAGGGTGGATGGACGTAGCACGCCGCGTTCTCATCGCGAGTTCGCCATGACCGTGGTGCAGAACCCTGGTGCGCGCTCCCCGCAACCTTCCGGAGGGCGCAGCTGGTGGGCTACAGTGGGCGTCCTCACAGTGGCGCACGCTCCTCCGTGCTCGTGGGCGCTGCTGAGAGGTGACCGACTATGGGTGCGCCGAGGTGCACCTCACCCGAATTCCCATCCACCTCGATGAGCTGTCCGTTGTGAATACGTTGCGTCGCGCCCTCAGCGCCCACGACGGCTGGGACTCCAAACTCCCGGGCGAGGACGGCAGAGTGAGAGAGGACACCTCCGGCGTTGGTCACCATCCCTCGGATGAGCCCAAAGAGGGGGACCCAGGAAGGATGGGACGTCGCGGTGACCAGGATATCGCCACGCTGAACCCGGCAGAAGTCTTCGGGGCCGAGAACCACGCGGGCCGGACCCTGCACCACCCCAGGCGACGCGGGAACTCCCCGCAGGATCTGCACAGGACTCTGGACGAGCGTCACGGATTCCCCTAATGAAAGCGGCTCGGGGCGTCTCCCCAGGAACCTGGGGGGCCTGATACTCGCCCACAGCTGATGCGCGTGTCGGCGTTCCCTAACCATGGGGCGCAGATCGCAGGGAGTTTCGAGGACCGCAGTCACCTCAGGTCTGTGCAGAAAGAACACGTCTCGCACATCGTCGAAGACGCCGGCGTCCACAAGGCGTCGCGCGAGCCGCATCATGAACCGGTGGAGGTGCGAGTGGCCCATCCGGTCCAACCAATAGTTGTGGGTCTGGGTGAGAGGAGCCACGTCGCGCGCAAGGCTCAGCGCCTCTTCGAAGCGCTGAGCGGCCCCGGGGCGGCTTGTGAGGTGCGTGCGCACCTGATCGGCGAGCACCTCCGCTTCCACCGCAAGCCGCAGACGGTGTGCATCGGGATCCTCTGGCTCGCTGAGCAGTCGCTTGCGAATTTCATCAAACACCACCGACGGGTCGTCGCTCCACGAAGGGGCCGTAAGGTCATCGTGACCGAGGTGACCATGAGTCTCAAGGAAGCTACGCAGGGCGGCAGAAAACTCCCCTCCCGCTTCAAGCGCAGGGAGTTCGCCGATGGCGCGACGCGGGTCGCGAATGATCGCCTCAGCCACCGGCGCGGACGCACGGGCCCGCTCCGCCAGCAGGTAGAGATCCCGCTGAACAGTGTGCAACTCGTGGGGGAGCCCTTGCACGAGTTTCAGACCGCCACTCGGCGGAGCATCCTCGACGAGGGATTGGTACAGGTCCGACAATTCAGTGAGGGCGTCAAAGGCGCCCGTGGTAATGGCTGCATGGAGCGTGCCCAACTCGGGGAGGCGGGACCAGAGCTCGTTCCAGATCTTCGCCAAATCCGCCAATGGCACGGTCTCAAGCGGAGCATTGCGTAGCCATGCACAGATGTCGAGCACCTTGGGAAGAGCGGTCTCATGCCAGAACCTCAGGACTTTGCGTGTTTCCGCGCGACGCATCTCCCACGCCCGGGCTTGAGCGGTCGGGAGCTCGCCGGCGGGGACCAGGGGGCGAAGCGCGGAGTAGAGATAACCGTTGATGATGCGGCACTCGGTCCGGAATGGGACCCCGGTGCGTCGGTACCGCTCGTTGAACCCCTCGTAGAACACGCGCACAGCGTCAGCGGACAGCGGCGGAAAAACCGCCGGAGACGCCTCTTCGGCCCACTCCCACGACAGTTCGACATCCCCGGGATCCTCCCAAACGACCGGAAAGTCCTCACTCATCGGCATCCTCCGTGACCGCCTGCCCTGGCAAAGTCCGCGACATTCCTAATGATGGGAGGGACCGCAGTGCCAGCATGCCGCGGCTCTCACTCCGTCTCCACCCTCTGCACACAGCTCTCGCCTCCCGGTCTCGGCAGCGGGGGCTGGCCCGCGACGATGACGCGCGCATATCTCCCCAGAATCATTCGCAGAAGCAATCCGCGCCCAATTGAGCGATCGATGGCGACGGGGAATCTAGGAGGAACCGGCACGCTCGGCGAGCTCAGCCCGGCGCTTGATCCCCTTGAGCATCTCTTTGCGGATCAACCCACTGAAGGCGGCGATGACGAACCAGTACCAGCGAAACCGTCGTCGACTCTGGTCATCCGTGCACTGGACCCGTGTCTCGGTCGCCAAGAGTGTTTGCGCTTCACACTGACGCACAACGGAGAAATTCATTGCGGCCTTCGCATATCCGGGCACTTCAAACTGCTGAAACCCAGTCGCATTCAACCCTCGGACGTTCCCTTCAGATAAACTCCAGAACTTTCCGACCAAACCGAGAACCAGTTCACGAGGGGGCGTGTCTCCCAAGAGAATGGCGCCATTCTTGAGGAGCGTCTCGATTGTTATCGCAGGTGGCGGACGCCGTGAGCGAGAGGACCGCCAGCGGGCTGGGAGCGCCCGCAGACTGAAGAGCGCTCGGGTAATGGACGAATCCAGCAAGTTCGTCGCGAGAACCGCATCATACACACTTTGCGCGCGGGCGTTCACGAGGGTGTGATAGTACGACCTCGCATCATAACGTGGCAGGAAGCCGTCGATCAGCATGCGTTCAGACGATTGCTCGGCGCGCTGACGACCCGGGCACCACGAGCGTGCAGGGAGGCAGCAGCAGATCGCCCCACCTCACGCGTCCGGATGGCTCCTGGACGGAGTCGCGCGACCATGCCCTCCGGGCTCTTTCTAACGGTACGCCTCCCGAAAAGTGAGCCAGAACCCAACCGTCACCACACTCAGATACATCAGCGCAAGGATGGTGGGAAAGTAAATCTTCCACACCCCAGGGTGCGCTCGTGAGAATTGCCCATCAAAGGCAAAGCCGACCGCAATCACGCCATGCGGGAGCCAGAAGACCGCCCAACTGAGCAGCAGGATCCCCCACAGCGAGAGGCTCTCGATCTGGCCTGCGATAAAGGCTGCGCCACTGAACAGGATCCCAAACGCGACCATCGCGAAGCCCATGGACACCTGCCAAGCCTGAAGATGGTTGCCAATGGGGTAGACTTCACTGACCCGATAGGGTCCTCCGGTGAAATGGCCACGCAAGATGAACCCGATGCCTACGACGAAAACCACATTTGAAGCGATCAACAGTTTCCAGCCCAAGGATAGTGCTCGCAGCGCCGGCATGGTTTGGATTCCGAGCCAAACAAGGCCCGCAGAGGCTGCCACGGTCCCTACCCAGATGACCGCTGCCAATCTCCCTCCATCCACGGTCGTTTCCTCCTTTAGGAAGTGTGCGGAAAGTCGCGGTGGTTCATCAAGTTCAGTTGTCTTTGGAGTTGTCTTCAAGAGAGGCCTGGAACGGGGCCCTGTCCGTACCGTTGAGCTATCCCCCTGCGATCTCCGCGGGTACAGGCGTAGGAACCTGAGCCCGTTCACCCACTCGGTCGGGTAGCTCGTCTTCCACCAGACGAATGCGCGGATACAGGTACCCACCAATGGCCAACCCGACGCAGATGAGACCGATTGTCAGGTAGAGTAGCCCAATCCCCCGACCGGGGCCAACGCCGAGAATGGTCCCAACGCTGCCCGCTAGCGACCCGTTCACCCGGAGCAACGGCTCGAACACTCGATCAGCGACCGGACCACCGATCAAAGCTGCTAGCGGTTGCGAGGCGGTCACGATCATCCGTCGGAAAGCGAACACTCGACCTTGCACATCAGGGGCCACCTTGCTTTGCCAGATCGCTCCACTTGCACTGAGGATGATCGGCAGACAGAACAGAACCATGGAGACCCCAACCGTGATCACCGGAATTGAGCTGCGCAGCCCGGCGAGTCCACTAAACACTCCGAGCAAGGCAGTGAAACCCAGAACGGCATGCACTCGACGCTTCGGGCCACCCCACGCGCTCATCGCAACAGCACCGGCCAGGTAACCGATCCCCCCTATGGACATGACTCGCCCGAGCACGGCGGGGGACGAGAAGGCGAGGATGAGCGGTCCAGCCAGAATCGCCACCATCTCGACAAGGAACGCCACCCCTGAGGTGAAGAGCATGAGGGCGAAGAGTCCCGACCGGGCGCGGATGTAGGACCCCCCGTAGCCGGCCTCACGAATCAATGTCCCTTTGCCAGCCTGGCCTTCCGCACTGGCCTCGGGCCTGGGGATGCGGATACTGGCTAGCGTGAGGAGCGCAAAGGCAAACGTGGCAAAGTCAATGAGAACGACACCCTGGACCTGAACCACCGCGATAAGCACTCCCGCCAGCAGCGGAGAGATCAACACCTGCCCCGCTTGCACAATCTGCATCAGCCCATTGGCGCGGCCAAAATGGCGTTCGGGGACAAGTTGAGTCGTCGCCGCGGTGAGCGCTGGCCACCGGACGGCGCTGAATGTTGCACTTATCAAAACCGCAAGGTAGACGAGTCGGATGTCCGGGTGCCCGGCAAAGAACAGGATGGCGAGCGCCAAAGTGCTAAAGCCTCCACCGGAGTCCGCGAGGATGAGGATTCGGCGCCGATCCCACCGGTCAACTAGCGCGCCTGCAAACGGCGAAAGGAGAACCGTGGGTAGGAGACTGAACACCGCAATCAGGGTGAATTTAGTAATGGACCCTGTCGTCTGGAAAATCCACACGGCGAGCGCGAACCGGGTGAGACCGGATCCGATATTCGAGACCAGCTGGCCCGCCCACACGATGGTGAACGTCCAATTGCCGAACGCCGCGAACCGTTTCGGTCCGACCATGGTCATGGCCCCCTCCCCACTTCGACCTCACGAGAACGAGCGCCATCCGGGTCGGTGGGGTTCAGCTGCGAAAGGCTCCTCTTCGGGACGTTGGCGAGGTATGGTCGGATCACGCGTGCCAGGTCGACGACGTGCGGTCGTTTCAGGATCGTATAGTGGTTCCCCGACACCACGTGGGGCTCCACCCCACCCTCAGCCAGCGCCTCCCATTGCGGTGTTTCATCCCGCGATCGCGCGACGCGGAAGAGAACAATGCGGCCTGCGTATGGGCGCGGAGAGTAGGTGGACATCGCCCGGACGTTCGCCTTGAAAACCTCCACCAGATGACGTAATTGGGACAGACCAACGGTGGGGGGCAGAACACTTGCAGCCCGCGCGTGCTGCAAGATCGTGACGAGTTGCTCATCGGGTCCCAACTTCGCGAAGTCGGGGCGGAGCGGCAATGTCTTCCCCACCTGGGCCGCCATGTCACGGACAAATTGCGTCGTGAGGTAGGTATCATCATGAACCATCGGGGCCGGCTTAGGCAGGCGCGTATCCAGCAGGGCGAGCAACCCGACGTCCTCGCCGAGCGCCCGGAGCTGACGAGCCATCTCGAACGCGACGATTCCGCCCATGGACCACCCACCCAGGAAGTAGGGACCGTCAGCCTGAGCCGTGCGGAGGACTTCGACGTATCGGGCGGCCATGGCATCGACCCGAGTGTACGGCTCCTGCTCACCGCCAAGTCCAACAGCTTCGAGGCCATGCACCGGTTGATCAGGCCCCAGGTGATGGGCCAGTTCCGCGTAGCAAAAGACGCCTCCACCACTGGGATGAACCACAAAGAAAGGCGATCGTGACCCGTTCCGTTGGATAGGAACGAGGATGGACCGACTCTGCGGCTGGAACTCCACGGCCGAGACTGCGAAGTTTTCGATGGATGTCGCAAGGGCAGCGACCGTAGGGGCTTCGAAGATGGTCCGCAGCGGCAGGTCGACCTGGAACGCTTCCCGGATCCGGAAGAAGAGCTGCGTGGCGAGCAGCGAATGGCCTCCACGCTCGAAGAAGTTGTCGTGGATGCCGACCTGC
>OBEQ010988669.1_pt1 | contig 25263 bp, 29 predicted proteins | sample 1670901 | NCBI WGS metagenome assembly OBEQ01 (sample SAMEA104232315, study PRJEB22302) | groundwater metagenome | biome: forest; feature: aquifer; material: groundwater | place: USA | collected 2011-08-07 | depth 5.4 m | reverse complement strand
GCAGCGCTTTTGTCCCAAAGCCGTCCATTGCCTTGAAAAAGATCTTGAGCAAATGCTCGCTTTTCTGGATTGTCCCAAGTCTCACAGGATCCGGGTCCGGACTACCAATGTCACGGTGAAACAGTGCCAAGGAGGCATTGAGCGAACATTCCGAGAGGTGCGCAGGCGTATCCGGGTCTTTTCCTGCTTTACCAATATCAAAAGCTCAGAAAGAATCCTTTTTGCGATCTTTGATTATTTAAACCAATGCTGGAAGGCGAAACCCTTAAAGCAATTTACACAATTTAATTGACGTTACCTATTAAAATGGAGGTGGATCATGCAATCGGCATTGCTTCTCATTGCCCTTGGATTTGGATTTAAAATTTTCGCTGAGGCAAGTTCAAACAACAAAAAGCGCGTGAGACAACTTGGCCAGTTGGTTGGCTCCGTCATCATGATATTCAGCTTTCTCGGAACACTTTGCGCCGTATCATATGCCATTCAATATGGAAAAATGTACTGCCCTATGGGAAAAAGCTGGATGGGAGGCAGGAAAATGTGTCCCTTCACAGGAGCGCCATCAAACACGCCGGAACAAACCAAGAAATAACAGTCGTTACTTTCAAAACCTTGCCCAGAACAAAGCGAAAGGTTGGGAGAAATTCGAATTGAATGCGGTTAACTACTTGAATTTTACTTGCTATGTTCATACGTAATGTAAGCCGCTAAAGCCTTCATCTCTTCACTATTTTTATCAAGCGCTTTCCCTTTCGCTTTATCCACAAGGGATTTGTTAATCAAATCCGGCAATCGATCTCCTGCTTTGATTACCTTTGAACGTTTGATTGCTTTTTCCTTTTGATGACATAAAATACACGCATATTTGGTTCCCAAGCCTTCTTTCGCGTAAAAAAGTTCCCGTCCTTTAGCAATAAGTTCTGGAGAGGGTTTTCCATCGGGCGCAGACTCTGCATTTTTCGAAACAAGTCCAAGCCATAAAACTAAGGTTAGGCAAAACGCCGAGAAGAATAAAAAAATCTTCAACTTCATCATAAAAACCTCCTCAAAAATGTGACCTAACCCCATCCTAAAGTTACGTCGAACCCCACCACATTCACATTATAATCTCCATATTCAGCTTTGTGATTTGCACCATAATGATAAAAAGCATACTTCGGCCCGATTGAAAAATCTTTCCTCGGAGTCCATTTAAATCCAAAAGTAACATCAACGCGATCAAAATCAGTTCCTAACGGCAAGCCAATGCTTCTAAAGTCATCAAAATTATTAGCTCGTGAATACAAAACGGAACTGTCAAAATAAAGCTTCTCATTTACGACATAGGCAATGCTAGCCAACCAAGAGTCAACGTTAGAGTTAAATGTCGGCACAAGAGACATTGCCTTCTCGCTGTGGGTATTGGACTGATCTTTTGAATAAGACCCTGTAATAAAAATATTCTGAACTGGTAGGATCGTAACCTCGAAGGTATAAATATTGGAAAGCATACCCGTATCCATTTTGGGTTGACTTTCAACCCGCGGGAAATACTTAGCATCCCGCCACTGATATCTGAAGGACGGCAGAAACCATCGACAGAATTTCAAACTTGCCCGCGTGCTCGACTCTAAATTTTGAATGTCCAAAGCATCAAAAAAGGCAGACTTCGCTCCCGCCGCCGTTCCAGGAGTTTCATTCCGATCGTCAAAATGATTGTTATAACGACGCATCCGAAATTGATGTGTCACATTCAGAAACCTCCAAGGAAAAAAATTTCCACCTGCCGTACCGACCGCCCGCCACGTGGGCGTTAACGTATCTCGATAAAAGATTTCGCCAGCGCTTGCAAGCCGCCCAAGACTTGTTCTGTTTTCTGTAAGCTCATTGCCTATCTCTTCAAGTTCAAAATCAGTATAAAGAGCCGCCCGCGGAATCCCTTTATAACGTATGGTAATCGCTTCTCCCAGTCGTCTGACTTTATTGTTCACGCTGCTTACTTCTGTTCGGTCAATGGCATTATCGGGCGGGTCTGTATATTCTCCAGGATAAGTTGACCCTCCCTTGCGTTCCATAAGTTCTGCTTTAACTCTTGCTCCCACACTTAAAACTTGCCAGGGAAAAGTCATCAAACTCATTACCCAAGTGTGGGTGTACATATTATTATGGGACCTGGCGTCGAATTTATTTTCATCATTTGCACTCAGAGAACGCGGATTGAGCAGATCATCAAACTCCCTTAAATTTTCCATCTCGCGAGTGTCCAACCGAGCAAAGCGATAAGCAAGAGAGGTATAAACTTTTTCTTTAAACGCCCAGCGTTCAATTTCAAGCATGGAAGACAGAAGATTTCCTTCTGGAACTTGATCTTGGATTCGCACTCTTCTTTGATTGACAGTTGCCAGAGCTGCTCCACCATTGGTGGAAAGGCTCCTTTCATAGAGCCTGGTTTTCGAGCCAAATAATTCCAAGCTCTGCTCGCCTTTGACCGTAAAACCTTCGACATCATCTTTGATTTTCAATTTGAACGTGTCAACGTCTTCGTCAATCTCCTGCCAAGCAGGCCCGATGTTGCGCGTCACAGCACCTTCGGTTACGGGAGTCCAAGTCAAACGGGATTTAGAACCGTTCTTAAATTCATGTTCATAAGAAAAACCGACCTCGCCCGTTTCCCGAAACTTACGGCCTGTTTCAATTTCGATGTGCGCGATATCCAAGGCGAGCTCACGATCCAAATCAACGCCTGAGAACTGAGTAAAAGGATAATAAACGCCTCCTCTTCCCGAATAATACTTCCTAAATTGGTCATAGTTGAAATGGGTAAACCACGCATTCTTCTTTTCCATAGAGAAGGAGCCTGAATAATCACCATTCCCGAAGATGGCGCGGCCATCGATAGCGCTCGACATCTGCTCCGGATCGCCGTATTCAACGGAGTAACCTTTAACTCCTCCAATATAATCTTTTGCAATCCAATGATGCGCCTGAAACTTTTCAAAATCACCTTGGACAAATGCAAACTGGGCTGGCAATACCTCAGAAGAAAACTTAGGTTCATCATCATTCGCTCCGAAAAGAAACGGTGAAATGAACAAAGCGATTCCGCTGATGCTAACGAAGATAATTAGACGAAAGTTTTTACACATCCTCGCCTCTCTAAGGTTTTAATTACGCAAATGATCGTCAAAATTTGACCCGTGAACAGCCACATGACATCCAGCGCTGAAACACGTGCCCAACGGGAGTCGTCCCGCATGAGCAGATTGCCTGCCAATGGTTGGAAAATTCAACTGCGTGTGACATCTGAGACAGAGGTTGTTATCACGAGCGATAAGCATCTTATCGTTGATAGAGCCATGAACTTTATGACATGTAGTACAACCTTCCCGTAGCGCTTCATGTTCAAAAACGAAGGGCCCACGTTGATCTTTATGACATTTAAAGCACGCTTCATTGACATCTCGTAAAGTAGTTGCAGACCACGGCCTTACTTCCTCACCATGTGGGCTGTGACAATCCGTGCAGCTCATCTTACCTTCCATAACAGGATGATGAAAAGGAAGGCGGAACTCTGCTTTTTTATCCAGATGGCAGGCGAAGCAAACTCCCGGATTTTGTTTGGGATTGATAATATTTCCTTTGCCACCGCTTGCTTCCACATGGAGGCTTGCAGGACCATGACACATCTCACAACCCTGCGCCTTCACGTTCTCTTCTGGAATGCTAATTCTTGAATGGGTAGAAAGACGGAATTCTTTAACCTCCTTTGCATGGCAAGCCTCACAGGTTTCTGAACCTACATACTTAGCTCCTTTCATTTCCATCGTCTGCTGCGGCGGTGTAAATCCCATAGGTTCTACCGGCTCTTTGCGTTCATTCCCAATACTGTCGCTCACATAGGTGAAGATTCCCAAAAGAATGATCGGCACCACGAATCCAATTAATTTCACCCAGATGAATCGATCTCGCATTCTCAAGACACCTTTACCTGAGAAACCAAGGAACGTTTTCGCCCCATTTATGGCGCCAAATGGACAAAATCCACATTTCATAAAGCGGACGTCCGATGATTAAAAAAAACGAAAACGCCATTAAAGCTCCGAAAACCATCGAAAAAAAACCGAATATCGGAGAAGCGAAAGCAAGAAGCCAAAACGAGGTGAAATCAAGAAACATTCCTATGAAAGGCATCGAAACGAAAATCACTTTTGCGATTTCAGGAAGCTCGGTCATCGTAAAAATAATCCCGATGAGAATGAAAAGCATGGAAAGACTAAAGAGATGAATATGGTGAAGATGGATGAGCTTGCCAAAAGCGAGCTCAGGCGGGAGAGCCGGCTGTCCACCCTCGCCCCGATAATGCGTTACCACGCCCGTGTAACTGAAGCCAACATCGGTGTAAATATGGATCAAACCGAAAACGTATCCGACGGCTACTGCGATAAGAAAAAAAGTGGCGAGAACTTTGAAACTCAAATTTGCTTCCGATAATTTGAGGTTTTTCATACCACCTCACTTTTTGTTTGAACTTTTCTCTGAATCATCGACATCTTCAAACAAACTCAAAGTTTAAAGAAGAGAAGCGATTAAGTCACTCTCTTTTTTGGTTTCTTTTACGCGAAGTATTGACTTCATCGATGGCCTCAAAAACAAGTTCAAGATATCGATCCAACCCGCAATCAAGTTTGCCGCGGAGTTCGCAAGTGTCACCTGGCGTTTGGTTTCGACATTTGACACAAATGTTTTCTCGCACCGCCTGAATATAAAGTTCCATCGTAGGTTCGTGCAAATGTTCCGCAATCGCCACAAGCTCGGGAAGAAAACGAAAAATAGCACATCCCTTGATATCCTGCGTATGACAAATTCCATCTTCCCCAAAATCGATACACTTCGAACATACGCGGCGCCTGACCGCTCCCTCGTAAAGATCTCGATCTTCTAAATTATGGTGTCCCACCTCTTCCATTTCACTTACTTCCTCTCATCGGTATTTTGATGCACTTTCTCCATTGAATCTATCAAGAACTCAACCACAGACTTTGTTCCAAACCATAACGCATTATTTTTTTCTCTGTGTACTTCCTACTTTCAACATATCACAAACCTGTTTTCCGTTCCGTGACCTAGATCACTTAACAGCTATTCGTTTTGCTCGGCAAAGATTATATTCTTTCCAGACTGTTTTGCTTGAAGCAAAGCCTGATCCTCTTTTTCAATAAATGTTTCTCTATCAATTCTCTTTAAGTCCTGGAAAGAAAAGAGTCCAATACTTACGGTAAATAGAAAGCGGCCCTTCTTTCGTGGAAAAGACGTACCTCTGAAAATTCTTTTAGATTCTTTTGGCAATAATCCTTGCCGCAAAAGAGATAACTTACATTAATCATGACGGCTCTATTTCTATTTTAATGTTTCGGTTAAATTAAAAAGACTCAGATAAAATGAAGAAAAAATAATCTGTAAACCCAATAAAGCAATGAAAATAGACATGATTGCAAATCTGGCTAATGGGACATCAACATAAGGAAGATTATTCGCGACATTGAAAATGCGAATCATGGTCCATGCAAACATGGTCGCACCCGCAAACGAAAATATCGTTCCGGTCAGCAGTCCTCTTTCAAGCGTAAAATGCTTCTTAAAAAAGTGCGTGATTCCATCTTCTTCCATCAACCCTCTCGAATGATTGAGAACGATCGAGTAAACACCGAATAAAGCGATTTGAAGTCCCATGAATAAAAGAGCGCTCACAAGCGTTGCCGATGAAATTCCCAAAGGCATGCCAAAGACAAAAACAGTTTTGAAGTGAAGAAGAAGGGTTAAAAATAATCCGATCAAAAAAAGTGTAATGCCTGGAAAAAGAAAAAGATATTTCGGGCAAAACACCAGCATAAATCTAAGATGTCTCCATCCATCTCTAAATGAGTGGAGATGAGAATTACGATCATAGGAAGCTGGGCGGTAGCTTATGGATGTTTCCTTCATCAGCAATTTCTTTTGCCTTGCCTTCACCAGCATCTCAGAAGCAAATTCCATCCCTCCGCATTTCAAACTCAATTTGTCTATGGCTGATTTTCTAAACCCCCTTAAACCACAATTAATATCTGAAAAATGGGTGCCAAAAAACAAATTAAGATGCCAAGTCAAAATAGGAGTTCCCACCCAGCGATGAAGCCGCGGCATCGCTTTTGGGTGCAAATTTCTGTTCAGACGATTTCCCATGACGAGATCCGCTCCTTCACGCAACAAATGCACAAATTTCTTGATATCTGAAAAATCGTACGTATCATCACCATCTCCCATGATGATGAATTCTCCTTTTGCGTGTTCAATCCCTTTTTTTATAGCGCTGCCATATCCTTTAACATCATGAAAAATGACGGTGGCCCCAGCTTCTTGAGCACGTTTAAACGACTGGTCTGTTGAACCGTTGTCCACGACCAAAACCTCACCTGTTGTTCCCATCTCAGAGAAAGCTTTCAACGCTGTTCCAACACAAACCCCAATCGTTTTCTCTTCGTCCAAACAAGGAATGACAACGCTGAGTTCAACGCTCATGACTTCACTTTCTTCCGCTTGGAATTCATCCAATCCGTAAAATTGAATAATCTAAGGATTTGAGAAATCGGCAATTCTTTCAACACATTGTTCAATAGGTAACCAGGCCTGAAGTAAAAACTCCTAAAAGCTTTACGGCGGAAATGGGTAACTTCTTCCGGTTTAATCGTCCCAGAATCTACAATTGATCTTCCTCCAAAATCGTATTGAGACCACCGATCAGCCCGAACCCAACCCTTTGATTTTGCAAGTTCCCCAAACTCCGTCTTGGGATACGGAACCGCGCAATAACTTTGCATATAATTAAGCCCCAGACTCTTCATGAACTTGATTGTTTCGGTGGCAGTTTTTTTCGTTTCGCCAGGCAACCCAAAAATAAAATGTCCCATGGTTTTAATTCCAACCCTTTTACATAACTGAACGGCCTGTTTAATTTCATCCACAGTTTGTTTCTTTTTGGCATTATCCAAAATCGTTTGACTTCCGCTTTCGATCCCAAGACCTAAAAGATAACAGCCAGATTTTTTCATTGCTTGAAGCAATTCTTCATCCAAAAGACCAACCCTCGTAGTTGCCGCCCATTTAATCGTAAGGTGATTGCTTAAAATAGCGTTGCAGATCGCAAGGGCGTAATTTCGATCAAGCGTAAACACCTCTTCCCAAAAAAGAAACTCCTCGACCCCGTATTGATTGATACACTCCTTGATTTCTTTGATTACATAATCTACAGAATGTTTCCGTACCATGCGGCCGAAATAAGGATTAACAATGCAGTAGGTGCAAGGATAAGGGCAGCCGCGCGCGACATTAATTAGAGTGTAAACTTTATTGTTATGGGGAAGTCTGTATCGATCGTTTTTTAGAAGACTGCGGTCTGGAAATGGAAGTTGATCGAGATTTTGCATAAAAGGTCTGGCGGGTGTAACTTCAACGCGGAAATCTTCGCGATAAAGAAGCCCTTTGATTTGACTGTAATTAGTTCTATTTTCGCTTAAAGCGTTCAGGAGTTCTTCGAAAGTTTCTTCGGGTTCCCCAACGATACCAAAATCAAGAAAGGGGTGGTTGGTAAGCGCTTCCTTTTCAAGCAGGGTAAAATAGACGCCAAAACCCAATAATTTTGTGTTCGGCAACACTTCCTTAATTTTTTGAGCTACTTCCATGTCATTATTAATGGAAGGGAAACCTGTATTGATTACAACTAGATCGGGTGCGTTCAATTTTACATCATCAAGCAAGCACGGAAGTGTTACAGGTTCCACATTGCCATCTAAAAACCGAACGACACCATTTCGTTTCGCAATGGCAGCCATTGTGGCGAGGGTAATCGGAGGCCAGGCCGTGGCCCATGAAGAGGCTTTTTGCATGCAACGGCCTTCTCTGATATATTGGTCACCCTGCGCAAGAGTCGGATTCAAAAAATATGTTTTCATAATTCAACGCCTAAAGAAAAGTACAAATCACTACTCTTCTTTTCTTAAATTTTAATTTCTCTTCCCTGATTTACATTGAACTATGGAACCGTTCAAATACTCCGTCGCGAGGAACCTTGAAAATGCTTGGCGCAACAAAACACAACCAACTCTTTCACTTCAATCACTTCCTTTCCCGTATTTTGATGCGCTTCCTATAATTTTTTCAAGCAGCTTACTGAACAGCTATTCGCCTTGTTCGGCAAAGACTGTGTTCTTCCCTGATTGTTTTGCGCGAAGCAGAGCTTGATCTGCTCTTCCAATAAATGTTTCTCTATCAATTCTCTTTAAGTCCTGGAAAGAAAAGAGTCCAATACTCACGGTAATAGAAAGCGGTCCTTCTTTTGTGGTGAAGGCGTGTCCCTTGAGATTCCTTTGAATTCTTTCTGCCACAACCTTTGCCGCCTCAAAAGTGGACTCTGGCAAGATCACGAGAAACTCATCCCCTCCGTAACGCCCAAGGATATCGACTTTGCGTATGCTCTGTTCCAAGAGCTGAGCAACTTCTCTCAGCAAAAGGTCTCCTGATAAGTGTCCATACTGGTCGTTCACTTTTTTAAAATCATCAATGTCAATCATCATGCCTGAGAGAATTCGGCTGTAACGATTGGCACGCTCAACTTCCCTTTCAATTTCCACCAAAATATGGCGATGATTGTAAAGGCCGGTTACATCATCAGTCATCGACTGGTGTCTCAATCGAACTGCCAATCGCTCAAGGTCTGATTTCTGAGAGAATACTTTGTCCCTAAGATTGCCGAGGATAAAACCAAAGACGGCAAAAACAACCGGAGCTGTTGTGGTTATGTAGATATAAAAAGGGGCGTTAGAAATCACCTCCTGCCGGATCCAGTCCAGGCCGATCTGCTGAACCTGAAACATCCGAAAAAAAATGTACCCAGCAGGAGCCGCGAAACCCAATAGAATCCCTACTAAACCATCAATAGCCCTAGATGATCTAACCACCAAAGTTTTCCTCTTTGTTCTGTACGTAACGTTTGAAATTTGCCTTATTAAAAACCGGCAAATGTTGTTTAGGATACTTTTTTAAGTCAGGCAACGGGTTAACCTCCTTCGCTAACCTGAAGCGGTTCACGGTGTTTGCTAAGCCATTCCTGCCAAACTTCAATTTCATAAGTTCCGGATGCTACAAATTTTTACTTTAAATATGTTTTAATGTAAAGTCGAACGTCTTCTGATCGCCGTCTACAACGGTAACTGTTTGAATTTGCGTACCCAATTTTTCATGCCACGCTTCGAGAGTATAAGTTCCTGCGGGCAAATCTTTAATCGTGAAGGTACCGTCCTCTCCCGTTACAGCAAAGAATGGATTTTTCAAGATGTTTAGATAAGCTGACATCCAGTAATGAACGTCACAGCGAAGGTGAACTCCAACTTCCGGTTCTTGAAATATTTTTTCGGTGCTCATACCTTGAACTGGTTGAGCAATATTGAACACCTTGTTAATCTTAGATTCCGTTCGGATATTATGGAGAAGTTCGTCTCCATTTTTGAAAACAACTTTTTGTCCCGCCATTGCTGCTGCCACATGAGGACTAAACATGCAACCATTTTGATCAATTTCAACCGGCGTCGTCGGCGCTTGAAAAGTACCGCTCGCTCCTTCCTTCACATAAACCAAAGCCCACTTCACGGTTCCATTGGGGTTCACAATCAATTCTTCGTTCACGGGAGTTTTGTCTTTATGCATGAGCGCGCATTGACGTTCTGCGCCGAAATTGATGGGTTTCGGCGTTGGCGCTTGACCTTCAAATGCAACTTTTCCGCTCACCGTAGCTCCTGCAGCCCATACGAGAGGCTGGCTTATAGTAAAAACTCCGATTAAAAAAACGGTGGCAACTAAAATTTGTTTTATACTCTTCATGGTTTTCATTTTCCTCCTTAAATTTATTCCGTTAAATGGACGTGCTTTTCTTTTTTCATAATAGCTTCTAATTCTTCCCAAGAAACCAGAACTCCTTTTTCTTTTTGTGCAAACCGTTCTGCGGCGTCAGGATTCGAAAAAGCAACAAGGCCGCGAGCCATTGGGGTGGAAAGAGTTTCCGCATGGACGTAAACGGCTTTTCTTCCGTCGATCCATGCGTTGGTTTCATAATCATGCACCCATACGTATTTTAGTTCTTGAGCCTGACGCATCCGATTCAAAACCAAACAACCAATTTCATCAAATTTTAAAAGGTTTCCCTCAGAATCAAGAAAAGCGGCGGCAAACCGTTCTTCACTAATGACCATACAGCACTCATCACACACATCTCTTCCAAAATGGATCCGAGGAGGGAGATCGCTCCGATAAGGGTTGCAGCCCAGGATGAAACCAGCCAAAAATAGCGAGAAAAAACGGGCGGTGTAATTCATTATTCGGCGCATCTCTTTCTAAATAAAATAAGCGCGCAAACGAGTGGAATCAAAATCCAAAGGACCAAAATGCTGCTCAAGAACGCAAAAAACCAATCGCCAAAGAGATCAATGGCATACCGGCCCGCCGCACCAAAAACTTCGAAGCCGCCATGCAAGGCGCCTACCACCGCCAGCTTAAAGGCTTGCGGTGGATTCAAGGAAACTAGCCAAAGCAAAAAGCGGGGAGGAAACTTAAAAACCAGAGTAGCGCCCATCAAACCCAGGTCACTTAAAAATAGGAAGACGAACCAAAAGAAAAGGGCAAAACCAGTAGCCGCCGCATTCTTACGGGTGAAAATAGAAATACAAAAACCAACGCTGAGCGTGGAAAGCCCTAACAAAATGGTAAACCCAATCAAAATGAGGTAATCTCCAAGCTCCGCAATTCCCGCGTACCAAGAAATCACGAGGCCGCTTAAACCGAACCCGAATAAAATAGTGGTTACAAGAGCGGCGGCGGTTCCGAAAAATTTACCTAAAAGAACTTCGGATGAAGTGACGGGTTGCGCAAGAAGCGTCATAAGCGTCCCCTGCTCACGTTCCCCCGCAACACTCATTGCCCCCAAGAGAAGACCCATCAAAGGCACAATAAGCAAGACCAAATTGAGAAGACTGGCTGTAGTCCGGCCAAAACCTGAGATGCCGAACGAGCCAAGGCCCGCAAGACCAAGAAGACTTAATGCAAGAGCCAAGAGCGCGAAGAGAAAAGAGATGGTGACGAACCAACGATTGCGCTTGGCATCGCGAATTTCTTTGCTGGCGATAATAAAAATGGATTCTGGACTCATCATAAATCCCCTTTTTTCTCAGAGGCGGGACTTTTCAGTTCGCTTTCAATTTCAAAATCAAGCACAGGAATTCCTTCGCCCAAAAGAATCTGAAGCGGTTCCGATTTTCGCCCGCTGGGCACTTGAATCCAAAGTTGAGTCGCGTTCCGCCTCACGTCCAAATGATTTCGCATCATCACCTCATGCGCCCGAGAACAATCTTCCTTACGAAGAGTTAAACACAAAACCGTTTCACCTGCTAAATGATTTTGAACCTCTTCGGGTTTTCCATCGGTTATTTTTAGCCCTGATTTTAATACAATGACACGATCTGAAAATTTCAACACTTCGGAAACACGATGGGAACAGAAAATAAGCGTTTTGCCTCCGTCTTTTAGACGCTCGAGAAGCTCGTGAAATTCATAACGCGCCCGGACGTCTAAATTGCTCGTGGGTTCATCCATAAGAAGAATTGGCGGATCCGAAAGCAAGGCCACCACAAGGCCCAGCTTTTGTTTCATGCCTCCTGAAAGCGTTTGAACGGATTTCCCTTTAATATTTTCGAGCCCCCAATCTCGAAAGAGCTTTTGCACTCGATCGATAGAAGCGCGTCTTAAACGAGCGTAGAAATCGACAGTCTCCAAAACTGTTTGATCACCATGAAACCGAATCTCTTGCGGAATGTAGCCAATGTGCTTTCGTGCTTCCTTCCCTTTAGAAGAAACTGAAAAGCCCATCACCTCCACTTTTCCTTCGAAGGGAAGAATCCCTAAAATACTTCTTAAGAGTGTGGTCTTTCCCGCTCCATTCGGCCCCCAAAGCGTCAAAGCTTCTCCCTCCTTTACCTCAAAGCTCACGGAATCAAGCGCCTTCACCTTTCCGAAGCGTTTCGTAAGATTTTTAATTTGAATCACAGCCTCAGGATTCGCAGTGCTCATAGGTTTAAATTCGAACCTCCAAACTCCGATTCTTAAAGACGGACGCCACGGGAACAAGCAAAATTCCAGAAACCAAAATCCAAACAAACGAGACGTTGTGATCTATTCTTCCCAAAGAAGGAATCTGAGGACTCAGAAGCGGACTTGGATCTTCAAATTCGGGTTTAGGAGCAAAAATCGGGAAAATTGAAGCGGCGAAATCCAAAGCTTCTTCCGAAGGGCTCAAGACGAAAATCTTCAATGAGGGGTAACGTTCTGTAATCGCTTCAAAGAATTCTTGCGCTTGATACGGAAAATCGCCCTTACCATCGCGGTTTTGGTCGTAGCCGCGGTAATCGCTCCAAAAATTTCCTTGCCATTGGTTTTTATCTGACTGTCCAAGTCCATTAATCTCTACTTGCTTCCCGTTATCCATCAAACTATTTCCGCTAAAATGGTTGCCGCTTGCTGAAGGCAAAAGTTCAACTCCAATGTCATTGTAAGCAATTAAATTTCTCAGATAGATTCCACTTGAGGTGTCAAAAAATAAACCCACTCGATTGTTCACCATGATGTTATCCTCAATCGAGGCATTAACCATGTCCTTAAATCCAATCCCATACCCGCTGATCCCTCGGTTGTTGGCTACGCGGTTACGACGGAGAATTAAATTGGAACCATACATTAGGTACGCCCCTACGGAATTTTGGATTAAGGTATTTTCTTCCGCAACCGCATCGTGGCAATACATAAAGTGGATCCCGTAACGGCCTCCTTGGAACGTATTTCGACGAACGAGGAGGCCGCGCGAAAACCAAAGCACGACATCGCGCCCGCTTGTGGTTTGATTGCCCTCTATGATTGTCCGATCGCTGTACCAAACCTTAATGAGGTCGCCTCGCCTTGCAACCGGAAGCGCTTTGCTGGAAAGTACATTCGCGCGAATTTCGCTTTCGGGAGCTTGACGCAAATAAATACCAAAAAGTACGTTTTCGAAACGATTGCCCTGAATTGTGGCTCGCGGTGCCGTCACCAAAATTCCCGCATCCTCACGGAGGAGGCTATCCCCTGAATTTCGAATGACAAAACCCTCGAATCTGACTCCTTGCGCCTCCACGCGAACGACTGTGTCCTGTCCTTGACCTTCAATGACTGGCATTCCCACTCCAATGAGATTCACCGTTTTTTGAATCCGAAGCGGACCCGCATAAACGCCGGGCTTGACTTCGATCGTGTCACCCCCCGAGGCATGATCCAAAGCTTTCTGAATTGTCTGATAAGTTGAATGTTCGCCAACGTTCAGAGTTTCTGCATATCCGCAAGGAGCCCAGGAAGAAAAAAAGCCTATCGATACAAACAAAGCGGCCAACTTTAACATCCAAGGAATACGCCTTCCGCCGAAACGAAGCACCAAAGCAATTAAAGCAAAGGACGCGGCGAAAAAACTTAGGAAAAACCCTAAAGAAAAAGTTGCGGTGGCGTGAAACTGTGCGATCTGCCCTTTACCCAAAAGCGGAGGAATAAAAGGGCTAATAGACGAACTAAGTGGTGCTCTGGGATCCAAGTTCAACCCAAAATCCCGAAGCCACCAATAAAGATCAAGAGCAAAAAAAGTTGGCAGGACTATAGCCGGAATGGTAAGAAGAATGCTTAAACGCCTTCGAGAAAAAATGGCGGCCAAAAGCAACAAGGCCGTGAGAATCAAACCGGGTACAGCCATCTTTCGTTCAAGGGGCGCTGCTTTCTTAAGAGAGCGCATTCCGATATAGTGGTTGAGATTGTCAATCTCACGGACGTCGCCTTCAACGCGGTCCAAATAAATTGCGACGCCTAAACCTTTTGGATATTGAGGCGCTACGACACGAAGTTTCCAATAGGGAACGAGAAGCGATAGAAGCAGCACTAATGCGGCTGTCCCAATCAATATTTTCGCTATCAACTCTCTATCGCTTCTCATTGCCAACTCCAATAGTTTTAATCTACACCACCTGGGCTGCAGGTGCTGGCGTCGGGTTTGCGCCTTGGCCTTTCGGTTTCACCAAAAGATAGCCTGCCATCTCCAAGTGAAGCGCCGAGCAAAATTCAAGACAGTAAAAAGGATATACTCCTGGCCGCTTCGCTATAAAATCAACCGTCACGGTTTCTCCAGGCTCAATGCTTGCTGCTACGTTATAACCGGGAATCGAGAACCCGTGTGTGGCATCGAGCGTCCGTTCCAGATTCGTAATATGGAAGATCACCCGCTGACCCTCTTCAATTGCTACATGCTCGGGTTCAAAATGGCTTCGAATCGCAGTCATGTAAACGTGAACGGTGTCTCCTTCGCGAATGATTTCACCTTTGGTTCTGGCTTCGGTACTCTTCGTCTGAGTCAAAGGATCCCATCCCACCTCAGGATAGATTTCCCAAGTCTTCAGTTTGTCTGCCTTGATGATTTGGGCATAGTGAGGCTCGCCATTTCCAATCGGCATGTCATAGAGAAGCTTCATTTGATCTCCAGTCTTGCTGATATCCACCAGCTGAAGATTTTGTGGAAGAAGCGGGCCTGTGTTTCTGTAACGATCGACAGACCACTTATTGAGTGACACGAGATAACCGCCGCCGGGATTTACCGTATCTCCTCCTACCGCTGCGATGTGGCCCACGTTGTAATAGACGGGGATTTTTCCGACAAGCGTCCATGGCTTTTCTGGTGCCTGATATTTATCATCGCCTAACGTCCAGCGTGCGACAGCACTTTCAAGGAAAAGACTCGTATATGCATACCCTTTATTATCAAACTGGGTATGCAAAGGACCGAGCCCTAATTCAACCTGCGCCACTTTGACGGAATCAAACTTGAGAATCGGAACGCCATAAGGATCTTTACCTTCATAATCTTTCTTGGCAATGGCTTCCTTAACCTTGGCAATGCTATAGATGGTCACGTGCGGGTCCAATTTTCCCGCTACCACAAAATGCTTCCCGCTCGGAGTAACATCCACACCATGCGGACTTTTCGGCTCTGGAATAAAATACAAAATTCCCTCCGCAATCGAGGTCTCAAGCGGAATCACGCGCATCCCATTAATGGTTTTAAACTTCCCTGCCTTTACTACTTCCTCGGCTTTTTTCCAATTAATCAAGTGGAGAAGATCCATGTCATTCTGTGAAGTGCCTGCCTCAAAAGGAGGATTTCCTTCTTCAATCCCTCCCGTTGCCATTTCTGTATTGAACGAATTGACGAACGCCCAACCGTCACTTTCCAGTTTTCCCGCATCCGCCAAATCCTGCCAATACGGAGGGACTTCGAGCGCGAAGGATTCATCCTGAATGAGACGGCCCTTCGCGCGATCAAATTTCCAAAAGGTAATCAGCCCGCGGTATTTTTCTTTATATTGAGAAAGAGGCGCATATTCTTTACCGAGAGGATTCGCGTATTGCGAACCTTCGATGACGTAGTCCGTATTGGGCGTCACAAACGCAGCGCCATGATTCCCGGTAAGAACTGGATTTTCAATGATTTGCTTGGTCTCGAAATCTCTCAAGTCGATCACTGCGATGCGCCCATTTGATTTATCTCCAATGAAAAGAAATTGCCCGTCGTAATCCCCATTGGTTTCACTCAAAGCCGGGTGATGGGAATCTCCCCAAGTAATTGGTCTGCCATCCGGGGTTCGACCACTTTTTGGATCATTAAGAGGATTTTCCTTCACTCCTACCCCATATCCCGACCAAGGGTCAGGAGTAAAAGTAGCAATTGTGCGCAAAAGCCGCATAGACGGTAAGCCGATTACAAAAACTTGACCGCTATGACCACCTGAAGCGAACATCACATAATCATCATATTTTCCTGTGGGTACGTAAGTTGAAAGAGCCCCATAAATATCGTTAGGAGAAAGTCCGCGTTTTTTTACGACATCCATCGCCTCGCTTGGCATTCCGGCGGTGGAAGTCGCTGCTTCTTTGGCCCCTTTCTTCACACGACCCAATTGAAGACCGACCGTGAAAACCACCGCGATTAAAACCACTATAACAAACCAATATTTTTTCAACTGTGTCATGTTAAACCCTCCTCGTTTCTCGTGTAGGATTACTTTGTTTCATAAGTCGATCGATTGTGTTTACCTGTAATTGGTAAATTAAAACTTCTTTAAGGTCATTCCAAATCGAATGAAGTAAACAATAATGTTTGCCTCGACATTTAGAGTTTCGCATAACGCATTTTGAAAATGCATCTTTGCGATCAACAGCTTCAATGAATTTTTAAGCTATTTACAACAAACGGAAGTTCCCTCTTTCCCCATTTCACATGGTCTCTTTAGGCTCACAATCAATAATCCGATCGAAAGAATTCCCAAAATAAGCGCAAGAAGACCGCTCAATGAAAGAGGAACTTCCCGGCCACCAACTGCGAGACTGAAGCGTGTAATAAAACGTATCAGGTGAACCATTGCCCCTAAACCAAAAAATCCTGAAAACCACATTGCTGGACAAAATTTCGTTTCGCTCCTTTCCATAAATTTCACCCTCTCCTTTTTTCATCATCGATGACTCTTAGTGTTCATTATTTCCTCATTTCTTAGGCGAAGCACTTGCTCCCCAATCATTTGTGCTGCGTCGTCATAAGAAATAAAATCGGTGTCGATTATCACATCGTATAAAAGTGGATCGTTAATGTCTTTGTCAAAATTTTGTTTCAAGTAGCGTTTCCTTCCGCCGTCTTCCTTTTTGATCAAATTGATAGCATCATCGCGCTTCAGACGATAATAGTCTTGGATGTGCCTGATCCTCATTTCCAATGATCCGATTAACCGAACGTGAAACCCCGTCGACAAAAACTTTCTGGTAATGACGTTTGCCCCTCTTCCTACAAGAATCACGTTTCCCATTTGTGCGAGATGAAGGACGGTTTGACTGGTCTTATGAACAAGCGACCACTCCGATGGATGAAGTCCGAACAATTCTTCCATCATGTCTTGAACTTCTGAAACTTTATCCTCGGGCATAAATTTTTCGAAATCCTGAGGCAAGTTATGCTCACCCAAAACGGTTGCAATCAAGTTTCGATCAAAAAGAGTCCAGGGGCATAACGCTTCCTTATCATATTTTTGTAAACAAGTGACGAGCTTTTCACCCACCGTGATTCCGCCAGCCCCCGCTTGACGCGAAATCGTGATAAATGGCGCGGGCTTTTTTGGCTGTTCACTTTCCCTTGCTTTTTCAAAGCAACGACATTGGGATGTGACATAGGATTCCCACACATTAGAAGATTTGGACTCAGCCATGACGGTTATCCTCCGCCTTTCAATTATCCACTAACAGTTACCATACAATTCCAAGACCCAAAAGCATTTGGCACAGTCTCACCAGGACGCTGGTCGTTTTCCCAACCTCCATCTACCAAATAACGATACTCATAACGGCCGGGGGCAAGCGTAAGTTCTGTTTTCCAACGGCCTTGTTTATCCTTTTTCAAAGGGCACGCCTTGACATGCCAGTTATTAAATGTCCCCACAAGAAAAACGTTTTGAGCTTCGGGAGCGTAATATTCGAACGCCACCTTTTGATCTGACTTCTTCGCCGGCTTCGATCCAACAAGTTGTTTAAGTTCCATTTTCTTTTCCTCCTTCTTTATTGATCCCGTTGTTTTCTAAAATCATTTTTTTGCTGACGAGACGGATAAGTTCGCGCGCGATCCGAGCGTGCTTTTTTTCGTCACGCAGAATTTCTTTGAGTAAAACCTTTGCCTTAGTGCCCGAAAGCAAAACCTCGTTTTCTTTCAAAAGCCGTTTGTAAAAAGCGATGGCCGTTCTCTCGCTATCCAATATCTTTCGAAATCGAGTCTCCCAAAGTTCGCTATATTGCTTCTTTAACATTTCCTTCACCCAACGTTCTTAGTTCCTCGCTCATCTCATTCAAAAGCCTGAGGTGTTTTTCAGTGTCGGTCATTAATACAGACAGTAATTTTTTAATTTCATTTTTCTCAACTTCTGTAAAGAACTCGAGATCAGATTTGTTTTCAAAGTGGAGGCTCAAGAGGTAAAGATCGACTCCCTCTTCATCTTCGGCTTTAGAAAGTTCCCAAAGGAACCTTTCAATTTGATTCCGAATGTCAACCCACCAGTACCGTTCTTTTACGTCATCGCTCCACATCTGAAATCGCCTCCCACTCGTCCTCAAAACGGTTCCAGCTCAGTTTGACCGCCTTTCCCTCTCCCCCGAGGGGGGGGGGAATTACTGCGGAAAGAAAACGGTCGAACCGAGTTACCGGCCTTCGAGTTCGGCAGCTCGCATGCGATGCCACTTAGCAAGCTCAAGGAATTCGACTTTTAAGCTTGAGGCATCCTTAATAATCGCGTCGCAGTGATTTTCCATCTCTTTGATTTTCCGCATGGGGCTTACTTTCTCATTCACGAAAAATCTCTTTCTGTAATCCTGCTTCATCTGTGTGTGTTCCGCAATCAAAGCATCTTGCGCCTGAGCCCTTTGTTCATAAACTGCGGCTTGTGCAAGGTGATCGGTTGCAACCTGTGGTGCTTCACCCGCATACACAGGGGTAAGTGAAGCTAAGCCCAGTGCTATAACTAGAATTAATATCAAACCATTGAAAGTCTTCATTTTCCTTCTCCTTTCCTATTTGATTGACTTGCACTTTAATTTTTTGTTTATTCCATTTACAAGGATTGCTTTTTCTTTCACTCTCCTTTCAAGCTCTCTTTTCTCATTTTTACTTAGTTCACGGTTGATCATTTTATAAATATTTTGGTGTTCAAGCTGAATATGATGCCGCAGAAGATAAATCAAATAAGTTCCTACCTCGCGAAGTTTGCGAATTATTTTCGAATAATCAGATTTTGATGTTTTGTTTGAAAGCATATCGACGAAAAGTTGTAAATCCTCAGAATTTCCTTTGAAGTCTTCATGCTGTGAGCAAAGAACGCCGAGCACAGAATCAAGCTTCGGCACATGGGATTTAATAAAAGGGAAAATAACTTGTTCCTCTAGTTTCATGTGTTTCATCAATTTCCCTTGAAAAAATCCAAGAACGGAGCGAAGCTGTTTCAAATTTCGTCCAACCGACGACTTGCCTTCGAATTGAAGGCCTACAAGCGCCGTATCAAGGCATTCAATTTTATCAAGTGCCATTTGATGTTCCTCATTTAGCAACGCTAAAACGCCGTCTTTTGTCATTCGAACATCACTCATCCCAAAAATCCCTCTTTCTGAAAAAACTATACGACAGAAACAACGAATGGATCTGTGATGACCGTCACATTCCATGAAATATATTCAAAATAAATTTTAAAGAGGTGGTAGCTGGTTCCGAACTTTCGATTGTGCATTCCGAACCCCGGAGGTTCGGAATGGATCAGGCAGTTTGATTGTAAGTAGAGAGGGTAGAACGACTTAAAGCAGGAGCTTTTCTAAGCCTTCTTTATCCTGGATGAGGATCGCTTTCGGCTTGATTCCGATCAGTTTTGCGCGTTTTAACTCCGAAAGATGCCGGGCTACGGTTTCACGGGCCGCACCGAGCCTCTGAGCAATTTCTTCACGGGTAAATGGAATGGTGAGTACATTTCCCCCGCTTGATTTTTTAGAACTTGAAGTTTGCATATCCAGGAGAAACTTCACGAGACGCTTCTTGACATCTTTAAGCGAAACTTCCTCGATTAAAGAATTGAAACAACGTAACCGCTCTGCAAAAATGCGATTAAGCGTGTGGGCAAATTTGGAATTGGTCTCGACCAAACGCAAATAAGCATCTCTCGCAAAATACCAAACTGTGCAGGGAGTGCTGGCTTCAGCCGTTGTAGAACACGACCAAACTCGAGAACCCGGATTGCAAGCGCAGGTATCGCCCGGACCGAGGGTTTCGACAATTTGTTCTCTTCCAGAAGACGCTATGCGGTAGAGTTTAACGCGGCCCTCGCGAACGATAAAAACGCGCTGACAAATTTCTCCCTCGGAAAAGATAAGCTCGCCTTTTTCATAAGATTTTTCTCTTAGGCAAGATTTGACCGAATCGAGTTCGTCTTCGGACAAACCTTGGAAAAGCGGAATTTCTTTAAATGTTATTGGCATGACCTCATTATCTCAAAAAATACTTCCCTTTGCACCTGAATTACCTAAAGTTGTTTCAGAACAAGCGGGTAAGAATCTCATTCGATGAATTAAATCAAACAGGGAAGAAAAGATTTTTCGGGATATATCGCAATAACTCCCTAGTCACGAGATTAATCATTTCTTCTTCAATTTCTCGGACGTAGGAGGTCATTCCTTTCCTATCTTCAAGAGGGCCTGAGAAAAGTTTTTCATCCGGATAAAGCTTGTAGATCGTTTCGTAACCTTCCTTGGGCAGACGAAAAGGCCCGAGACTTACGGAATGTAACGATTCAGCCCGAATCTTTCGAAAGACATCCTGAAAAAGCCGCTCATAATATTCCTCATATTGTTCGTGGTAAATCAGCGGGTCAAATCGAAGCCCTAATTTCCAGCCGCGCTCTTGGAGCTTTTCCATTGCTTCAAGGCGGCGCGCGACAGGCGGCGTTTTGTCTTCAAGAAGAGCGGCAATTTCTTCTGGCGTGAAGCTAAACGCAACGACGCAATTATCAACCGGCTTGCGATTCAAAAGCGACTTGACCTGAATGCTTTTGGTCCGTAGTTCAAGCAGGGTTTTCGGAAAACGCTCAAAAAAGGGAAGAAAGGATTCCAAAAAACGTGTAATGGGCTCCAAAGCAAGACTGTCACAATCATATCCTGAGAAAAAATGGGTTTCGGCTTCAGGCGCTTCATTAATTTTTTTCTCAATTGCCGTTTGGAAATCCCCGTAATTTACAAACAAAACCAAATGCGCGGATCGATACATCCCTTGAAGAAAACAATATCGGCAATCGTAAATACAATTCAACATATGAGAAAAGTAAAAGTTGCGTTCTCCGCCGATTCCGTAACCCTTGGGCGTGTCCAGGACAAAATGATCGAATTTCCTGGCAAGAATCAAAGCAGGATTACGTTTTTGAATTCTAAAGTTCTGCGCTTTGCGGTTGAACACCTCGCCGTAACGGCCGCACAAAACACGACGGGCTTTCGGAAAGCGTCCGCAAACTTCCTGAACGCGGAAATGATTTTGAATTTCCTCCTCAATATAAACCGTATCGATCATAACGTTACCGGTAACAAATTAATTCTCTGTTCGAGAAACTTGAGAACGTCACGCGCGCGTCTCAAATTTTGAAGTTCATCCGACCAAACAATTTCTTGAGAGGTCAAAGTCCTAAGACGCCTCAATAGGCGGCGGAGACGATACCGCTCTGAAACCGTGAAGTGCCAGCGGTCGAGAAACTTTTGGAATTCAGGCGGAAGAATATCAAGGGGGGCAAGCTTGCCCGCGCATGCCCAATTGTCCGGCCGGCCGGAAAATTGAGTTGGAACCAGCTTTGTTAATTCTCCTAGAATAGTGTCTATATTTTTTAAATGACCTGCAATGAGGCGCTCGACAAAAGCAGCCGAAACCTTTTTGGTAGAAGACTTAGGATTATCTGAAATTACTTTGTAACACTGAACCAATTCTGAGGTGGAAAATCGTGTTGCGGCAGAATAAAAAGCAGCTGCTTCCATTTCGTAAACCCACGAGCCTTGATATTGAGTTTCTGGCCGCTCAACCGTAAGAACCGCTTCAGTGGGACAAGGGGTTTTGATCACGATGGGAGGATACCAACTTTCGTTGGTTGCTTGATCAGTAATCTTATGAGCCAGAATTCCTGCGCCCACACTGCGCTCGGCGTGGCCTCCAATGCCAATATTAATCCACACTTCGTTTCGAACGCTGCCTGAAAAAGTATGCAAAAAAGCGGTTGCGCTCGCAGCTTGTATTTTCCCAACGCCCGACACAATCAGACGTTTGTCTGAAGCTTCATAGATCTTGAATGGAGCGGAATCGGGTATGAGTTTCAAGCGATAGTAACTGATGAGAGGTCGCGCTTCAGAAAGCAACGCCACAACAAAATAAATCATGAGAGTCTACCGATGATTAAATGCTGTATGGAAAACGGCTCGGATTTGCAGGTTTGTTAGAAACAACGGTTTGAGGTTCGTTAATGGATAATCCCAGATCCATTTCTTGTGCAACGTTGGTTCCCCCATCAGAACACAGCGAAGCAGTGCCGCTCCGCAGGCAGTCTTCGAAGTAACCGCATCGCGGGCACCTAAGCTTACACTTGAGCTCAAGCAAGTGAGCTCCACATTGAATACAGGCAAGAATTTTTTGGTTCAACATCTAACTTTTAACCAACAAGCCTTCCTTTAAAGTCTGCGCCTTTTCCCTATCCACCAACTGTTCAACCAATTCCAAAGCAAATTCAAGCGCTGATCCGGGACCACGGCTCGTAATGATGTTGCCATCGACCACAACGCGTTCTTCGGAAAATGAAACGGAAGGGGGAAAATTTTTTTCGAAACCGGGATAACAGGTTGCTTTCTTCCCATCCAAAATTCCAGCCGGTGCTAAGGCAAGCGCGGGCGCAGCGCAAATAGCACCAATTAGCTTTTTTTGGCTGTTCATACGCTTGACAATTTCGGCTACCTTTTTTGACTCACCTAAATTTTTAGCTCCGGGCAATCCGCCTGGCAGCACGACCAAATCCGGAAGTCCTTTGTAGTCATCAAGGGTCACATCGGCTTGGAACTTCACGCCATGAGCTCCGCTTACGGTTTTCCCATCGAGACCAGCAAGCGTCACTTCAAGACCAGCTCTTCTAAGGACATCAATCGGTGTGATAGCCTCAATTTCCTCAAAGCCGTCCGCCAAAATTACCAGTACTTTCTTGCTCATCCTAAAACCTCCTCCAGAAATTTATTTTATGATGATCCGCCTGATTTGATTTGTCAACCCTATTGATCCCAAAATTTTCACATTCTTCAAGAACAGCTCAGGATTGTACCTCATCACCGTTCGGATTTTCCCAGCGAGAAAATCCTCACTCGCGCACTTCGGCTACGCTCGGCAAGCAGGGCTGATTGGAAGCAGCTCGCGCAGCCGTCCAAAGCTTGGTTTTCCCGAAGGGAAATTTGGGCGGCGAGCGCGCAGGCAGGCGCTCTTGCTGGAAGAGCGAACTGCCGGTGCTGGAAATCAGCCCTGCTTGCCACCGTGCCCACTCCGCCTCGTGAGCGTGCTTCGGTACAATCCTGAGCTGTTCACACGAAAATGTACAAACGCGAGTGCTAATTATTTAACGGATTTGAACATCCATAGAGAAAGCGAAAAGGCGATGACGGCAGCGATCCCACTATAAAAATGAGGGACGGTAAAATGAGCGATCACCACCTCCCATCCAAAAATCACTCTCACCAAATGGAGAATAGAGACCAACAAAAATACAACGCCCGCTACATTCAAAGCTGCTTTTTTCGAATCCATCATTCCTCCTTTCAAACGGTTGATTCAACCTCTTCTTCTTTGGTAATGAAATCAAGGACGGGTTTGGCGTTTTGGACGCAATTGGACGCTACTTCGCGCGTAAATTCGATTCCGTTTCTTTTGGGATATCTGCTCGAAACATAAATTTGGTCGAGATCCTTGCACGAAACAACTAAGTTCTTCGCCTCTGGAGCAAATTCAGAAAGGTTCTCGGCTAACTCCGCCGTGTAATGAAATTTATCGGGTGAAACGCTGCGGCTGATCAAAGCGCCTTTCAAAGCTTTTTCGGCTGCTTGATGGGCGTGAAAACAAACGATGGGATAATAAGTCGTTTGATTCAAAAGAAGCTCGGCTACTTCAAAATCAGAATGTGCGCGCCGATACCAATCGCCTGGATTTCGTGAATCTTCTGCAGAACATGCGGAAGCCGTAGCAATAAAAACCAAAGCTGACAATAAAATAGCGCGCATTAAACCCTTCCTGCTTGGGCGTTAATGGTTTTGATTTTCCGATTAATGGGCAGCGATTTCATCTCTTCAAGCGAGACTGGCATCACCAAAGACCAATTTTGATTGCTCATCGTACCAGGAAAGTTGATCCGCACATCCCAGGAATCTCCTTTCCATAAATTCCCAAGCGCAAGCCAGTCTTGGAGCAACTGAATACTGAATATAGAAGCAGCGTTGCTTATCTTTTCAAAGGCGGCTTTCACAAGCGCCGGGGAACTTTTCTTCTCACATTCGCCAGGCAAACCGAGATAATTCCAAAACTTAGCCTTCTCATCATACGAAAAATGGTACAGATCAATCAAGTCCTCAATTTCAGCTCTTGGCCTATTGAGAATCTGGATCAAAATGCTGACATCTTTTATTTCCTCCTTCCAACAGAGCCTCTGGTGAGCTGATTGCTCAAGATCAAAAAGTTGGGGCTTCAGTTCTTCAAATGAAATCCCTTTTTCTCTGCACTTCCGTTCAAACAGTGGTCCATAAACGGTGCCCGCTTCATACTCCCACCAAGCATTAAAGGAAGCCATGTCATGCGTCGAAAAAACTGCGATGGAGTTTTTTCGATACTGTTCAGATATTTTGAAAGTGTGATCAGTCTCGCGATCTCTCATCCAACGCTGGACATCCATTCCCGGAACAGCGAACTCATCCAATAGCCGGTACGAACATTCCGGAACTGTTCCAAGATCCTCAGCACAAACCAGCATTTTGGAATGTCCAATCATCACGGACAATAATTTTTTCCCGTGCTCTTCCCACTGGCGTTCATCAGGCGGATCAAAAAAACCGTTTAATCCTGCATTCTCAAGTGGTTCAGACACGGGAATACTCCAAATACGGAAAAATCCAACCACATGATCAACTCTGAGCAAATCATAAAAATTCTCGGCATACTTCAATTTTTCAATCATATAGCGATATGAATCTTTTTCGATTGCTTCCCACCGGCAAGGCGGCGTGCCCCAGCGCTGGCCTTTGAAAAAATAGGCGTCGGGAGGCGCGCCGCTTGACAAATCCAATTTAAAATATTCGGGATGAGTCCACACATCGGCAGAATCGCGCGAAGCAAGAAACGGCAAGTCACCCATCAATAAAACTTTTTTGCTTCGTGCGTACTTTCCGACTTCGCAGAATAGATTCTGACAGTCGATCAGTTGCAACGATCTGCCCCACAAATCTTCGAATTTTAAGCCGAGACGTTGAAATTCATCGGCAGCTCTTTCTGTAACCGCGCGAATGACTGCGGCTTCATCG
>OBEQ010789522.1_pt1 | contig 25284 bp, 3 predicted proteins | sample 1670901 | NCBI WGS metagenome assembly OBEQ01 (sample SAMEA104232315, study PRJEB22302) | groundwater metagenome | biome: forest; feature: aquifer; material: groundwater | place: USA | collected 2011-08-07 | depth 5.4 m | reverse complement strand
TGATGGTCGGCTCGCCGACGATCCAGGGCCACGATCCCGTCGCCACGGTCCTGGCGATCGCCGCCGATCCATCGGCGTGGACCGACGCGCAGGTCATCCATCTGCCGTACGGTCCGCTGCGCGAGCAGCTGGGCATGGACCGCGCCACGACGCACGTCTCGCTCAATCAATTGCTGGAAACACGCACGCTGATGAAGCTGCTCCCCGGCATCATGGAGAAGCAGCAGCAAGACGAAGACCTGTCGATGCTCGAGCACGAGACGATGGACGCGTTCAACCGGTTTGTCGCGATCAACGACCTGATCAAACAGACGTTTCGCCTCGTCCCGGCCTCAGAGGCGCAGGGGCCCTGGACGCCGGTGCTCGAGAGCCCGCTTGCGGATCGATGGACCGCGATCGTGACGGCGTTCGGGCAAGGACAGGAGGCGCGCGTCGCCGCCGGCGCGGCGCAGTTTCTCCAGACCGTGCGGGGCGAGTACGCGGCGACGTATCCTCCGAGGTGGCGGATGGATCTGGAGGTGCTCTACAACCAGGCGCAGCCGTTTGCGATCGCGCGGCTGTTGTACCTGCCGGCGGCTGTGCTGTTCATGATCGCGCTCTCCGGCGATCGGCCGACGCTGCGGCGCCTGGCGCTGACGGCGATGCTCGCGGCGTTTGCGGTCCATGCCAGCGGCATCGCCTGCCGCGTGGTGCTCGGCGGCCGGCCGCCCGTGTCGAACTTCTTCGAGACGATGCTGTGGCTGCCGTTTGTCGGCGTGGTGCTGGGCCTGGTCTTTGAGCGCGTCTATCGCGCCTCGTTCTTCGGATTGGCGTCGTCGCTGTTGGCGGCGATCGTGCTGTGGCTGGCGGACTACGTGCCGCTGGATTCCAGCATCGTGCCCGTCGTCGCCGTCCTGCGCAGCAACCTGTGGCTGACGATCCACGTGCTGACCGTCGTCGCCAGTTACGGAGCGCTCGCCCTCGCCACGATGCTGGCGCACATCTATGGCTGGCTGTTCTTGGTGAAGCGCGATCGCGCCGCGACTCTCGTGCCCTTGGGGCTTTTTCTGTATCGCGCGATCCAGGTCGGCGTCGTGTTGTTGGCGGCGGGCGTGATGCTCGGCGCGGTGTGGGCCAACGCCTCATGGGGACGTTACTGGGGCTGGGACCCGAAGGAAACGTGGGCGCTGATCACGCTGCTGTGGTTTCTGGCGATCCTGCACGGCCGCTTCGGCGGATGGCTGAAAGACCTCGGCGTCGCGCTGGCGACCATCGGCGGATTTTTTCTGCTGCTGATGACTTACTACGGCGTCAGCTTCTATCTCGTCGGCCTGCACAGCTACGCGGGCGGCCACGCCAAGCCGCTGCCCGGCCTGCTGATCGGCTATGTGATCGGCGACGTCCTGTTCATGGCGATTATTGCCGTCAGCGCCGTTCGCCGGACAGACTCCAAGACCTCCACTGGCTGAGGATCAGAAGTCAGAAAACAGAAGTCAGAAGTCAGAGAAAAACGATTCTGATTTCTGATCTCTGACATCTGACTTCTGAACCGACAATGACACACCATCGGTTTCATCTCACAGGACTCGCGCTGTTGGCGCTGCATCTGTCCGCCTCATCGGCCAGCGCCGAGCAGCAGGACGCGGAGGGCTACTACGCCATCGGCTCGGTGGAGCTGATGGAAGGGCAGATCGACCAAGCGGTCGACGATCTCAACAAGGCGCTCGCTCTGAACCCCCGCAACATCGACGCGTATTACAAACGCGGCTTGGCGCTCACGCAACAAGGCCATCCGCAGGAGGCGATCGAGGATTTCACCAAAGCGATCGCGATGAGTCCGACAATGGCCAAGGCCTACATCGGCCGCGCGTTCGCCCGCGAGCGGCTCGGCGACGAGGACGGCGCGATCCAAGACCACAGCAAAGCGCTCGAGCTGGATCCTTCGCGGCGCGAGGTGCTGCGCTTCCGGGCGTACAGCCGGTCGCAGCAAGGCGACCTCAACGGGGCGCTGGTGGATTACACGCGAGCACTGGAGGCGGACCCGTTCGACGTTGAGGCTTACGCGCGTCGCGCGACGGCGCGCGCCAAGAGCGGGGACTTGGCAGGGGCGCAGGCGGACGCGACGAAGGTCATCGAGCTGGACCCGAAGCGCACCGACGGCTACCTCACGCGCGGGACGATCGCCTCGCAGCAAGGTGACCGCGCCAAGGCGCTGGACGATTTCACCAAAGCGATCGAGCTGGATCCGGCCAACGTGCAGGCCTATCAGAACCGGGCGGCGGTCCGCGAGCAGCAGCACGACGCGGCGGGCGCGATCGAGGATTACACGAAGTGGCTTGAGCTGGACCCGAAGGCGGAGTTGGCGTATCAGCGCCGGGCGGCGCTCTATCTCGCGCAGGACAACGTCGACGCCGCGATCGCCGACTTCACGCGACAAATCGAGGTCAATCCTCACGCGGCCCAGGCGTATCATCAGCGAGGTCTGGCGCGATGGCGTCAGCACGACGCGGCCGGCGCGATCGCCGACTTGACGCTGGCCATCGAGCAAGACGCGACGCTGGCGCAGGCGTATCACGACCGCAGCGTCGCCTATGAAGATCAAGGCCAGCTCGACGCGGCGATCACCGACGCGAGCAAGGCGATCGAGCTCGATCCGCAGCGGTCGGAGTCGTACATGGTCCGCGGCCTCGCGCGGGCCAGGCAAGAGGCGTTCGAGGACGCGGCGGCGGATTTTTCCAAAGCGATCGAGCTTGATCCCGACGACGCGCAAGCCTACGCGGCGCGCGGCAACGCGCGCATCAAGCTCGGACAACTGACGTCAGCCGCGGAGGACTACACACAGGCGATCGCGCATGAGCCGGACTCCGGCTCGCTGTATGTGCAGCGGGGCACCGTGCGGCAGCTGCAACAAGATTGGGAGGGGGCGATCAAGGATTACGATGCGGCCGTCGCGCATCAGATCGACGACGCAAGCGTCTATCTCAATCGCGGCATCGTCCAGGCCCAGCGCAAGGCGTGGGACGCGGCGATCGCCGATGATACGAAGGCGATTGAGCGTGATCCTGGATCGGCGCAGGCTTACTACAATCGGGGCATCGCTCGGGGCCAACAGCACGACGAGCAGGGCGCGCTGGACGATTTCCAGAAGGCGGCCGAATGCGACCCCGCCTTGCAGGACGCGGTCGCTCCGATGATCCAGGAACTTTCTAATAGGATGCTCAAAAACCGTCATAGGCTATAGGCTGAAGGCTGTAGGCTCAAGGGACCGTGGCTCGAATAATGCCGATAGCTCGTCAGCTATACAATCGACATCCTGAGGTAGGCAGTAAGCAGTAAGGGGAATGGTCCAGCTTTTCTTACTGCTTACTGCTGACGAGCTGGCGAGCGCGTTCGGCGCATGGCGGCACCCCTTCAGTCTTGAGCCTCCAGCCAAGGACGAGTGTTTCCGCAGCCTGCTAGATCAACGCTCCGCGTCTGATCTCCGACTTCTGACGTCTGTTTTCTGATCCGCAGGTCTTACCCGACGCCCACCTTCCAACTATTTTTGCGCTTCCCGTTCTCGCTATCGGAACCCGTCAGGTACACTTTCGCCAGGAAGAATTTTCTTCAAAATTAAGCTGCCTCATGAACATTTGATAAAGAAGCTAAAATGGCACGTGACCGCTTCAACACCATCTATCTATATATATGTAGGGTCGGACGGCGCACATGACACCTGTGCGCCGTCCTCGGCCATCCAGGCCGTTTCCTCCCTGGCTGCGTGTCCTGGCGCTTGGGCTGTTGGCTCTGCTGATCGCCATCCCGATCCGGTTGCTGGCCCAAGAACAGTCCCCGTCGGACTCCTCGACCGGCCGCCTCGTCGATGAGATCCACCTCGAGACGCAGACGCTCCTTCGCCTCTGCGCGCAGTATCAGCGCAGCAGCCAGCCGACGCTGCGACAGAATCTCCTGAACCTCGCGCGCCGGACCGCGGAGTCTCGCCGGCAGGCGATGTGGCGGCTGCTGGCTCAAGATCCGGCGTTGGCCCAGCAGACGGCGATGACTCGCGAGGATCGCGACCGCCTGCCGCCCGACGTTCAAGCCTTCGTCGAGGAGTCCGTGACGCTCGAGGGAACGCTTGAGGCCATCGTGTATGAGCGGTCTGGGAAGCGCCCGAGCATCACGCGCTATCGCCTTGCCGTCCCGGATGGCGACAGCTATGGCTTGCGCTTCAGCCAGCCCCCCTCACTCGCCCTAGGAACGATCATCCACGTGGAAGGCATCCGCCTCGGCCGGCAGATCGGTGTGATCCGTGCGTGGCCTGCGGTATCCGGGCAACTGCGTGTGTCGGCGAGCGACCCCGACGACGAGTGTCGCGGCAAGACGGGCCGCAAACGGGTGTTGGTCGTGCTGGTCAAGCCCAGCGATATCAAGCATGTCCCCGAGGTGGACGCGATTCGGGCGATGTTCACGCAAGTGGCGTCCGATCTCAAAGCGTTGTCGCGCGGCGCGCTGCAGCCGGTGTTCGACGTTTTCGGCTGGTACACGCTGTCGTCGTCGGACGAGGACGTCTGCGGTGCCTTTCCCGACCCTGACAAACTTGACGCGATGCGCGCCGAGAGCATTCCGCTGCTGGACCGCTTCCTGAGATTGATGCAAGGGAAGGTTCGCTTCAGTGACTACGACGGTGTGGTGATCTTTCTCGGAGGATCCATGTGCCATAAGGTGGACGATACCTCCTGGGGCGGCTTCTCATCGCTTGGAAGGATCAGCGTGCCGAGTCCCGACGGGCCAATCCAAGCTTCGGTGACGTACATTTTCAATCTCGATGATATTCGAGCCATGACCTTCACATCCAAGCATGAGCTGTTGCATGGTCTGGGAGGAGTGGGCCACGCCAACCGCCTGATTTGCCCGCCGTCTGAGCCGTGTGATCCTGGGGAGCGGTGTGCCTGGGTGGAGGAGCGTGAATGTTATGCCTGCGCATACGGCGATCCGTACGACGTGATGGGAAACTATGGGCTCGACCAACATTCTTCGAAGCAGGTCAACCATATCAACGTGATATTCCAGGCGGCGATGTGTTGGATCAAACCCAGCCAGATCCACAGCATTACGGAGTCCGGATGTCAGACCTATCGTTTGGAGCCGGTGGGCCATGGCAACGGGACGCAGGTTCTTAAGATTCCCGGCACTAATCAGTACGTGTCCTACGTTAAGGGAATTGGCGTGGTCTTGCACGAGGCCGACGGCGTAAGCACGTACATCCGTGATCTGACCCCCTCAGGAGAGGGCGTGGACTGTGATAACGATTTGGGGTTGAAGGACGTCAACAAGCCCGTGACCGTGGCGGGGCTGACGTTGACCATCAAGGGCCATGACGGAGACGCGGTGCTGGTGGAGGTGTGCGTGACGACGCCGGCGGCCGCGTCGATCCGCATCTCATCGCCGGCCGACGGCTCACAGCAGACGGTGCAGGCCGTGCCCGCGACGACGCCGATCCTCGCGGAAGCTTCTGCGCCGCTGGGCGAGGGTTGGTCGGTCGCATTTTCCGGCGAGCTCGTCAACGGACCCGTGTCGGTGAGCACGCTGACGTCAATCGGCGTGGGCCAGCCGCTTGATGCGCGGCGCTATGCGGTGGATTGGTCGGGACTGCGTCTCGGCCGCTATCGCGTGACAGCGGAGGCGACCAATGGCGCCGAGCATATCGCCTCCGATCCTGTCGAGTTCAACGTCGTGATGGCCGCGGCTGATGAGCCTCCTACGCGCCCGCCGCCGCCGGCGAAAGCGACGCTGGTCCTGCGCAAAGTCACCGTCGATCCGCAAGGCGGCAAGGGGTTTGTGTTCGACGTGCGCAAGAACGGCGCGCCGGTCAAGGGGCCGATCATGCTGGATGATTGTCCCGACGCGCAGCCGAGTTGCGCCAACGACACGCAGACCATTCAACTGGACGCGGGCCACTACACGGTCAACGAGCGCGGAGGCAACGGCTGGTGGGTGAAGTCGATCGAGTGCGACGACGCCGGCGGCGATTCCTACGGAGAGATCGGCCAGCGCCAGGCCACGGTGACGCTCGATCCTGGGGAGCGGGTCGTGTGCACCTTCACCAACAGCCAAGGCGCGCAGCCGCGCGGAAGGCTGGTCGTGTCGAAGGCGACGTCGCCTCGAGGCGGCAAGGGATTCACGTTCGAGGTGGCCGGCCCGGGCCTGCGCAACGGACGGGACGTGTTTTCCCTCGACGACGGCGGCGCCCAGGCGTTTGAGTCGTTGGCGGCGGGCACTTACACGATCGCCGAGACCGGGCTGCCGGCGTCCGAGCCGGACGGCCGGCGGTGGGCGCTCCACGAGATTCGGTGCGAAGAGGCGCGCGGCCAGCACCGGCTGAGCTTTGCGCACTCCCCGGCGACGCTGCCTCTCGCCGACGGGGAGTCGTGGGGCTGCCGGGTCGTCAATGCGTTGCCGAAGGTCTCGGCCGGCCCGCCCAACACGATCACGATCAAGAAGCTGACCTTCCCGTCGACCGGCGGGCCGTTCGGGGATCCGAGCATCCGGTTCGCGTTTGCGGGATCGTTGGGATCGTTCGATCTCGGCGACGGGGAGGAGTTCCCGACGGAGTCCAAGGCGCTGGCCCCGGGCCGCTATGTCGTCACCGAAGCCGGTCTGCCGGCGGACAATCTCTGGGGGCTGACCGGCTTGCACTGCGACGATCCGACGGGCAATTCCACCTGTGATCCGAACGTCGACATCCTCTGCCCATCCAATGCGCACGACATCCAGCTGCGCACCGCCTTCATCACGCTGGATGCCGGCGAGCACGTCACCTGCACCTTCACCAACACCAACTCCGGCGCGCAGCAGCAGCACGGCGGCATCATCATCCTCAAGCGGACGATCCCATCGGGCGGCAAGGGTTTCGGCTTCGCCTTCGGAGGGACGATCGATCCCAACGCGCTGCGTGACTATCTGCGGGCCGGAGGGCTGTACCACACGGAGCAGGAGATCCTCAAGGCGCTGCTGACCACGAATCCCTTTACGCTGGGCGATCTGCAGGTGCAGACGATTCCTGAGGACAAGTCCGCGGCTCCGATCCTGAAAGGACGGTACACGATTCAGGAACAGGTGCCGGCGGGATGGCGCCTGACGCAGATCGAGTGCGCCGACTCGAATTCGACGCATCCGGGCGGCGACGGCTACCCGCAAGCCCTCAACGCGCAGACGGCGACGGTCACCATCGACGCCAACGAGGTGGTCGTGTGCACGTTCGTCAACGAGTCGACGACGACGGGCCGGATCACCGTGGCCAAGCAGACTGATCCGCCGGAGACCGGGCCCGAGGCGGAGCGCGCGAAGTTCTCGTTTCTCGGCGGCCTGGGCGCCTTCACGCTGAGCCACGGCCAGAGCACGGATCCCAAGACGTTGCTGCCGGGGTCGTACACGATCACCGAGGCGGCGCTGCCGTCGGGCTGGAAGCTGTCGAGCGTTCTGTGCACGAGCATGAAAGACGGCAAGGCCGTGGGTGCGCGCGACGGCCAGTCGGTGACGGTCAACCTGGACGCGGGGCAGGACGTCCACTGCACGTTCACGAACAAGACGGCCGCCATCACCATCCGCAAGCAGACCACCGATCCGGTCGGCGGCAAGGGCTTCGGATTTACGGGCAGCGGCCGCATCGGCGCTTTTTCGCTTGATCACGGCCAGTCCAAGACGATCACCGGCCTGGTGCCGGGCCGCTACACCGTGACTGAGCGCAGCCTGCCTTCCGATCTCGCATGGTCGCTGCGATCGATCACGTGTGATGACGGCGATTCCACGGGCCAGGTCGGCTCGCCGGGCCAACCGGGTGCTGCGACGGCGACGATCAATCTCGCCGAGGAGGAGCATGTGACCTGTGTTTTTACCAACAGCGGTCCGCCGCGGACCGACATCACGATCACTAAGCGGCTGCCCAACGGGCCGGCGGGGACGACGGTGACTTTCGAGGGCGCCCCGAATCTCGGCAAAGTCGACCTCGGCCACGATCAGAGTCACGTCTTTCCGATCGACAAGCCTGGAACGTACACGATCACCGAGACCCAGCGCCCGGGCTGGACGACCGCGGTGACGTGCGAGGGGGTGCCCGACGCGCAGCGCGTGATCGAGCGCAATGCCGCAGGCCAGCCTACCGGCAAGGTCACGCTCACGGTGGCCACGCTTGGGGAGCATCCCAGCTGCGTGTTCACCAATCTTCCGCCGGCGACGACGGGCACGATCACCATCCGCAAAGAGACCGTCGATCCGCCGGGCGGCAAGGGATTCCCGTTTAACGGCAGCGGCCACATCGGCGCGTTTAGGTTGGATGACGCGGGCAAGGACCCCAACGACGGCCCGGGTCAGAAGACCTTTCCGAATCTGGCGCCGGGCCGTTACACGGTCATCGAAACGATCTTTCCGGAAAACACGCGCTGGTGGGTCAAATCGATCCATTGCAGCGACGACGATTCGACGGGCCAGATCGGTCCGCCCGGCAAGGCCGGAGAGTCGACCGCGACGATCAATCTGGCCGCCGGCGAGCATGTGACGTGCACGTTCGTCAACAGCGGGGCCACGCCGCCGACGAAGGGGCGCATCACCATGCGCAAGAAGACCGACCCGCCCGGCGGCAAGAATTTCGGGTTCCTCGGGAACGGTCCCCTCGGTGGCTACTGCGGTCCGGCAACGAGCGTGCAATTTGTGGTCACCAATCGCGCCGCGGGCACGCGCCGCACCCTGTCCGCCGGCCCCGAGGTGGACGACACGGGCCAAGGCCAGCTGTGGGGCGCGGACTGGACGCCGGCGGCGCCTGGCGTCTACACCGTGCAGGCGCAGATCACCGATCTGGTCACGCGCCGGACGACTATCATCGACTATGGCCAAGCCTTCCGGATCGAGCCGGCCGGCGGCCGATGCCCCACGCAGCCGCCGAGTTCGCCGGGCGTGTTTGATCCGCAGCCGGCGGGCGGCTGTTACGTCCAGCCCGTGACGATCCCGCTGCGCGTGCGCAGCCGCGACCAGAACCCGTGTCATCTCGACGACGGCCAGGACAAGAGCTTCGAGGTGCCGCCCAGCACCGGGAGCCAGTACTTCTTCGAGGAGCTGAACCTTCCCGAAGGCTGGAAGCTGCAACAGATCCAGTGCGTGGAGCAGAGCGGGGGACGGACGGTGACGTTCGATCCGAATGATGCGCGGCGCTGCGGCCACAACACCGCCTGCTTCGGCCTGCAAGCCGGCGAGGACATGGTCTGCACCTTCACCAACGTCAAGCTGCCGGAGATCGTCGTGACGAAACGATTCCCGGAAGGCCCGCCAAACGCGAAAGTCGGCTTCGAGGGCAGCCCGAATCTCGGGCGCGTGGAGTTGGGCCACGAGCAATCGCACACGTTCCGGCCGCGGGAGCTTGGCACCTCCACCGTGAAGGAGGACTTGCCGGCTGGCTGGACGACGACGATTGCCTGCGAGGGCCTCCCGGACGGACGCATCGCGATCGAGCGCGACGCGCAGCAGCGGCCGACCGGCGCCGTCGGCGTGACCTTTGCCAAATACGGCGAGCAGGCGCGTTGCACCTTCACGAACGTCCCGCCCGGGCGGCTGGGAGCGATCTCCGTCATCAAGCAGGCCATTCCCCCCGATAAGACCGTCGCCTTCACGTTTGAGGGCGACCTCGGAGCCTTTACGCTGCCGCACGGCAGCACCTTCGTGCGGACCGACCTGCCGGCCAAGACCTATACGATCCGCGAGGCGTCGCTGCCGGCCGGCTGGACGCTCGCCAACGCCGAGTGTCTCGATGACCAGACGCATCTGCCGGTGGGCGCACGCACGCTCGAGGCGGCGGCCGTGCCGCTGGCGGCGGGCCAACGGGTGACGTGCACGTTCACCAACGCGAAGCTGCCGGTCATCGTCATCAGCAAGCTTGTCAAGGGCGTGGCGCATCCGACGAAGATCCTCGACTTCCAATTCATCGCCAGCGGGCCGAAGGACCTGCAGCCGCCGAGCTTCAGGCTGGCGCACGGCAAGAGCCGGGTGATCTCGCGCCTTGCGCTGAATCAGCCGGTCCAGATTCAGGAACTCGTGCCGGACCTGCCGGCCGGGCCGGGGTGGGACGTGACCGTCACCTGCGACGGGCTCGGCGAGGATCGGGCCGATCTGCGCCGCGCCGCCGAGGGCGTCGTGACGCTGACGCCCCGCGCCGCGGGAGACGTGTTGCGCTGCACGTTCATCAATACGCGCAAGCCGGCCGGCACGATCATCATCACCAAAGCGATCCCCGCTGGCGTCACGGCGCCGGTAGCGCCGTTCGGGTTTACCTCGACGGTTCTGCGGGTGCCGCGATTCCTGCTGTTGGCCGGAGCCTCCAAGACGGTGGAGGATCTGAGCCCTGGATCTTACACAGTGACTGAGGATCAGCTGCCGCGCGGCTGGCGGCTGGCCGACATCAGTTGTCCGAATGTTCCCTCAAACCAAGTCGCCGTCGCGCGCGATGCGGCCGGCCGGCCGACAGGCTCGGTGACGCTGCAGATTCGCGGCGCCGAGACGCTGGCCTGCACGTTCCTCAACCAACCCAGCGGCACCGAGCAACCTCCGCGGGTGTTCGAGCCGTCGCCGGGCGGAGGCTGCTTCGTGATCGGCCAAGACACGCCGATTCCGCTGCGCGTCAAGACGCAGGATCCGCGCGGCGCGTTTGCGAGCGTCACGTTCATCGCGACCAACACCGCCTCCGGGGTGGGGACGCGCCTGACCGCGGCTCGACTGTCGACGGCCGATGGCGTCGAGCTGTGGGGCGTCGACTGGACGCCGGAGTTCCAGGGCACCTACACGCTCACCGTCGAGGCGGTCGACAGTCGCGGTCAGACCCTGACCGCGGCGTACGCGAGTGCCTTCCGAATCATGCCCAAGGGCGGCACGTGCACGCCTGACACGACCCCGAAGCCGCCGCGACTGTTTGGTCCGTCGCCGATCAAGGCGTGCTATGTCATGCCGATCACGCCGCCGATCCGGCTGCAGATCCGCGCGCAAGATCCCAACGGGATGGTGAGCTCGGTGCGCTTCGTGATCACGAACAAGGCCACGCAGGCCAAGCAGGAGCTGCCCGCGACGCGGCTTGGGACCGAGGCCAGCGCCGAAGTGTGGGCCGCGGACTGGACGCCGTCGACGGCGGGCGCCTATCGGATCGTCGCCGAAGCCGTCGACGCCGAGCGCTTGACCGCCAGCCTGTCGTACGTCGAGGCCGTGACCATTTTGCCCGAAGGCAGCAGTTGCTGGGCGCCGACGACCGGCCGGCTGGTGCTGCGCAAGCTCACCGATCCGCCGGAGGCGACCGCGCGGTTTGCGTTTGCCAGCGACATTCGGACGGCCAGCCTCGATCTGCGCGACTTTACGATGGGCGAGGGCGCGGGCCAAGACCTCACGCTGCCGCCGGGCACGTACACGATCAGCGAAACGACGCCGCCGCCGCCGTGGAGCGCGCTGCCGGTGAGTTGCGACGATCCAACCAGCGACACGGAGCTTAACGTCACCACCGCCGTGGTGAAGCTGGCCGCGGGCGAGACCGTCACGTGCACCTGGCGTAATGCCCGCACGCCGCGCATCGAGATCACCAAGCGCGTCGTCGGCGCGTCCGGCAAACTAACGTTCCAATTCACGGCCGCGGGGACATCGCTCTCGCGGAACTTCCGGCTGGGTGACGGCCAGACGGAGCCGCTGGCCGGGCTCGCGTTGAACGCTCCCGTCACGGTCCAGGAGTCGCTGGTTGAACCGGGCGAGCGGCAGGCGTGGACGACCACCATCAGCTGTCCCGGCGCGCCGGCGGATCGCGTCGATCTGCGCCGCCAGGCTAAGGGCGTCGTGGTCGTAACGCCTCGCCGCGCCGACGACGTCATCCGCTGCACTGTGACCAACACGCGCCGGCCGGCCAGTCGGACGGCGACGTTGACCGTCGCGAAAGTCACCGACCCGATCGATCGCGCGCAACGGTTCACGTTCATCGGGCTTGAGCGCGAAGCCGATGGGCGGACGCCCAAGCCGACGCGGCTGAGCCACGGCCAGTCGATGACCAAGCGCGGCCTCGAGCCGGGGCCGTACACCATCACCGAGGAAGCTCCGCCGAGTCCGTGGACGCTGCGCGGCGGGCGCTGCGTCGATGACCGCACGGGTCAGGAGCTGGGGACGCGCCAGGGCGCGAGCGTCAGTCTGCTGCTCGCGGCGGACCAGGCCGCGACGTGCACGTTTACCAATACGCGCCCGCGGGTGCCCCCAACGGTGAGCGGCTCCGGCGGGTGTTGGGAGTGGCGGCGCGACCTGACCATTGCGCTGCAGGTGACGACGCGGGATCCCGACGGCGCGATCCGGTCGGTGGCGTTCCGGATCAGCGGTCCCGGCGCGCCGAGTGATCCGCTGCCGGCCGGCCGGCTCGCGCAGCAACCCGCCGTCGGCGAGGCGTGGGGCACGACGTGGAGGCCCGCCCAGCCGGGCTTGTTCACGGTGACCGCGGAAGCGATCGACCACGACGACCAGCGCGGCAGCGTGAGCTTCCAGGTCCAGGTGGTGCCCTTCGGGCAATTGTGCGCGGAAGGTTCCTCCGGCGGCTGCTTCGACAAGACCAAACCGCTTCCACCACTGACGCTGAGCACGCACTACCCCGCGGGCACGGTCAGCCGCGTCGAGTTCGTCGTGACACCGACAGTCGGTGCCAAATACACGATCCCCGCGACCGATCGTGGCGATGGCACCTACACGGCCAATTGGGTTCCCGAATCCGGCGTCTACGACGTCGAAGCCCGCATCATCTTCCGCGATCCTCGATCACCGCAGCAGGTCACGCCGATGGGCCATTTCGAGATCAAAGCGCCTAACGAGCGATGTCCGTCGACGGGACAGCCGCCGCCCAGCGTGCCGCCGACGGTGACCGTGCCGAGCTGCGTCGTGCAGCCCAATCCCGTTCGCATCCGGATCGCCATGCCCGACGACCGCCGGCCGCTGCAGGAAGTCAAAGTGTGGGCGCTCATCAACAAGACCGGACTCCTGCGCCTGTTGGCGACGCTCAGCGGAGACGTGACGGAGTATGTATGGCAGAACCCGCCGCAGGGCGAGCATCTGGTGGGCGTGGAGGTGACCGACACCTTCGGCGTGGTGAGCCATTCCGCGCAAGCGGCCGTGACGGTGTTGCCCATCGGCAGTCATTGTCCCGGCGAGCCGCAGCCGCCGACGATCACGCCCGGAGCGTTGCCCAAGTGCCTGGTGTTGCCCAAGACCGTGACCTTGCGCGCGACGGTGACCGATCCGGACAGCGCCATCCGGACTGTGCGTTTCCTCCTGCAACCACTTGACGTGCGCGGCCAGCCAACCGGCACGCCGATCACGCTCACCGGAACGCCCGGCGCCTCGGTCGCGAATCTCTGGCAGGCCGTGTGGACGCCGCCGGCCGCCGGCACGTATCGGATGACCGTCAGCGCGACCGACGAGACCGGCTTGACCGCCACAAGCGATGCGGTCGGGCCGCTAGAGATCAAGCCCGTCGGCGGCCATTGCGAGGAAGCACCGCCAGGCCCCGTCATCACCCCGGGCGGCGATCTGCCCAAGTGCGTGGTGCTGCCCAAGCCTGTCCCGTTGAGCGCGACCGTGACCGATCCGGATGACGCGGTCAAGAGCGTGCGATTCCTGTTGCAGCGACTGGATGCTAACGGCCAGCCCCTCGGCAACCCGATCGCGGTCGACGGCGTCCGCAGCGTGGCGGATGCGACTCGATGGACCGCGACTTGGCTGCCGCCGGCGGCGGGCAAGTACGCGCTGACGATCAGCGCGACGGATGTCGCCGATCACACCACCGTCAGCGGCCTGGTCGGCGTGGTGGACGTCCAGCCCCTCGGCGGCCGTTGCGAGGGCGAACCTGAGGGACCGACGATCACGCCGGGCGGCACACTCCCGACGTGCCTCGTGTTGCCGAAGACCGTCGCGCTGATGGCCACAGTCACCACCAAGACGGGCACCGTCTTGTCGGTCCGTTTCCTCCTACAGCCAGTGGATGCGCAAGGCCGACCGATGGGCGCGCCGATCGTCGTCAACGCCGCGCCCGCGGCGTCCGTCGCCAATCTGTGGCAGGCGGTCTGGACGCCGCCGAGCGCGGGCCGCTACGCGCTGACGATCAGCGCGATCGGATCGAACACGTTGACGACAACCACCGGCGTCGTCGGCACCCTCGACGTGCAACCCGTCGGCGGTCGCTGCGCGGGGGTTCCCGCCGGGATCGGCTCGCCGGGCTGCTGGGAATGGGGCCCGGCGCTTTCGGTGCCGCTGCGGGCTCGCGTCTCCGACACTGATGGCACGATCACGCGCGTGACGTTCACCGTCAAGCGCGCGGACGGGACCGTCGTCGCCGGCCCATTGGCCGGGCGCCATCTGCCGCAGCCCGTCTCCGTCGAGATCTGGGGCGCGGACTGGGCGCCGTCCGAGCCGGGCGATTACACCGTGACCGTGGAGATCGTCGACAACGACGGCCGGAAGGCGACGATCAGCTATCCGATCAGCATCGTGAAGCTCGGGCAGTTCTGCGCCGTCAGCGGCGGCGGATGCTTCGACGCGCACACGCCGTTTGATCAACTCGAGTTGATCAGCAAGTATCCGAAGGGCTCGATCACGTCGGTCGTCTTCCGGGTCCAGCAATTCGCGGATGCCGACGGCAAGGCCACGCCGAATGCGCCGCGGCAAGAGTTGACGGCGACGGGACAGACGCCGGGCAGCTACATCGCGACGTGGCAGCCCGATTCCGGCAAGTACAGCGTGCGCGTCCTCATCACGCTGGCCGACGGCACGCAGCGGCTGTTGCCGTCGCAGGAGTTGGCAGCGTATGTCATCGACGTCAAGCCCGAGGGGCGGGTGTGCAACCCGGGCAAGATCATCGTGAAGAAATCGACCGTGCCGACGGGCGGCACAGGCTTTGAGTTCTTCGGCCCATGGGGCAACGTCACGCTCAACGATGGTCAGGCCTCGAAACCGTTCGAGGTCAACCCCGGACCGTACCAACTCAGCGAGGGCGAGCACGCCGGATGGCGCCTGACCAGCATCCGCTGCGAAGGCGTGAAGAAGGCGCCGACGGTCGATGTGCCCGGCCGGCATGTCGACGTCGACGTGGCCGCTGGCGAAACCGCGACGTGCACGTTTACGAACACCCGGATCGGAGGCGGGGGAAGCACCGAGCGGCCGGGCGTGCTGCAGATCGAGAAGACCGTGATCCAGCGCGACCCCAGCCACCCGAAGGCTCCGCCGACGTTCCATTTTGTCGGCCCGCTGGGCGAGTTCGACTTGGCCGACGGCGGCATGCAATCATTCGACGTCGACGCGGGGATGATCACGGTCAAGGAAGGCCCGATCCCGACTGGCTGGTTCCTCGTGCGCGTCGCGTGCGACGACAAGAACAGCAAGGGCGATCTGAACGCAGGCACCGTGACGGCCAATGTCTCGCCGGGTGAGACGGTGCACTGCACCTTCTATAACAGCGACTCTCCCGACGCGTTGGCCAACCAGATCATCATCACCAAATCGCCGATCGGCACGCCGGGGCCATCGGTGGGGCCGTTTAACTTCTCGACGAACCTCGCCCCGTTGGCCTTCGATCTCTATACCGAAGACCTCGGCGCGACGCAGAAGCGCTCGATGGAATGGAAGAACGAGCTGCCCGGCCCGGTCTCGATCACCGAGCTGTCCATGCCCACGGGCTGGGCATTCGATCACCTGGAGTGCGCGCAGACCAAGGGCTTGATCAGCACCGAGCGCTGGTCGTCGGCCGAGCCGGTGGCGGAGTTTGACCTCGGCCCGCAGGACATCGTCAAGTGCACGTTCTTCAACAAGGCGGCCGAGCCGGTGGGCCGGCCACGCAACATCATCGTGGAGAAGTGCATCGGCACCCAGTGCGCGCCCGGCGCCGAGCCGAGCTTCTCGTTCAATTGGCGAGGGCCAACGGGACAAGGCGGGTTTGACGTGGTGCCGGCCGAGCGCCACGGCATCGACGCCAGCCAGGACGGCACCTACACCATCGCGGAGAGCCCGAAGGCGGGCTGGAGTGTAGACGACATTTCCTGTCCCGGCGCGAAGTTCACGCCCGACAACGCGCATGGCGCGGTGACGGTGACGATGGATCCGAGCGTCAAAGGCAACGTCACCTGCATCTTCCACAACACGCCGGGGACGGTGCCGGCCACGGCCACACTGACGCTCTACAAGCAGGCCCCCAAGGACCCCTACGCGACTGACGCGAAGCTCCGGAAGCGATTCACGCTGCGCGTCACCGGTCCGGAGTCTCGTGAGGCGACGTTGGGACACAGCGAATCCAGTCCAGATTTCGGATTGCAGCCCGGCCGATACACCGTCGAGGAGACGGTGCTGTCGGACTGGACGCTCACGAAGGTCGACTGCACGAACAATGGCAGCGCGCTGCCGGTCACGCTCATCGGTAGGCAGACGACGATCGACCTCAAGGCTGGCGAGAAGGTCACCTGCACGTTTCATAACGAGCCCAAGACCGCCGGCATGGCGACGCTGCGGTTGAAGAAGGCCGCGCCTGACGATCCGACGGCCGAGTTCACCCTCGGCGTCGACGGGCAATCGGACTCGGCGAGCCTGCACCATGGAGAAACCAGCGCTCCGTACACACTGCCACCGGGCCGCTATACCGTTCGGGAAGTGTCGCCCGGTGACGGCTGGACGCTGACGGATCTCAATTGCGGCGGCAAGCCTGTGCCGCTGAGCTCCGTCACCAGCGGCCAAATCGACCTGGCGGCCGGCCAGGACGTGGCGTGCACATTCACTAACCGACGGTTGGCGACGCTGATTGTCGGCAAACAGGTCGTCTCAGGGAATACTCAGCAAGGCTTTACCCTCACCCTGACGGGCCCGGCCGGCGGCAAGACGCTCAAGACGGTGTCGGGCAACGCGCTCTTCCACGGCGGCGACAGTAGTCCGGAGCAGCTGCTGGTCGCAGGCACCTACACGATCAGCGAAACGCTGCCGACCGGCTGGTACATGACGAACGTCATGTGCGCGGGACAAGCCCAGAAGCTCGACGAGTTGTCCAACGGGGTGAGGTTTGCGATCGATCCCGGCGCCTCGGGCAGTTGCACGCTGTACAACGCCGGGCCGGAGACGCCGACTCCGACGCCAACTCCCACGCCGCAGCCTCCGAAGCCGGTCAACAAGGCGCCGACGGCTTCCGTGAGCCTCTCGCTGGCGGGAACTGAGGCCTGCGTCGGATCCAAGCTTTCCGCCACGGTCAAGGGCACGGACTCTGACGGCAAGATCACCACGCTTCGTCTGTACGTGAAGAATGCGTCCGGCGCGATCGTGCACGATGAGACCTTTGCCATCCCGGCTGCCGGCCAGTCGAATGCGGTCTCGCGCACGTCGGAACTATCAATTGCTGCGGGCGGCCAGTACACCGCCAACGGATTGGCGTGGGATGACGAAAGTAGCGTCTCCCCTGATGAAGCATCGACGAAGCTCAGCGCCAAAGACTGTCCGCCTGCCAATCACGCGCCGACGGTGAGCGTGAAGGTGCTCCAGGCCAAGATTTGCCCCGGCGACTTCGTCACCGCGGAGGTCACCGCCAATGACAGCGATTCGCCGACCGGGACGTACGGCGATTATGGCAAGATCAGGAGCATCACGGTGCATGGTGGCACCGCGCAGACGTTCGACCCACCGGCCGTGCCACCGAAGACCGCGACGGCCCAGATCCAAGCGCCGTTGGCACCGACAGACGTCTGGCCGGTCAAGGGACAAGCGACGGATGGAGCCGGTCTGCAAGGGCCGGAGACGATTGAGACGTTCAAAGTCGTCGATTGCACGACGCTTCCGCCACCGCCGCCGACTCCCACTCCGACGCCGGCGCCCCCGAAGGTGACCTTGAGCGCGTCGGTGGATCCGGCCAGCGGCTTCATCGGTCAAGAGTTCACCTTTACGGCGGCGTTCAGCGATCCCAGCCGCGGCAAGAGCATCGACTGGAGCTATCGACCGACCGGAACGACCGCCTGGCAGAGTCTGGGCAGCGGCTCGCCGGTCAAGCAGCGCTTCCCGGTGGGGACGTATCAGTCTCAGGCCGTCGGCACGTATGACGCCAGCACGAAGACCGCACCGGCGACGGGCAGCTTCAGCGTGACGGCTAGGCCGCCGCGCGTGACCGCGCCCAGCGGCGCGTACACCGCCTACGTGGGCGAGCGCTGGAGCGCGACCGTCGCCGTGGATCGGCCCGACTGTCCGTCGGGATCGACGACTGATCTGGCATGTCAGCTGACCTACAGCGGCTCGATGGATGGCGGCAGCTTTGACGCGGCGACGCATGAGTTCAGCTGGACGCCGCAGCAGCCGGGCGTCACAGCGACGGGGAAGGCGAAGGTGACCGACGGACGCGACCTGTCCAGCCCGGACACCGACGGAAACTTCACGGTCACGTCGGTGCGACGAGCCACGCCGACACCAACTCCCACGCCGACGCCTCCGCCCTCAGCGGTGACGCTTTCCGCCTCGGCCAGTCCGAGCGATGCGCTCTCGAACCAAGACGTGACGTTCACGGCCTCAGTCAGTGACGCATCGCGGGTCAACCATATTGATTGGAGCTACCAAGTGCCGGGCAACGCGACCTGGCAGAGCCTCGGATCCGGGACGAAATTCACGAAGGCCTTGGCGGTGGCGGGCGTTCATCCATGGCAGGTCAAGGCGGCATATGACGACGCGACCAAGACGACGAATGAGGCTTCCGGCACGGTGACTGTTCGCGCGCCGACCTTTGGCGTGAGAGCCACCTACGCCACGCCGTTGTACGAAGGCGACGCTGTCGAGTGCAAGGTGGTCGACCTGGTCACCAACGGCCACACGATCAAACAGACGACATGGGAAATCTTCGAGGGCACAACGCTGATCGGGACGGGCAACACATTTGCCGCGTCGCTGAAGACCAGGACGTGTCGCGTGACATTGAGAGGCGACACGTTCACCGCCGTGTCGCATGAAGACAGCGCCACCGGCGTCAAGCGTCCGACCCCGACACCAACTCCCACGCCGACGCCTCAGCCCTGCACGCCGACCACGACCATCGAGCATACCTGCGGCCCCACTGGCAACGAGTTCGGCTGGGGCCAGGAGGCCAAGAAGACCTCCGGCTGCGGCCAGCCGACCGTGCGCGAGCCTGTCACCAACACCGACCAGTGCAAGTTGCCCCCGAAGCCGGCCCTTACGCTCAGCTGCGCCAAGACCAGCGTCCCGCCTGGGGCGAGTCCCAACTGCACTACCAGTCTGCAGAACGATCGCAACTGCGCCTCGGTGACGATCAGCAACGCCGGCCCGTACGACGCCGGGACCAAGAGTCCTCAAACCGTGACCGCCTCTACCATCTGCGACTATCCTACGGTCGGCAGCCGCACTGAGGACCGGATCACGGTGACGGCGCAACCGGTGGATATCACCATCACGACTCCGGTGCCGCCACCGACTCCAACACCGACGCCTCCACCGACCCCACAACCGCCGTCGCCCGTGCCGGCTCCTGCTCCGGCGCCCGCTCCGTCTCCGTCGCCAAAGCCACCGCCGCCTCCTCCTTCAACCTAGCAGGCTGCAGAAAAACTCGTCCTTGGCTGAAGGGAAACGATGTGCTCGACGACACACGGTGTGCCCCTTGAGCCTACAGCCTTCAGCCTATAGCCAATGAGGGTTTTTCAGCATCCTGCTAGAATTCATCCCAACACCCGTGTTGGCTCAGGGGTCGGGGCTCAGTACCGCTCGACGAGAAGGCCCACAGCCCACAGCCCCGAGCCCAGAGCCTCGGAGGTGTTGGGACAAGTTCTAATGAGTCGCAACCAGTTATCGGAGCGAGGCTCGGGCTTGGCGGTCGTGTGAAAGGGCAGGGGGACAGGAAAATCGCTCTTGCTGCTGTTGAAAATGGTCAGGTATACTCCCGGTGACTGCAGGATTGCAGCCACATTCCGAGAAAGGCAAACTCGCGGTAACGCGAGGACGCAAAGCCACGGATCCAGAGCGGATCGCCGGGCTGCCGGAATCAAAGGGCAGAACGGGCTGACGGATGGCCGGGCTACCGAAGATGGTAGCTCGGCGTTTTTGTTTTCACGGTCGATGTCCTCACAAAGGGCATTTTTTTGATGGGCAAGCTAAATATTTTCATAAACATTTCACAATGACGAGAAGTAACACTCACATCTCACGTCCTCACAGCAAGTTCCTTGGCTGGGCACTGGAGGTCAGAGCCCGCTCCGAGGAACGGCTCTTCCGCGTCGAGGCGCTCTGCATGCAATATCGCGTCCGTCCAATTTTTCGCGCCGTCGTGCTGGCGTACGCGCTGGTCATCAGCGCGCTGCCTGGCACCATTCACGCCAACGAGTCGATCTCGGCGATGCCGATGGCCAGGGTCGGCGAAGCGGCGTCGGCCAGCTCGATGCAGGCGATCGACTCGGCAACGCTTGAGGCGTTGCAACGCGCCGTCGGCGTGTCGACCGCGTCGCTGCAGGCGATGGACCGGCGCTATCTCGACGCGCGCGAGGCCTCGACGCGCGCCAAGCTCGTCAAGGACATGCAAGCGATGGCCGCCAATCGCCAGACGCAGTGGGAATCGCTGGCCCAGGCCCATCCTGTTCGGGCGTTGACATTGGCCACGCTCGTGCCTGAGCGCAAGGCATTTCCAGAAACCGTTCGTTCGTATCTCGAAGACGTCGTGGATCTCGAAGGCACGCTCGAAGTCGCGGTGGAGGACGATCTGGTCGGCGGCCGGTCGCGGATGCACTACACGCTGGTCGTCGGTGATCTTCGTTACGCGCTGCATCCGGTCCATGACGTCGCGCCGCTTGGCGGCGTGGAAGAGGGCTGGGAGTCCGGCGCGCGCATCCGCGTGCAGGGCACGAAGCTCGGCCAGCACATCGTGGTGAGGCGTCCATGATCCGCACAAGAACACTCGTCACCCTCGGCCTCGCGAGCTTGCTCGCGACAGTCTTGTCCGTCCGCGCGTTCGCCGCCGATCGCGACCCACGCATCTCCGCCGCGACCACGCAAGTGACCGCTTCGACCCAATCGCTCCTACAGAGTCTCGCCCAGAAAAATGATGTCCAGATGATCCGCGAGGCAGGCGTCCGACGCGAGGCGATGAAGGCCTTGATGCAGATCGATCCCGCCGCGGCGCTCGCGCAAGCGATGTCCGACGAGGACCGCTCCACATTTCCCCTGACGGTTCAGCCGCTGCTGGAAAAGACGGTGACGTTGCAAGGCATGTTGCGCGTCGAGGTGCTCGACAACTTTGTCGGCGGCACGGACGTCTGGAACTACTACCTCGTCCAGGGCGAGTATCGGATCGACGACGAGCGCAACCAATATCGGCTGCATATCGCCGGCGATGTCCACGCGGCGTCCGGAGACCAAATCCAGACGAGCGTCGTGCTCCTTGACCACGAGGCCGTCCTGCGCAGCGACTCGGTGCAGGTCCTGCAGGTCTCAAAGGCCCAGGCGGCCGGCGAGCTGGACGGCCCGCAGCGCACGATCATGATCATGGTGAACTTCCAAGACAACCCGGCCACGCCGTACTCCGCGGCGCTAGGCCAGCAGGTGCTGTCGCAAGTCAGCGCCTATTACAAGGAGACGTCCTACGGCAAGCTGTGGCTGGAGCCGACCGTCGTGCAGCCGCGCGTCTACACGCTCCCCTTTGCGCAAAGCGGCGGCTGTCCGTATCTGGAGGCGATCTCCGGCGCGGTCCGGGCCGCGGACGCGGACGTCAACTGGAGCCAGTTTGATCGGATGGTCGTCGTGCTGCCATCGGTCAGCAGCTGCGGGTTCCAAGGCGTCGTGCCGATGATCGGCGGCAAGAACACGTTCAGCACCAACGACGGCGCGGTGCGGATGTCCACGCTCGTCGTCGCCAATATGCTCGACACGTGGGGCATGCACATCGTCGCGCATGAGATGGGCCACAACCTCGGCCTCTACCATGCCAACCGCCTCGACTGCGGATCCCAGACGCTCCTGGCCGATCTCAACAGCTGCCAGAGCAAGGAATATAAGAATGCCTTCGAGGTGATGGGCAACGTTCGTCCCGGCCAGGACGGCGCGGCGTACAAGCAGCTGGTGCTGGGATGGATCACGCCCAATCAAGTCAAGACGGTGACGCGATCGGGCACCTGTCTGATCCGGCCGTTGGTGCAGTCGCCGTTGGCTGCCGGGGATGTCTATGCCGTCACTATTCCACGCAACGACTCGTTCAAGAGCAGCTTTTGGGTCGAGTACCGCGCCGGCGACAAGGCGATAGCGAACGATCCGGCCGACGCCGGCGGCGCCATCATCGAACTGACGCTGGATCGCCACCCGCTGGCCAACAGCTACTTGCTGGACATGACGCCTCAGACCAAGCCGTCGGACAAGAACAATGACTCCAAGGATTTCGCGCTGATGCCGCAGCAGTCGTTCACCGATCCGGTGACTGGGATCGTCATCCGCCACGAAGGCGCCAACGCCGATGGGCTGCGCGTGTCGGTGCAGATCCCCGGCACGACGCCCGAGCCATCGAATCAGCCACCAGTGGCCGTGATCGTCGCGACGCCGTCGGCGGGCAGCGCGCCGCTGGCGGTGCAGCTCGACGGCACGCGCTCGAGCGACCCGGAAGGCAAGCCGTTGACCTACGCCTGGAACCTTGGCGACGGCGGAACGTCCACGCAGTCCACGCTGAGCCATACGTATTCGATCGCGGGCACGTTCAAGGTGCAGCTGACGGTGACCGATGACCAGGGCGCCAGCCATTCGGCCGCGCAGTCGATCGTCGTCACGCAATCGGCGCCCGTGCCCGTGCCGGTCCCCGTTCCGAACCCGGCGCCGACGCCCAACCCAGTCCCCGTGCCCGCGCCGATTCCCGCGCCGATTCCCGCGCCGGCCCCGAAGCCGACCCCGACGCAGCCGACGGTCTCACTCGTCGGCAGCCCGACCGCGGTCGGCGTCCAAGATCCGATGACCGTGACCTGGATGGTGCAGGGCGACGTCACGCCCAAGGACTGGATCGGCCTGTTCTTCGCGGATGAGACCCTCAACGCCCGCATCAAGTGGGACTCGGGCCCGCTCAATGGGCGTAAGTCGGGCACGATCACCTTCACGCCGAAGTTCCGGCTGCTGCCCGGCGTGTACGCCTTCCGGTATTTGCCGAACAACCGCTTTACGCACATCGCGCAGAGCAACCCGATTTCCGTCGGTGGCGCGTCGGTGCCGAGCGTGACGTTGACGGCGAATCCGACGAGCCTCCGGCCCGGTGGCACCACGATCTTGACCTGGAGCAGCCGCAACGTGAAGAGCTGCGTCGCCGACGGCGGATGGAAAGGTGCTAAGGCCACCAGCGGCTCCGAGCGGATGACGCTGACGAAGAGCACCGAGTTCATCCTCACCTGTGACGCGACGCGAGCCGCAGTGCTGGTGACGGTGTCCGGCACGGGCACCACGCCGCCGCCAACCACGCCTGGCCCCGGTCCCACGCCAGGCAACAAGCCGCCGGTCTTCAAGCCGATCAACGACCACTATGCGATCATCGAAGGCCAGTTGCTGATCCTGGTGCTCAACGCGACCGACGCCGACGGCGACACGTTGACCTACGACGTCAGTCCCAAGCCGCTGCCCGCCGGCGCCACCTTCAACACGTTGACACACTTCTTCCAATGGATGACCAAGCGCGGCCAGGCCGGCACGTATCGCTTCGTGTTCACCGCCACCGACGGCAAAGATACCGCCCAGCAACCGATCACGATCGTCGTCGGCCAAGCCCCCACGCCGCCTCCGACCACGCCACCGCCCACCACGCCGCCGACGAATCCTCCGACGACGCCACCCGGCACGCCGCCGGCCAACCGGCCGCCGGTGCTGGACCCGATCGGCGATAAGGAAACCCTCCATAATGGCCACCCCCTGTTCCAGCGGCTGGTCTTCAAGGTCCACGCCACGGATCCGGATAACGACTGTCCGCTGCAGTATTCGGCCGAGCCGCTGCCGCGGGGCGCGACGTTCGATCCGAAAACGAGGACCTTCGAGTGGGAGCAGATCGGCATCGCGCAGCAGGGGCAGTACCAGGTCACGTTTCAGGTGAAGGATGGCCGGGGCGGAAAGGATGACGAGACCATCACCATCCACGTCGGGTCCGCGTTCAGTGAGCCGAGGGTTCTCAACCTCGTCCTGATCAACGCCGACACCAATCAACCGATCCCCGAGTTCAATCCGCTGCCGCCCGACGCGATCATCGACCTGGCGAAGCTGCCGACCGAGCACATCAACATCCAGGCGGTCACATGGGGCGCGATGGTCAGTGTACGCTTCATCTGGGATGGCAAGGGGGCGACCTCGCGGTTGGACAACAACCCGCCGTTTCTCATGTGCGGCGGCTGCAATGAAGTCTGCGCGCCCTGTCCGCAGGACGACAAGGACAAGGAGCGGGAGGATCCATATCCCGCCTGTTTTGTGCCCTGCGGGCTCCACACCTTGACGGTCGTTCCGTACGTCAACAGGGGCGGCTATGTGCCCGTTGGCCGCCCACTCGTGCAGCGGTTGGCGGTGATTGACACGCGGCAGAAGTACCCGATGTGCCGGCCCTGCATCGAACGGCCACCGCAGCCGCCGGCCCCGCCCACGCCTCCTCCGACGACCGAGCCGCCGTCGACTCCGCTGCCGCCGTGTCCGCCGAAGAATCCCGGCAACCCGCCGGTGGAAGAGCCACGGACCGGGGAGCCGTGCCAGCAGCCTCCTTCGTCCACGCCGCCCCCGACGACCCAGCCGCCTCCCTCTGAGCAGCCGCGCGCTGGAGCGATCAGCCAGTCCTGTCAGGAGGACGACCCATGGCAGGGGTTCGTCTGCCCAGTGTCCCCGCCTCCTCCATCGACGCCGCCCCCTTCGGAACAACCCCGGAGCAATCCGGGCATTCGTGGTCTGGTGCCGGAGGACGGTCTGCAGCTGTGGGTGGCGGCTGATCGCGGCGCGCTGCCCGGCGCTGCGGCCGGTCCCGACTACGCGGTGGCGCAGTGGCTTGATCAGTCCGGCCACGGCGCGCACGCGGCCCAACGCAACGCCCAGAGCTGGCCGGTGTTTGTGCCTGATGGGTTGAACGGCCTGCCGGTGGTCCGGTTCGACGGTCAGGACGACTTCATGGACTTCACGCTGCCGGTGACGTCATTGACGGACATGACGCTGGCGATGGTCGCCGCCAATGATGCGACCACCGACGGCGGAACATCCGGGGCCGCCGGCGCGCCATTGTTCTGGCCGGGCACGGACCCGCGCGCGTCGCTGTTCCTGAATCCGCTGCAGCGCCAG
>OBEQ012334823.1_pt1 | contig 25311 bp, 24 predicted proteins | sample 1670901 | NCBI WGS metagenome assembly OBEQ01 (sample SAMEA104232315, study PRJEB22302) | groundwater metagenome | biome: forest; feature: aquifer; material: groundwater | place: USA | collected 2011-08-07 | depth 5.4 m | reverse complement strand
TCTAGAGTTTTGGATATCCTCGGTAACCAGGATGTTTATAATGAAAATTTAACCCCACAGGAAGCTGATAATCAAGCACTTTACAGTGACTGGGCATCGGTTGGTGATCATTTAATTCTGGCGGCTCAAGAGTTAGCGTCGGATGCCAGATAATAATCCCCCTGCCCGAAGCAATCCTAGCAATCCTCCAGCACGCGTAGCAACCTATACGGAAATCAGCGGCCCCATTCCAGCCCCGCAGATTCTACAGCAGTATAACAATATTGTTCCCGGTGCGGCCGAACGAATAATTCGCATGGCTGAGAAGCAATCCGATCACAGAATGGGCTTAGAAAACAAGGTTGTTAATTCAAATCTTGTGAAATCCTATTTGGGAATGATAGCAGGGACTTCGATCGCGATTTTTGGTTTGTATATCGCCAAGGAAATCGCAATTAACGGTAATCCCGCTACCGCTGGAATTGTCGCTGCTTTAGATTTGGGCGGTCTTGTGTGGGTAGCTGTAAACAATACTAAGGCTCAAAGAAAAGAACGAGAAAAGAGACAAGAAACTTCCTCAGCTCCGCCAACTGCCCAAAGATAGTTTCTTTCGTCTTTTAAATCTTAGTTCTATTAATTCTGTCAAATCAATTACCAAGGTTTGCTCCCCAAACGCTACCAAAAGGTTGTGTACTGCACGGCTCGGGGAGCCAATTTGGACGCTCATTCGAACCCCGGGTTGGGATAGTTAAGCGTAACAAAATAAAGAAGACGCCTCGCTTCCAGTTTGGAGGTGAGGTATTTTTATAAAGAAATACTGATTTGTTCCAAAGAGGATTCTTTAATTATGAATAATGATAGCTCTGGCAATTTAATTCATTTTTTTCACGCGGAGTATCGAAAATCCGGTCTTGCACTATGCGTTTCCCTAGGTGCATTAGCTGCAACGGAAGGATGGTGGTTTTATAGCTTTCATAACCAACTGATCAAAACGGCCCAATCCCTGATATGGTCAGCCTCTATCCTATCCGCCCTAGCTATTTTGATTATCTCGTTTGTCGTGCAGTGTTTTCATTATTTTGGTCTTCGGTTTGCAGCAAGATTTTATGCGTCAAAACAGGATTCAGAAAGCAAATGGTTAGAAGCTTGGTCCAACAGCATTCTTGGCACAGCGGATATATTAGTGACAATTTTATTCGCGCTGTTGGCGTTCAATCTGTTTTTTGTTCTATGGTATGTTGTTCGGTATGTTCCCCCGGCACCCTTCAGGATGTGAAAGATAACATTGCCGTCTGAAATAATGTTTAAGAAGAGAGATTAGAACAAGTATGAGTCTCAAAATCAAAAAGACAATTGCGAAAGAAGGAGTAATTTTAATAGGCATCGCAGTTGTGAGCTATGTTTCCGAATTTATTTCTAATTTGCTTCACTCCCCAAGAATTACCTACATTGTTAAATGCATGTTTATTGACCAACATTTTCCACCAATAGAAAAGGAATTTGACCCATCATCAGCAGTTCCAGTTGACCAAGCATTTATTGAGGATTTTCTTACAATATTCCTTTTAGTATATTTTTCTTACTGGTTAATTCGCTTTATTATTTGGGCTTTTAAGATGTTGAGAGAGAAATAATTGATAAGTTTCTAGGGAAATTTAACTGGACGATGTCCCGTGAAGAGGCGTTATGGAAAATTTAAGCGAGCAATTAGATTTATTTATTGATGAATACCCGCCGGACTTGTACCGTGGCCCTATTTTTTGCATGGCGGTTGTTGACGTCCCACCTGTATTTTCTGAAGTTACGAATTCTTTGGATTTCTTTGGAGTGTTATCAAACTCAGGAGTTCGCGCTTATTTAGGATATGTTGACACTCGGAAGGAAATTGATATTTTAAATTACAAGAAAAATAAGGTCTTTTTTGAGAAAGATGACATCAATGGACCAAATATGTTTTGGTCGACAGTGGCTATTTATTGCGTAGTGGGATTTCTTACGAGTTTTTACAAGTTTAATAGTCCTTCGATTAATTTATTTCATGATCCAAAAACTATGTCAGATGAACATCGCCTTGCAATGCATGATTTTTTGAAACAGCAGATCCCTAAATGGTTTGGTGCTTTCAGTGACGGCAGGGCTAAACCTCACATTGCAAACATACAAGAGGGTGAAAAAAGTTCAATAGGAATTAAAGCGGCAGATTTTGTAACGCGAGAGTTTATAAAAAATGGTGCGGAAAAACTTAAAAGATTTCCTTCGGTTATACTGCAAGATTTATCCCGTTACGTGGCAGAGAATCCTAGGCAACTTTCCTTTATTGATTCATGAATTCTAAAAACCTCTACATCATCGCCGGCCCCAATGGCTCAGGCAAAACAACCTTCGCTAAAAGGTTTTTGCCGAAGCATTGCACTCATTTCATCAACGCGGACTTAATTGCTCAAGGGCTGTCACCTTTTTCTCCCGTTATTGCGGCAATGAAGGCGGGGCGGTTGGTACTCAAAGAAATTGAGGAAATGTCGGAGAGGGGAGTTAATTTTGCTTTCGAGACGACATTATCCGGAAAAACTTACTTATCGCTTCTGAATAAACTTAAAACCAAAGGTTATCGAACCCACATTTTTTTTCTTTGGATACCAAATTCCAACCTAGCGCTAGAACGCATCAAGGACCGCGTTGCCGGAGGCGGTCATCATGTGCCTGCTGTAGATGTTCGCCGTCGTTTTCGTAGGAGCATCGATAATTTTTTTAAAGTTTATGAACCATTGTTAGATACGTGGATGCTTTACGATAACTCCGAATCAGAACCGCGTTTGGTTGCCGAAAAGATCGACGGGAAAGTTTCGGTCAAAGAGGATGACTTGTTCAAAAAGATTTCAAAGGGGAACGGCAATGGCAAATAAAAACATAAGTGATTCAAAGTTACACGCCGGGGCGAACAAAGCGATCAAGGAAGCTGTTCGCGGAGTTATTGAGGAGCACAAGCGATCAGGCCGTCCCGTGATCATTTGGCGCAATGGCAAGGTGGCCAAAGTGCCCGCTGCTCAACTTTTGCGTAAACGAGCCCGCAAAACTTGACTATACAGCTTATAGGCTGTATACTTTAAATGAGATCGGAGAGTGAATGTTCGAGGTAATTTTTTATAAAGACGAAAAGGGTCATTCGCCGGTCCACGAGTATCTAAGCTCGTTGTCAAAGCAACAGCAGGATAAAGTTATCGCCTATATGGATAGGTTGGCGCGGTTTGGTTTTGGTCTTAGGCGACCCGTAGCGGACAACCTCGGAGGAGGGCTTGGACTCTATGAACTTAGGCCTGATCGGAATAGGATTTTGTATTGCTTTCATAGAAGAACTCAAGTTCTGTTGCTCCATGCTTTCTTGAAAAGAACGGATGATATACCGCCGAGCGAGATTGAGATCGCTTTGAAAAGGAGAGCAGATTATTTGAAAAGAGAGGTGCCATTATGAAACACATTGGAGAAAGCTACGAAGAGGTTAGAAAAAAGCTAATCGGCGGAGATAAGAAAAGGGAAGCTCGAATACAGCTCGAAGCTTCAAAACTCGAGCTTTTAGAGCATCTTGTTGAATACAGAGAAAAGAAAGATATGACTCAAAAACAACTCGCTGATAAGTTGGGAGTCAAACAGCAAGTTGTGGCCAAGATTGAAAATGGTTCAAATATTACGCTTGAAACCCTTATCAAGTTTCTTGAAGTCCTAGGCATTGTTTTGAAAGTAGAAGCTGTTCGGAGAAAGCGAAATGAGCAGGTTTTACAATTCGTTTGATTCGCCTAAAGATATAACCAGGCTTCTTCCGCGACGCTTGTAGAATTTGATCAAAAGCAGGCAAATTGCTATTGGCGCTTCGGAGTGTTCTGAGGGGGGATTTGATAGAAAAAAAGAAGAAAATTACAGAATGCATTTTAGAATACGCATGAGGGTCAACCCAGAGATACCAAAAGACCTCTTCGGCGGGCCCTATAGGGCTTGATCAGAAAGCTGGACTCTTGACGGTGGAGACAATATGAAAGCTGTATTCTTCGAAAAACACGGCGGACCCGAGGTGCTTCAGTACGGCAGCTTTCGGGATCCGGTGATGGGTCTGGATGAGGTTTTAATCGACGTGAAGGCCTGCGCCTTGAATCGCCTGGACATTTGGGTGAGGCAGGGCCTGCCGGGCATTTCGATTCCCATGCCGCATATTCCTGGTTCGGACATTGCCGGGATGGTGCTTGAAACCGGCAAGGCGGTGCGTTATTTAAAAAAAGGCGACCGCGTGGTTTTGTCCCCCGGCCAATTGCCTCACCGCGCTCCCGAGGCGCTTGAGGGCCGTGACAGCTATTCTCCGCAGTTTCAAATCTTGGGTTTGCAGACGCAGGGCGGCTATGCCGAAAAAGTAGCCGTTCACGAACGTTTCGCAATTCCTGTTTCGGATAAATATTCCTTCGAAGAGTGGGCTTCTCTGCCGTTGGTGTCGCTCACGGCGTATCACATGCTCGTCGGCCGCGCCGATTTAAAGCCGGGCGAGACGGCGCTGATCCATGCGGCGGGTTCCGGTGTGGGGAGTGCCGCGATACAGATCGCAAAATATTTGGGCGCGACGGTATTTACGACGGTGGGCGACCCGCAAAAAATTTCGCACGCGAAGAATCTCGGCGCCGACAAAGTGATTTCTTATAAGACGAAGGATTTTTCTGAGGAAGTCAAAAAACTCACCCAGGGCAGAGGCGTCGACGTGGTGTTGGACCACATCGGCCCCGAAGTTTGGCAGAAAAATCTGGCAAGCCTCGCTCGCGGGGGTTGCCTCGTGACCTGCGGCGCGACTTCGGGTCCCAAGGCGGAAATAGACCTTCGTTTCCTTTTTTCCAAACAGCTCACGATCTTAGGCTCCTATATGGGTAGTTTCGCGGAGCTTTTGAAAGTCATTCGCCTGGCCGAAGAGGGGCATCTCAAGCCCACGCTCGACCAAATCTTCCCCTTGAAAGACGCCCAAGGCGCCCACCTTCGCATGGAAAGCCGCAGAAATTTCGGTAAAATCGTATTGAAAGTCTAAGCGAATTATTGGTATACTAAAATGATTTTCTGTATCATCTGTCATCGCGAGGAGGCGCCGCAGGCGCCGACGTGGCGATCTCCTCAGGGAGATTGCTTCGCCCCTTCGGGGCTCGCAATGACACTTAGAGCAATTACTTAAAGGAAGTAAATAATGATTAGATCCGTAACGCCCGTCGCTCAGGGACTTTACGACCCGGTTTTCGAAAAAGACAGCTGCGGTGTCGGTTTTGTGGTCAATATCAAGGGCCAGAAATCCCATAAAATAGTCCAACAGGCGATGGAGGTGCTTTTGAATCTCCGCCATCGCGGCGCGTGCGGCTGTGAGGCTAATACCGGAGATGGCGCGGGGATTTTGTTTCAAGTGCCCCATGAATTTCTTAAAAAAGTTTGTGTGAAAGAAAAAATCGAATTGCCGGGCGCCAGAGAGTACGGTGTTGGAATGGTTTATATGTCGCCCAAGGACGATGAAAGACTCGTGTCGCAAGAGATTTTCGAAGAAATTATTAAAGAGGAAGGCCAAACGTTTTTAGGCTGGCGAACGGTGCCGACAAACAACAAATCTTTAGGCCCGACGGCGAAAGCCTCGGAACCGGTAGTTCGTCAGATTTTCATCGGAAGAGATTCTAAAATAAGAGATGATTTGGCATTTGAACGCAAACTTTATGTGATCCGCCGCCGCGCTGAAAACGAGATTCGTTATGCAGGGGTGAAAAAGAAGAGACTTCTACATTCTGTTGGTAGATATTTTTACATTTCAAGCCTCTCGTGCCGCACGATTATTTACAAAGGAATGTTGATGTCCGAGCAGGTGGAGCCTTTTTATCCGGATTTGATGAACCCGGTGGTAGAAAGCGCCCTGGCCCTGGTCCACTCGCGTTTTAGCACGAACACCTTCCCAAGCTGGGAACGCGCGCATCCTTACCGCTATATCGCGCACAACGGAGAAATCAACACACTTCGCGGCAACGTGAACTGGATGCATGCGCGGCAGGCCATGTTTGCGTCGGAACTTTTCGGCGAGGACATGAAAAAAGTGATGCCGGTGATCTGCGAGGACGGCTCGGACTCGGCGATGTTTGACAACTGCTTGGAGTTCCTGGTGCTCTCGGGGCGTTCACTGCCGCACGCGGTGATGATGATGATCCCCGAACCCTGGTCGAATCATGAGAGCATGAGCGATGAGAAAAAGGCGTTTTATGAATTTCACAGCTGTCTGATGGAGCCCTGGGACGGCCCAGCCTCCATCGCTTTCACCGACGGCGTCAAAATCGGCGCGGTACTCGACAGAAATGGCTTGAGGCCCTCGCGTTATTATGTCACGAAAGACGATCTCGTGATCATGGCCTCGGAGGTAGGCGTTTTGGATGTGCCGCCGGAACAGGTTTTGCAAAAAGGGCGGCTTCAGCCTGGGAGAATGTTTCTCGTGGACACCGAAGAGGGCCGTATCGTCGCGGATGAGGAATTGAAGCAAAAAATCGCCACCGAGCAGCCTTACCGCCGGTGGCTTGACGACAATTTGGTGCCTTTGGAAGAATTCCCCGAGGCCACGCATGGGCGTGAGCCGGACCACACGACGGTGCTTTTACGCCAGCAGGCCTTCGGGTACAGTTTCGAGGATTTGAGAATTTTAATGGCGCCGATGGGGCAGGACGGCGTCGAGGCCGTGGGCTCGATGGGCACGGACACGCCGCTGGCGGTGCTGTCGAACAAGCCCCAGCTTCTTTACAATTATTTTAAACAGCTTTTTGCCCAAGTCACGAATCCTCCGATTGACTGCATCCGCGAAGAAATCGTGACGTCCACTGAGACTACTCTGGGTCCTGAGCGCAATCTGCTTAAGCCTGAACCGAAAAGCTCACGGCAGATTAAATTGAAAAGCCCGATATTGACGAACGAGGAATTTGAAAAACTACGCCATGTGAAGAATGCCGATTTTAAATCCGTGACACTGCCGATGTTGTATAAAGTTTCAGCAGGGGGTTCCGCGCTCGAGGCGGCGCTCGAAGAGATTTATAAAAAAGCCAGCCGCGCAATCAAGGATGGCGTCAATATTCTTATTCTCTCCGACCGCGGCGTGGATCACGATCACGCGGCGATTCCCGCGCTTCTGGCGGTGTCGGGCCTGCATCATCACCTGATCCGCGAAGGCACGCGCACGCGCGCTGGGTTGGTGCTCGAATCCGGCGAGCCGCGCGAGGTGCATCACTTTGCACTCCTCATCGGCTACGGCGCGGGTGCGGTGAATCCGTACCTTGCGTTTGAGACGCTGGATGACATGATCCGGCAGGGGATTTTAAAAAACATCGATCACAAAGCCGCGGTGAAAAATTTTGCCAAGGCCGTGGCAAAAGGCGTCGTGAAAACGATGTCGAAGATGGGAATTTCCACGATTCAAAGCTACCGCGGCGCTCAGATTTTCGAGGCGATCGGCTTGAATCACAGTGTGGTGGAAAAATATTTCACATGGACCGCGTCGCGCATCGAGGGCGTGGGGATGGACACGCTTGCGGCGGAAGTGGAGAAACGCCATCGTCACGCGTTTCCGGACCGCTCGGTCAACGGGCTGGCGCTGGACCCCGGAGGTCAATACCAATGGAGAAAAGACGGGGAGTATCATCTTTTTAATCCCGAGACCATTCATAAGCTCCAGCTTTCGACACGCACGAAAAACTACAAAGTTTTCAAAGAATACTCCGAGGCCGTCAACAATCAATCCGAGCACTACTGTACGCTTCGCGGACTTTTGGATTTTAAATTCGACCGGAAGCCTGTCCCGATCGAGGAAGTGGAAGCTGTGGAAAAGATTGTGAAACGTTTCAAAACAGGCGCCATGTCCTACGGCTCGATTTCGAAAGAGGCCCACGAGAGTCTCGCGATCGCGATGAACCGCATCGGCGGAAAATCAAACACCGGTGAAGGCGGCGAGGACCCTGCGCGTTATGTCCCGGATCCGAACGGTGATTCAAGAAACAGCGCGATCAAACAGGTGGCCTCCGGCCGTTTCGGCGTCACGAGCGAGTATCTGGTGATGGCCCGGGAGCTTCAAATTAAAATGGCCCAGGGCGCCAAGCCCGGCGAGGGCGGCCAGCTTCCGGGGGCGAAGGTTTATCCGTGGATTGCGAAGGTCCGTTTGTCGACGCCGGGCGTGGGACTTATTTCACCGCCACCGCATCATGACATTTATTCCATCGAAGATTTGGCCGAACTGATTCACGATCTAAAAAACGCGAATCACCATGCGAGAATCAGCGTCAAGCTCGTCGCCGAAGTCGGTGTGGGCACGATCGCCGCGGGTGTGGCCAAGGCGCACGCCGATGTGGTCTTGATCAGCGGCTATGACGGTGGAACCGGCGCCTCGCCTTTGTCGAGCATCAAGCACGCGGGGATTCCATGGGAACTCGGCCTTGCCGAAACGCATCAGACGCTTGTTTTAAATAATTTGAGAAGCCGCATCGCGGTGGAAACGGACGGCCAGCTAAAAACCGGCCGTGATGTCACGATCGCAGCGCTTTTGGGCGCCGAGGAATTCGGTTTCTCCACGTCGCCGCTTGTGGCGCTGGGCTGCATCATGATGCGCGTTTGTCATTTGAATACCTGTCCCGTCGGCGTGGCGACGCAGGACCCGGAACTTCGCAAAAGATTCACGGGGGATCCGGCGCATGCGGTGAATTTCATGTATTTTATCGCCGAGGAGGTTCGGGAACTGATGGCGAAATTGGGTTTTCGCACGATGAATGAAATGATAGGCCGTGCGGATAGGCTGGATCCCAAAAAGGCCGTGACTCACTGGAAGGCGAAGGGGCTTGATTTTTCAAAAATTCTCTATCGGCCTGAAGTTCCCGGCAGTGTCGGCCGCTATTGCCAAATTTCTCAAGACCATGGTCTTGAGAAAGCGCTCGACAACACGACGCTGCTTAAACTTTGTGAGCCAGCCTTGACGAAAAAGCAATCCGTGCGCGCGGAGCTCGCGATTAAAAATACGAATCGCGTGGTGGGGACGATTCTTGGAAGCGAGTTGACGCGCCGTTTCGGGCCCGAGGGACTTCCGGATGAAACGATTCATTTGAAATTTACTGGCTCCGCCGGCCAGAGTTTCGGCGCCTTTATTCCGAAAGGCATCACGCTTGAGCTTGAAGGCGACGCAAACGATTATGTCGGAAAGGGGCTTTCGGGCGGCAAGATCGTTGTTTATCCGAACAAAAAGGCTACGTTCAAACCCGAGGAGAACATCATTATAGGAAACGTCGCTTTTTACGGCGCCACCGCCGGCGAGGCGTATGTGCGCGGCATGGCGGGCGAGCGTTTTTGCGTGCGAAACAGCGGGGTGAATGCCGTTGTCGAGTCCGTGGGCGACCATGGCTGCGAATACATGACCGGCGGACACGTGGTTGTTTTGGGACTTACGGGAAGAAATTTCGCCGCGGGGATGTCCGGCGGTTTGGCCTTCGTGCTCGACGTTCAGGGAAATTTCACCGACCGTTGCAACAAACAGATGGTGGAATTGGGCCGCCTTGACAAGGAAGAGGAAATCAAGCTTGCCCACGGAATGATCGAGCGCCACGCCCGGCTCACCGGCTCCACGTGCGCCAAGCACATCCTTGATTTATGGGACGAGATGCTTCCAAAATTTGTGAGAGTAATTCCCAAGGATTACAAGCGCGTGCTCGAGGCGATGGAGCGCGTGAAGAGTGCGGGTTTAAGCGGCGAACAGGCCATCATGGCGGCGTTTGAGGAAAACGTACGCGACCTAGCTCGTGTCGGCGGCAATTAAAAATGGGCAAACCCACCGGGTTTAAAGAAATCCCACGCGAACTCCCTCAAGATCGTCCGCCTGCCGAGCGTATTCGTGACTGGGATGAATTTCACCTGCACATGCCCGATGAGAAATTGCAGGAGCAGGGCGCGCGCTGCATGGATTGCGGGATTCCTTTCTGCCACAACGGCGTGCTCTTGGCCGGCATGGCTTCGGGCTGCCCGATCAATAATTTAATTCCCGAATGGAATGACCTCGTCTATCGAGGCCTGTGGCGCGAAGCGCTCGAGCGTTTGCACAAGACCAACAATTTTCCCGAGTTCACCGGCCGTGTATGTCCGGCGCCTTGCGAAGGTTCCTGTGTTTTAGGGATCAACTCGCCTCCCGTCACGATCAAAAACATTGAGTGCGCGATCATTGACAAGGGTTTTGAGGAGGGTTGGGTGACGGCTCAGGTTCCGGCGAAGCGCACCGGAAAAAAAGTGGCGGTCGTAGGTTCCGGTCCTGCCGGGCTTTCCGCCGCCGCGCAGCTCAATTGCGCCGGCCACTTCGTCACGGTGTTCGAACGCGCCGACCGCATCGGCGGACTTCTCATGTACGGCATCCCGAATCCGAAGCTCGACAAGAAAATCGTCCAACGCCGCGTGGATTTGATGGCAAAGGAAGGGATTAAATTTATCACGAATACTGAAGTGGGCAAGGGTTATCCGGCAGAAAAACTTTTGAAGGAGTTTGACGGCGTGGTGCTATGCGGCGGCGCAACGAAGCCGCGCGATCTTCCGATCGAGGGAAGAAACTTAAAAGGCATTCATTTCGCTATGGAATTTTTGCACGCCAACACCCAAAGCTTTTTGGACGCCCAAAAGAACGGAAACTATCCGCCAAACGGCGTGGCGGACCCGACGAGCTTTGTGGCGGGCATATCCGCCGAGGGAAAAGATGTGCTGGTGATCGGCGGCGGCGATACCGGCACCGACTGCGTGGGAACTGCGATGCGCCACAAATGCAAAAGCCTGATTCAACTTGAGATTATGGCCAAGCCCCCTATGGAACGAGCGGGCGATAACCCTTGGCCTCAGTGGCCGAAAGTTTACAAGCTTGATTATGGCCAGGAAGAGGCGGCCGCGATGTTTGGCGATGATCCGCGCCGGTATCTCGTGACAGCCAAAAAATTTATCGGCGACCCAAGCGGCGCCGTGAAGCAAATTCAAATCGTGAATGTCGAGTGGCAGAAAAACGAGAAAGGCCGTTTCATCCCGAAGGAAATTCCCGGCACGGAAAAACTTTTGCCCGCTTCCTTGGTGCTTTTGGCGATGGGTTTTTTAGGGCCTGAAGATACGGTATTAAAGGGCTTGGGCGTCGCACAGGATGAGCGTTCCAACGCAAAAGCCGAATACGGCAAATACGCAACGAACGTCAAAGGCGTGTTCGCGGCCGGCGATATGAGGCGTGGGCAAAGTCTCATTGTGTGGGCGATTCATGAGGGGCGCGGCGCCGCCCGCGCCGTTGACGAATATTTGATGGGTTCCAGCGACCTTCCATAGTTTTCCAGGTCAAGATAAATATGGTATACTTTTAATGGTAAAATGCGGTTATTATGAGTAAATTCGTTAAAGTTTTAGACCGCGTTCTTCGCGGGACGTCCGACGCGGATCTTGCGTTTGGCGATCTGTGTTATTTGTTGAAGCATTTAGAGTTTGAGGAAAGAATACGCGGGAGTCATCATATTTTTGTCCACGACGGGATGGAAGAGATTATCAACGTGCAGCCCAGAAACTCCAAGGCAAAGCCTTATCAGGTCAAACAAGTTAGAGAGTTGCTCTTGAAGTATAAATTAGGAGGTGCCCATTGATTCGTTACGAAGTAATTATCTATTGGAGCAAAGAAGACAACGTTTTTGTCGCCGAGGTCCCCGAGCTTCCTGGATGCATGGCCGATGGCTCCACTTACCGCGAAACGCTCGCGAATGTCGAGAAAATCATCAAAGAGTGGATTGAAACGGCCAAGGAATTAGGCCATCCCATTCCCGAGCCAAAGGGCCGTCTATTATTCGCCTGAGAGATTTACGTCTCTTCGTCTTCTTTCGTTGAAACACCCGGCATGTTCCAACCGACTCAGTGGGGTTCGATGTTTGATGTCGAGGAGCCACGCTTGACGTTAGGCGGACTTTGGATTTCGTTAGAATTTACCAAAGTATTTATCAGAGCATTGTTAATTGACAGCATAAAAATTTCTTGATAACCTAAATGGACTTTTAAGGAGGATACATGGCAAACAAGGCGAATAAATACGCGGACAATGCGGCAGGCCCCTATTATGTGGACACGCAGTGCATCGACTGTGACCTTTGCCGGCAAACCGCGCCCAACAATTTTGATAGAAACCAAAGCGGTGGGTATTCTTTTGTGAAGAAGGAACCAACCACTCCGGAAGAAGAGGCGCTTTGCAAGGAAGCCAAAGAGGGTTGCCCTGTCGAAGCCATCGGTAATGATGGTCCATAAATTCCATCGAAAGTCCCCCCTATAACCTCATCATCATTGGTTCGGGTCCCGCGGGTTTTACCGCGGCCCTCTATGCATCCCGAGCAAATCTAAAACCCCTCCTATTTGAAGGTTTAACTAAGGGCGGCCAGCCCGGCGGCCAGCTCATGCTCACCACTGACGTGGAGAATTATCCCGGTTTTCCCAAAGGAATCCTGGGGCCTGAGCTCATGCGGCTTTTTAGGGATCAGGCCGCGCGCTTCGGCACCAAGCTCATCCAGCAGGACGTGTCGGCCGTTGATTTTTCAAAAAGGCCTTTCAAAATCACCGCGGAAGACAAAGACTATTTTGCCCGCTCCGTGATTATTTCCACGGGCGCCTCTGCTAATTGGTTGAATATTTCTTCCGAGAAGGCGCTCCAGGGCTACGGCGTTTCGGCCTGCGCTACCTGTGACGGGTTTTTCTTTAAAGGAAAAGAGGTGGCGGTGGTCGGTGGGGGAGACTCGGCGGTGGAGGAGGCGACGTTTCTCACGAAATTTGCGACGAAGGTGACGATCATTCACCGCCGCGATGCCTTGCGCGCCTCGAAAATCATGCAGGACCGCGCGTTTTCCAATAAAAAAATAGATTTTATCTGGAATTCGACGATCACGGACATAAAAGACCCGCTCGAGAAAAAAGTGACGGGGATTGTTTTGAAGAATTTGAAAACGGGCCAAACGATCGAAAAAAAAGTGGACGGCGTTTTCATGGCCATTGGCCACACGCCCAATTCCGAAATTTTTAAAGGCCAGGTGGAACTAGACGTGAAAGGTTATGTCAAGGTCCACGATGGCACTTTGACGAATGTGCCCGGTGTTTTCGCCTGCGGAGACGCGCAGGATTACAAATACCGCCAGGCCGTGACGGCCGCCGGCACCGGCTGCATGGCCGCGCTCGACGCCGAACGCTTCCTGGAATCAGGGCACGCGTGAAGATTTTTCCATTTTTTAAATCAAAAACGGGGGCGCCTGCCCGTCCGGCAGGCGGGCGCCGCGCCGTGCCCCTACCCAAGAACGCTCTCCCAAAAATCCGCACGAAAACCATCCCCGGCCCAAAATCCCAGCAGTGGGCCGCCGAGCTTAAACGCCACGAGTGCCCTCAAATCACCTATGTGGGTGATCCCTACCCGGTGTTTTTGCAAAAAGCGCGAGGCGTGAATATCACGGATGTGGACGGGAATCGCTTTTTAGACCTCACAAGCTGTTTTTCAGTGGTGAACATCGGGCATGCCAATCCCGCGGTGCTCGCGGCGCTTAGAGAGCAATCCAAAAATATGATTCACGGCATGGGTGACGTGCACCCAAATGATTTGAAGGTGATACTCGCCAAGCGCTTGAGTGAAATCACACCCGGGAATTTAAGCATGAGCATTTTTTCATCCACCGGCGCTGAGGCCGTGGAGACCGCTTTAAAGACAGCCGTGATGCACACCAAGAAAACAGGTGTGATCGCGTTCACGGGTGCTTATCATGGGCTTACCTACGGGGCTTTGAACGCCACACATCGCGAGGATTTTCGCAAACCTTTTTTGAAACAGCTCGGGAATTTCGCAACTCACGCGCCGTTCCCGGATACGCGGCTTTATGAAAATAAAGCCGGTCAGGTTTCCATGAAGGCCGTTCAATCGCTTGTGAAAAAAAATCGCCGTTCGAAACATCCCGTCGGAGCCGTGCTGATTGAGCCGATCCAGGGCCGCGGCGGGATTCACGCGGTTCCGCCCGATTTTTTGAAGACTTTGAGGGCTTTTTGCGATCATGAAAAGATTCTACTGATCGCGGATGAAGTGTTCACAGGTTTTGGAAGGACGGGTTCGATGTTCGCCATCGAAAAAAGCGGCGTGGTGCCGGATCTTATGTGTTTGGGGAAGGGGATGGGGAACGGCTTCCCGATTTCGGCTTGCATCGGTTCGACACGCGTGATGTATTCGTGGGGCCAGTCCACGGGCGACGCGATTCACACGAGCACTTTTTTGGGGAATCCTTTAGGTTGTGCGGTTGCGCTGGCCGTGATCAAGGAACTTGAAGATAAAAAGTTAGTCGAACGCTCGAAAAATCTGGGCGACTTTTTCCGCAAAGAACTTTGGAAGCTAAAAGAGAAGTACCCGATCATCGGTGATACTCGCGGGGCAGGCTTAATGATTGGAATAGAACTCGTCGAAACACCGGCCTATGGTTCCAGAAAACATAAAATCGTACCGGCCACCACGAAGGCCAGAACCTTTATCGCCGAAGCGCTTCGCCGCGGTCTCATCCTTCTTCCTTCAGGTCCCGATCACAACGTGATTTCTATCACGCCCCCTTTCGTGATTTCCGAGAAAGAAATTTCATTCTGCATCAAAACATTCGATCAAATTTTACAGAAGCTCTAGAAAGGGACTATTCTCATCCAGCCGATTAAACAACTACGTGGCAAATACAGTCTTCGTCAGTTGATTGCTCAAATGCCGGAAGATTACAAGCCGGGCGTGGAAGAGTGGGGAGGTTCTGCCGGAAAGGAAGTCTGGTAAATGTCCGGGTACGTGCCCAAAAAAGGAGATCCCCTTTCACGTGCAAATCCCGCCAAGCGCCTCCTTCACCGGGTTTGTGATGGTAGACCAGGTCAAATCCATCGATTACCGCGGCCGGCGGATCAAATATGTCGAACAGGCGCATTCTGAATTGTTGAACGAGGTATTGAGTATTTTGGACACATGCCTTTTTTAATTTGGAAACCAGGAGACAGTCATATTTTGTGATACAACACACAAAATATGACTGTCTCCTTATTTATGCCACTAGGGGGTTTTAAATTGTTCTTTTTCGGTGGAGCCTTTCATGCCCAAGGTGTTGGCCTGGCCTTGGCTGGCGATTTCGGTGACGGCGTCGAAATAGCCGGTGCCGACAAATTCCTGGTGCCGTGTGGCCTCATAACCTTCTTTTTCTGCGTCAAATTCGGCCTCTTGCATTTGGGAGTAAGCCGCCATTCCGTTTTTCGCGTAGTCCTTGGCCAGTGTGAACATGCTGTAATTTAAGGCATGGAATCCCGAGAGCGTCACGAACTGAAACTTGTACCCCATTTTTCCCAGTTCCTGCTGGAACTTGGCGATCGTCGCCGGATCGAGGTTTACTTTCCAGTTAAAAGAAGGGGAACAGTTGTAGGCCAAGAGTTTCCCCGGATATTTTTTACGTATCGTGTCGGAAAAAGTTTTGGCGTCTTCAAGATTCGGCTTTGAAGTTTCAAACCAAAGCAAATCCGCATAAGGCGCATAGGCCAAGGCCCTAGCGATGGCCTGCCGAAGCCCCGCTTTTACCTGATAAAAACCTTCATGCGTGCGCTCGGGCGACTTGACGAATGGCCGGTCATAGGGATCCACGTCGCTGGTGAGAAGCGAGGCGCTGTCCGCGTCGGTGCGCGCGATTAAAAGCGTATCCACACCGGACACGTCGGTGGCGAGCCTGGCCGCGATGAGTTTGGTGATAAAATCCCGCGTGGGCACGAGCACCTTGCCGCCCAGATGCCCGCATTTTTTGACAGAAGCCAGCTGATCCTCAAAATGAACGCCCGCCGCGCCTTCTTCGATCATGTGTTTCATTATTTCAAACGCATTGAGCGGTCCGCCAAAGCCCGCCTCCGCATCTGCGACAAGCGGCGCCATCCAATAGATGTTGTCGTCGCCTTTTAAATGATGAATCTGGTCGGCGCGCATCAGCGAATTGTTAATGCGTTTCAATAAATAAGGAACGCTGTCCGAGGGATAAAGGCTTTGGTCCGGATACATGCGCAGGGAATTGTTCATGTCGGCCGCCACCTGCCAGCCGCTCACGTAAATGGCTTTGAGTCCCGCCTTCACCTGCTGAATCGCCTGATTGCCCGTGACGGCACTTAAAACATGGATATATTCTTCTTCGTGCAAAAGCTTCCAAAGGCGATTGGCGCCCATTTTCCCGAGCGAATATTCGCGGTGAACAGTCCCTTTCAATTTATAGACGTCTTCCGGGCTGTAAGGCCGCTCGACCCCTTTCCACCGCAGCGAATTTTTCCATTCGCCCGTGAGTTTGCCGACAAATTCCATTTTGTCTTTTGAGCTCATTTATCCTCCCGTGTTAACTCGTTACTGTCATTTCGACGGTTCAATCAAGATGTTCATAAGCCTCAAGCGTCAAAAAATCCGGGCATTCTTTTCTTAAACTCATGTCCAAAAATAGGGAGGCGGCCGTTTCAAATTTTCCGGATTTGAATTTTTCAAGCCCCATGGTTTTTTGAATTGAATCCATTTCTTCCTTAAGAACAGCTTTCACAAGCTCGGCAGTCACGGTTTTTCCATCCGCCGTTTTGACTTGGTGTTTCACCCATTGCCAAATTTGCGTCCTGGAAATTTCAGCGGTAGCGGCGTCTTCCATCAGGTGATACAGCGGCACACAGCCCGAGCCGCGAAGCCAGGATTCCAGATACAGGATGCCGACGTTGACATTGATGTGCACCCCTTTTTCCGTGACCTGGCCTTGTGGTACGCTCAAAAGGTCGCGCGCGGTGACGGTCGTGTCTTTTTTTAAGTTATCGATCTGGTTTTTACCCGGCAGATACTTGTTGAAAATCTCCATTGCGACCGGCACAAGGCCCGGGTGCGCGACCCAGGTGCCGTCGTGGCCGGCCTTGACCTCACGCAGTTTATCCTGCCTCACTTTTTCAAGCGCCGCTTCGTTGGCCGCCGGATCGTCTTTGATCGGAATCTGCGCGGCCATGCCGCCCATCGCGTGAATTCCCCTCGCGTGGCAGGTCTTTATCAAAAGCTCGACATAGGATTTCAGGAAATGCTTGTCCATGGTGATCTCGGTGCGGTCAGGAAGCACGAATTCTTTTTTTTGGCTGAATTTTTTGATGAAGCTGAAAATGTAATCCCAACGCCCGCAGTTTAGGCCCGCGGAATGGTCTTTTAATTCGTAGAGAATTTCGTCCATCTCGAAGGCCGCGAGAATCGTTTCAATGAGCACCGTGGCGCGTATCGTGCCTCGCGGGATCCCGAGCACGTCCTGCGAGAAGTTGAAAACATCATTCCACAATCTCGCCTCGAGATGACTTTCCATTTTAGGAAGATAAAAATAAGGGGCAGTCCCGTTTTGGATTAAGGCCTTGGCGTTGTGAAAGAAAAATAGCCCAAAGTCAAAGAGAGACGCAGAGATCGACCGGCCATCCACCGGAAAATGTTTTTCGACAAGGTGCCAGCCGCGTGGTCTGACCATGAGCGTGGCCGTTTTATCTTTTAACGTGTACGCTTTCCCCTCGGGGCTTTTGAACTCAATGGTTTTTCTCACCGTGTCGTAGAGATTCTGCTGGCCTTCGAGGTTGTTGGCCCAGGTAGGGGAGTTGGCATCCTCAAAATCGGCCATGAATACATGCGCGCCTGAGTTCAGCGCATTGATGATCATTTTGCGTTCGACGGGCCCCGTAATTTCGACTTTTCGCTCGATTAAATCCGAGGGGATCTTGGCGACTTTCCACTGGGATTCACGGATTTTTTCGGCGTCAGGGAGAAAATCGGGAAGTTTTCCGGAATTGATTTCCGTCTGGCGGGTTTGGCGCCGCCTTAAAAACTCTTGGCGGCGTTCTTCGAAATTTCTGGCAAGCGCCGCCAAAAACGCGCGGGCTTCGTCGGAAAGAATATTTGGCATTCTCACCCCTCTTCCTTTATCATAATATATCATGCGGCGCTTGGACATCGAAACCAAAAAATTGGATCGGGATATTTTGAGATTTATCCGCAAATCGTGTAGGGGCGGGGTTTCCCCGCCCCTAAAACGAGGGCGCGGAGACCGCGCCCCTACGGAAAACGAATTTCAATCCCTCGCATTCAAAATATTCGAATACCAATTTAAACGAAACGAAAATTACCGCAAGTTCTGTTTAATGGAGGGGAAGAGGCCGGGGAATTTAAAAAGTTGGAAAGAAATCCCAGCCATACCCACGGTAGGTTTTAAGGAGCTTATTTTAAGCACTTTTCCTATCCGGGATGCGGTTAAAACGTTTAAGACAAGCGGCACTACCCTGCCCCTGCCTGACCGGCAGGCAGGTGCCGGCAGGCAGGCGCGAGAAACTCGCGGGGTGCATTTTTTTGACACCCTCCGATTATCAGAAGCGGTGATCACCCCTTCTTTTAAGGAATATCTGATGCCGGACTCCAGGGACTTTTCTTTTTTTTATCTTATTGCCGCTTCGAAAGAGTCGCCGAACTCGTCGCTTTCGTACATGGTCGGTGTGGTGAATAAAGTTTTCGCGAAGAATAAGGGGAGGTATTATGTCAAAAACGCCAAAACCCTTTATGCGGCGCTGGCGAAGGATCTGGCGCGCTGCCGTAAAAAAGCGCTCATCCTTTCGACGGCGTTTTCCATTAAAGGGTTTCTTGATTTTTTGAGCTCAAATAAAATAGCTCTTAAGTTGCTGAAGGGGAGCCGTCTCATGGAAACCGGGGGATTCAAAGGAAGGGTGAAGGAGATTTCAAAATCCGCGCTTTACGCGGAATGTGAAAAAAGGCTGGGGATCCCTAAGAATTTTATCGTAAGTGAATACGGGATGACGGAGCTTTCGAGCCAGTTTTATGACACGCCGCTCCGGGTGATGACCGGCTCGCCTTGGATGAAAACGCTGGTGATGGATCCGCGAACCGGGCGGGAGGCCAAGAAAGGTTCTGTTGGAGTCTTGAGGCATTTTGATCTGGCCAATCGCGGGTCAGTGATGGCGGTGCAGACTGAGGATTTGGGTCGTACGGCCCAAGAAGGCTTCGAACTTTTGGGCCGCGCGAAGGCGTCAGAGTTAAGGGGGTGTTCGCTGAGTTATGAGGAGTTTTTGCGTGGTTAACACCCTCTCAATCGCCAAGTCGCTCGGAAAATTATCGCTTCATTGGCTGGATAAAAATTTTTCCTACCGTAAGAAAACCGTCAGGCGGCTCGTACAGCAATCGGGTTATTCGAAAACGATGGCCGGGGCGATGCTCGACGCTTTATTCAAAGAACTCAGATATCCTAAACTGATGAAACTTTTGAAGTCCGAGCTTAGAGACCCGCGCGTTTTAGACGAGTTCAGGAAAGATCCGGTGGGCGGGCATTGGGTGCGCGCCCGGGGGCCCGGTAGGATTCTGCACATTCTTTCGGGAAATGTGCCTCAACCGGCGATCATGAGTTTTATTTTGGGAATGTTGGTGAAAAGCCGGAATATCGGCAAGGTTTCAAGCCGGGACCCCGGCTTCCTGGATATTTATCTGGAATCGCTGAAAAAAACGGACCCTCGGCTCGCCGCGGCCAATTCCTTGATCCGGCCGGGGGACAAACGCGCGCTCGAGCGAGCGATACAAGAAGCGGATCTTGTCGTGGCCTATGGGGATGACAGGACCCTTGAGTGGATCCGCGTCCGGCTTCCGCCGCAAGCGGAATATTTCGGTTATAGACATAGGGTCAGCTACGGGTTATTCATGAAGGGATCGCTTCGTTCAAAGGGGGCCGTCTCACTTGCGCGCAAGGCCGCGCGCGATGTTTGGATGGTTAACCGGAGGGGCTGCCTTTCGCCGCTTTTGTTTTACGTTCAAAGAGGCGGAGAGGTTTCGCCCGAACACTTCGCCGGGATGGTCGTTCGTAAGCTCGGAGTCGTGAATCAAGAGGCAGGTGTGAAGCCGTTTCGGGACATTGGGAAAGTTTTTAGCGCTCTCGCGAGCCATTCAAGGCATTTGCAATGCGTGGCGCTGGAGGCCCCGCATCGTGAACGGTTGAAGCTGGCCGCACGGCTGGGCGGCCTGGGGTTCAATCGAATCTGCCGCGCCGGCCAAATGCAAAACCCGCCGCTTACCTGGCATCATGACGGGAAATTTAATCTCGCCTCATGGGTGACATGGACCGATTTGGAATGATACAATACCGCGGATGAAAAAATTTATCTGTATTCACGGCCATTTCTATCAGCCGCCGCGTGAGAATCCATGGACCGGCGAGGTGGATGCCGAAGAATCGGCCAAGCCCTATCACGACTGGAACGAACGCATCCTGAAGGAATGTTACGAGGCGAATACACAGGCGCCGGTTCTAAATTCTAAAGGCGAGGTGATCGCCCGTATCAATAATTTTTCCAAAATAAGCTTTGACATCGGTCCTACACTCCTTTCCTGGCTTTGCCGTAAGAATCCCGCGACTTATAAAGCGATCATCGACGCCGACCGCGGGAGCGCCATAAAAAGAAACGGCCATGGCAACGCGATGGCTCAAATTTACAATCACCTCATCATGCCTTTGGCGAAAAAACGGGACAAGATGACACAAGTGATCTGGGGAATTCGTGATTTTGAATTTCATTACGGAAGAAAACCGGAGGGGATGTGGTTGTCTGAAACCGCGGTGGACCGCGAGACTTTAAAAATCATGGCCGATCATGGGATATTGTTTACGGTGCTTTCACCTCATCAGGCCCGGCGCGTTCGGCACATCGGTTTTGGCTCCAGATGGCACACTATCCAGAATGAATCGGTGGACCCGCGGCATCCCTACCGTATTCTTTTGGATCAGGGAAAACAATTTCATATTTATTTCTACGATGCCCTGATCTCGCGCGCGATTGCGTTTCAGGGACTGCTTTATAACGGCGATCAGCTCGACCAAAGGCTCTTAAATGCGTTCAGCCGCCGCGAAAGAGAACAGCTTGTTTCGACAGCGACGGACGGCGAGAGTTTCGGGCATCACCATAAGTTTGGAGAAATGGCGATTGCCTATGGGACTAAAAAGATTGAGAATCACAAATTGGCGCAGCTTACGAATTTCGCCGAATTTTTGGAAAAATTCAGCTCCTACTGGGAAGTGGACATCCATGAAAATAGCTCTTGGAGCTGTTCACACGGCGTTGAGCGTTGGCGCGCGGACTGTGGTTGCCGAATCAGCCATCTCGGCGGATGGAATCAGAAGTGGCGTGTTTTTTTAAGGGAGGCGTTTGACTTTTTGCAAAGCGGGGTCGATGGTGTGTTTGAAAATGAAACGGATGCGCTGCTCAAAGATCCCTGGCAGGCAAGGAATGATTATATTTACATTCTTTTGAATGATTCTGACGCTGAAAAAAAAATATTTTTAAACAAAAATGCCAAGAGGAATTTGTCGGAAGAGGAACAGAAAAAAATATGGAACCTTTTGGAAGCGGAGAAATTTTCGCTTTTCATGTTCACAAGCTGCGGCTGGTTTTTTGACGATATCTCGGGGATCGAACCGGTGCAGGTGATGAGGTTTGCGCTGCGGGCGATGGAGCTGGTGCAGCCGTATTACAAAAAGGAAATAGAGCCTGCTTTCTTGAAAATTTTGAGGCAGGCCAATAGCAATGTTACCGAAATGGGAACAGGAGAGGATATTTTTAATAAGTTCGTGAAACCAGCTAGGTTAATTACAAATGACAAAATTCAAATTACAAAATAAATCCAAAGCCCCAAATCTAAAATTCAAAACAAAACCTGTTTTGTCATTTGAATTTTGTAATTTGAATTTATTTTGTCATTTGTGCTTTGTCATTTGAATTTCTTATAAAGGTATCACATGGGTTTTAAATGTGGAATTGTAGGCTTGCCGAATGTCGGCAAATCCACCATCTTTAATGCGCTCACGCGAGGGGCTGCCCTCGCGGCGAACTATCCTTTTGCCACCATCGATCCGAATGTTGGCATTGTCGCCGTGCCGGACAAACGCCTCGACGTTCTCACGGAAATTGTGCCGACGAAAAAAGTGGTGCCCACCTCCATAGAGATCGTCGATATCGCGGGGATCGTGAAAGGCGCCTCGCAGGGAGAAGGGTTGGGGAATCAATTTTTAAGCCACATCGCCGAGGTAGACGCGACCCTTGAGGTGGTGCGCTGTTTTGAGGGAACGGACATCATCCATGTGAGCGGCTCCGTTGATCCTTTGCGCGATATCGAGGTGATCAAGACAGAACTCATTTTAAGGGACCTTGAGGTGCTCTCAAAGCTCAAAGCACGTTATGAAAAAGGTGCAAAAGCCGGGGATTCCGCCCCAGCCAGAGGCTGGTCCGCCTCTGGCGGAAAAGGCGGGTCCGCCTCTGGCGGAAAGGCCGCTCAGATTCTTTCCGTTCTAAATCGTTACGAAAAAAATTTCAGCGAGGGGAAAACCGCGAGGCAGCTGATCTTGACTACCGACGAACGCGCCCTTGTGAAGGATACGCATTTTCTGACGGATAAACCCGTACTTTACGTCGCCAACGTCGCCGAAGAAGAATTGGGCAAGCCCGATTCGACGCAGGTGGCCGCCGTCCGGAAAAAAGCGCGTGAAGAAGGCTCTGCTGTCATCGTGATCAGCGGCAAGGTGGAGGAGGATATTTCAAAGCTGGATCTTGCGGAACGGGATGAATTCTTGAAGGCCATGAATTTGAAAGAGTCCGGCCTCGACCAATTGGCCCGCGAAGGCCACGAGCTTCTTTCTTTGATCACGTTCTTCACCGTCGGCGAGACGGAAAATAGGGCGTGGACGGTGGAAAAAGGCGCGCCGGCGCCGCGGGCGGCCGGTAAAATCCATTCGGATTTCGAGAAAGGTTTTATCCGTGCCGAAGTGGTCGCTTACGATGATTTTGTAAAATACCGCGGGGAACAAGGCGCGCGTGAAAAAGGAAAATTCCGTCTGGAAGGCAAAGAATACGTCGTTCAAGACGGCGACATTATGCACTTTCGCTTTAGCGTTTAGCCTCCGGCTGCGTCTCACCACAATCCTTGGCCATTGACGTTTGGTCAACATTAGCGTATACTTCTATTATAGTCACAATAATGACTACAAGGAGATGACAATGACTTTAGCGACTGCTTTGTTGAAAGCGCCCCATATCGGCGTACGAGATCTAAAGGCACACCTTTCGGAAAAGCTCAAAAGCCGCAAACCACTCGTGGTTACGGATCACGGCGAGCCAAAGCAGGTGCTCATGCCTTATGAAGACGCTGTTACATTGGCCGAGATCTTCGAGGAGTTGAGCGATAAGGGGTTGGTTAAGCTCGTGACTATGGGCAGAAAAGCCATCAAAGCCGGTTTCGAAGGCATACCCATTGAAGAATCTTTCAAGGAAATTCTGGCGGCTAGAAAGAAGTCTTGATTTACAGGGTTGTCTACGCGTCCCCCGCCAACCAAAGACATTTTGAAAAAACTCTGGCTAGGCTCCCTGCCCATGACCAAGACGCCGTGATGGACGCAATCAAAGGTTTATACCAAAATCCTAGACCCCACGGCGTCACTAAACTTGAACCCCCTGTTATAGTATCCAGATACACCGCCCACTATAGAATCAAAGTAGGCCATTACCGTGTACTGTACGACATTGACGACGATCGAAAGGTCGTATTTCTTCTGGTGTTAAGGAAGCGCAACGAGAAAACTTATGAATGACGATAGATTTCACATCTGATCAATGAACAGAAGCCGCCGGGGGTGTTGCCCGATGCCCTCGGTGGCCTGCCGGCAGGCATCAACGGATCGTTTAATTCACAGAGGAGGACGAGAAGAAAAGATTGAAAATGAGATTGGGTGGGGTAGAATATCTGAATTCCGAAGGAGCTAGAACATGGTGACGATGACAGAAGGCAAGCTCAAAAGTCTGGAGAATGTTTCCAATAAGCAGGGCGTCATCACCGCGGCGGCGATGGATCAGCGCGGCTCGCTTCAGAAGTCCATCGCGAAGGCCAAGGGTGTGAGCGACAAGGAAGTTACGCGCCAAATGATGGAAGAATTTAAAATTGCGGTCAGCAAAATTTTAACTCCCTACGCGAGCGCGATTCTTCTGGATCCGGAATTCGGTATTCCGGCTTCGAAACAACGCGCCAAGGGCTGTGGGCTCTTGTTGGCCTATGAGAAAACAGGGTATGACGCGACGATGGAAGGAAGGATTCCCGATGTTCTGGACGGCTACAACGCCAGGCGCTTAAGACAAGAAGGCGCCGACTGCGTGAAGGTGCTTCTTTATTACACGCCGTTTGATGAACCGAAAGTCAACGCCAAGAAACACGAAATCATGGAACGTATCGGCCGTGAATGCGCTGAGGAAGATATTGCGTTCTTCTTGGAGTTTGTAGGCTATGATCCTAAGAAGAGTACCATCGATACACTCGAATATGCGAAATTGAAGCCCGAGATCGTGATCCGCAGCATGGAGGAATTTTCGAAAAATAAGTACCAGGTGGATGTGCTCAAAGTCGAGATTCCCGTTGATGTGAAATACTTGAAAGGGTCCAAAGCTTTTAACGGGACTCAAGCCGCCTATGACTGGGAAGAGGCGAAGAAAATTTTCAAGCGCCAGGACCAGTGCGTGAACAGGCCTTTCATTTATCTTTCGGCGGGTGTCAGCGACGAAATCTTCCGCGAAAGCCTCGAACTTGCGATCTCGGCCGGTGTGAATTTTGCCGGTGTTCTTTGCGGACGCGCGACCTGGAAAGAGGGTATTCCTGTTTACGGCCAAGGCGGCGTGAAAGCGCTCGAGGCGTGGCTTTTGGACCGTGGCGTGAAAAACATTCAAGCGCTCAATGCGGTGCTCGCAAAAGGCGCCAGGCCCTGGCATATGCGTTACGGCGGCCGTGACAATGTGCAGGTGAAAACCAAGGCTTTGAGCTAGAGGGAAAAAAGATTATTATGAGGTGCTGGGCGTCAAAGAAGGCGCCTCGGCCGATGAAATAAAAAAGGCTTACCGCAATCTTGCCAAGAAATACCATCCCGACGCGAATCCCAACAATAAAGCGGCCGAAGAAAAATTTAAGGGAATCTCCGAAGCCTATTACGTTTTAAGCGACGCTAAGAAGCGCGCGGACTATGACGCGTACAAGACAACTGGCGCCCATGGGTTCCAGGGCGCTCGTGGGTTTAATTATGAAGAAATATTAAGAGCATTTAAAAATGCGCAAGGCGAAGGCGGCGGCGTTCGTTTTTCCGCCGGAGGCGGACCCGCCTATGGCGGGCGCCAAACCGGCACGGGGTTTGAAGAAATCTTCAGCGGTCTTTTTTTTTGGGGGATCGCGGGGAGCGT
>OBEQ012662428.1_pt1 | contig 25329 bp, 18 predicted proteins | sample 1670901 | NCBI WGS metagenome assembly OBEQ01 (sample SAMEA104232315, study PRJEB22302) | groundwater metagenome | biome: forest; feature: aquifer; material: groundwater | place: USA | collected 2011-08-07 | depth 5.4 m | reverse complement strand
TACCTCTCCCATAGGTCAATTAAGCATTGAAATGGCAGGTACCAATCCGTATGCACTATGGATAAGTAGTAGAGGTACGTCAACTCCTGCACTCGTAGTAACAGGAGCAGGGTCACTCGGTATCGGGACTTCAAGCCCTGCTGCATTACTAGGTCTTAATGGTAATGCGTACCTTAACTCAAACCTCATTACTATCGCATCATCATCCGCGTCAGTTATTACTATCGCGTTCCAAGCATCAGCAACTACTACTGTTGCTTCAAGCCAGCCCTATGCGTTTACCATTGCTACTTCGACTACTGCAACCCCTATAATCGTATTTTCTACCAATGGAGGTAAAGCAACTACGACAATAAATGGAGGATTCACGGTTGATTCAGGAGCTCTTGAGTATGACTTTACCTCTAGGGTAACCTCAATTGATAATCTTTCTCTTGGCTCAATGCAATTTGATACTGATGCGGGTATTGTAAACTGGGTAGATTTGGGGGTCACGACTGCGTCTGCGAATAATACGGTTGAAAGTTATTCAGCGCAGATTGATGGCAACGCACTTCTCACGTTGTACGCATTGTCTGATGGAACCGGTACTATTCAAGGCAATCCTAGGGTTGGTATTTCTACTTCCACTCCTTGGGGCACGCTCTCAGTAGAAGTAGGCACGTCTACGATACCCGCATTCGTGATTGGGGATATAGGTACTACCACGCCATTATTCATAGTAACTAATTTCGGCAATGTGGGATTGGCAACAGCAACTCCTTCAATGCTCTTAAGTGTAGGTGGCAATGTCTACCTTGATTCAAACACAATTACCATTGCCTCATCCTCAGCTGCATTTGTCACTGTTGCGTATCAACGATCAGCAACCACCACCATCCCCCAGGTTATAAACGGATTTGCATTTTCAACGTCTACTAACGCGAATGCAGTACCTATTTTTTCTATGAATGGCGTTAATGGGAATATAGGCATAGGGACATCATCACCTTCAGGACAACTTGCGATAGAAATAGGGAATAATCCCTTCCCTGTATGGATTGGAGATACAGCAACCTCATCAGCCGCAACTAGTAGCGCTTTCGTGATTACAGGTACGGGTAATGTAGGACTTGGGATTTCAAACCCTATAGCCCAATTACAACTATCCACACAAGAAGCAGTAAAAGCAGCAGGTACTACATGGGCTAACCCCTCTGATAGAAGGCTTAAAGAGAACATAGTGTCATTTACTGATGGTTTGTCAGCACTTATGGGTATACGGCCAGTAAGGTACACCCTTAATGGAAAAGCGGGTCTTCCAAAAGGCCTTACTGATATAGGAATAATCGCGCAAGAAGTGAAAGAGTACGCACCGTATACAGTGTCTACGTATAAGGCAAGGCTTGAACCTACCGACAAGGAAGATACTGAATTGTATAAGTTTAACGCAAGTGCACTTACGTTTGTCCTTATCAATGGCGTGAAAGAATTGAATGTAAAAGCAGAAGCTATTAAGCATGGAGATGTTCCCTTAGATAAACTCTCAATTGTGGGTAATCCTGAAGGTGATTTGCTCTATGTCACCAGTGGTGCAGGCACCTCAAGTGAACCAGTATTCAAGATTGCGGGATCAGGGAAGATAGTGGTACGAGATGATATCACTTTTGCACCAAAAACCAGTTACATCCCTCTTAATGGTCCTGATTCAGTTGCCATAGTTCAACCGTCCGCATCTTTACGTTCTGTTCGCCCCGAACTCGCAACTCAATTGGTAGTAGTAAGTGACAAGGATGGTATACGAATATATAACGGAAGTTCACATGAGATCATTAAAGAATATACGTATGGTAATAATATATTAGGTGACATACGTGCTGCGCACGACCTTGTTTCAGGTGATGATAGTGTGTACATGACTACGATAGTTGCTTCTGGAGCATCACAAAGAATGAAACTTGATCTTTTCAAGCTGGCTCTTAACCAAGTAAGTGGGTCAACTGAAATGCAGGAGCAAGGCATGAATATAAGTGCCCAGGTAGTGAATGGTGGCGTAAAAGTGAATGATCCTCGCACACAAGAAACTCGGTTTTTCATGCCTGGTCTATTCACGCAAGGCATTGATGCAACGTCAATCATGGGACAATGGGGATATGAGGATAAAAAGGATAATGCAGGAAAAGGATCAGATTTGAGCATGAGTGGATCTGTTGGATTAGTGCCAGAAGGTATACGAGGTAAGGCGGCTTCATTTGATAGCACCTCATACTTCACGGCTCGTGTAGAAAGTACGGAGCAGGATATGTCTGATATAACGTTTGGCACATGGTTTAAACCTCGATCACTTGCTTCAGGACAGTCCCTTATTGCGAAAGATGGTGCATTCTCGCTTGTTGTATCAGATCAAGGCAGGTTACTCGCATCAGTGGCTGGTAGCGATGGTACGGTAGTAACACGACAAAGTTCATGGACTGCTGACACAAACTGGCATCATGTGGTAGTGGTAGTAAGCGCACTCAAGAGAAAGCTCACTATGTATGTAGATGGTGCAGTAGTGAATGATACATTGAACGGTGAGATATCCTTTTCAGGAATACGATGGAATAGGTCTTCTGTAAAAATAGGGCAAGGGTATTATGGAATGCTTGATGATACATTTGTAGCTGGGTCTGAGTATACATCAGAAACAATTCAATCCATGTATCTTGTAGGATCTAAGGCTCGTGGTCATGGATTTGCAGATACCTCTGGGTTACAAGGACGAGCGCTCGCAGCATCAGCGAATAACAACATACTTGCAGCCAGTGTGGGATCAAATATAGTGATTATTGATCTCTCGAGTGACTCTGTACTTGATAGAATTACCCCGAAAGAAAGCATTCATTCACTTGCGGTAGGTCAAAGTGGATTACAAGTTGTTGCGGGTGTGACTTCAAATAGTGTATGGATCAAAACGCAGGGTGTGTCAGTAAGAAGCGCATTAGATGAGTTATATCAAGAAAGAAACAGTTCTCCTATCCTAGGGTCTAGAGATCAAAAAGAACAATTATCGGTATTTGAAGATCTTACGATAACAGGTTCAAGGATTATGCCTGAAAGTGGGTCTGGATTACCAGTATTCGCGATTACTGGGCAAGGTGCGGTAGAGGGTCTTGCGTTTAAAGATACCTCATTCACGAATGAGGTAGTGAATGGAAGTTTCGAATATTGGCAGACTGATACTTCTCCTTATGGATGGAATGGGACAATCACTCAATCAAAAGAGTCTAAGTTTGGCAATAGCTCCGTGTCTCTTTCCGCGAATTCAGTATCCACTTCTATCAAAAATGCGAAAGATTTTGCTTCATCAACTATCACCACAAGCGCATGGATAAAGAGCTCATCAAATAATGACGCACGAGTATCAGTAGTATTTGATGAAGGAAAGGTAACCCAATCAAGTATTGATTCTGTGTATCATTCAGGATCAGGCCAATGGGAGCGCCTTATTGCAAAAGGGAATGTACCTGTAGGGGTCTCAACAATAAAAGTACGAGTACTCGCACAGACCGGTAAGGCATTAGTAGACGGTGTTATGACGCAAAGAGGACTACTTCCCACGGCATATGTGGCTCACTCATTTGATACATTACTCGAACATCCACAATATATGGTGTTTTCAGCACAATCTCACCTTGGAACAAGCACTGACTCTATGGCAATCGCACGTATACCACGAGGAACCTTTAAGAAGGGAATAATAATTGATCAACTTACCGCGTCATACACTGGATCGGGCAAGGCACAATTCACGGTGAAGAATGGATCTGATGAGCTCACATGTACCATAGCGGGGAACAAGACTGCATGCGCGGATAATGGATCACTCGAGGTATCCTCTGATTCTGATCTTGAACTACGCGCATCATCATCGCTTACCGGCGAAGGAGCGAGCGTGACTCTACGGTATTATCCGTTATCAAATTAGCCGTGTTGTATGGTGCATATTATAGAAAAGCCTAGGGTAAGGGCTCGTACTATGAGGTATATCCCTTGGGTAACTTTTGTTACGTATGGGCTATTACTCACCACTATCCTTATTCTCCCCAATTGGTATTGGGGATTTGGTTCACCCATTCTGTATATACAGTACACTCTATCCGCGTTCTTCCTTATCCTCATACTTGCACTTAGGACTTTCGCATGGGCATATGAAAAAGGAGGATTACGAGTAGGTACATTCATAGCCCCCCTTCATTTGCCCGTACTACTTCCTCTTTTTCTCGTTATTCTTGATTGGATAATGAAAGGAAGGTCTCTTTCTGTTGCATTAGGGTATGGCACCGTATGGCATGAAGGTATTGTACCTGTTGCCTTACTTGCTTTATGGTTTTTTTGTATTCGTTCTTTTTTTGATCCTCACCCCGTACGAGATTATATATCGAGTAAAAGGCTCTCTACTGCATGGTCACTCACGTTTTTCTCATTTTGTGCTCTTATCATAGGACATATACTACAAAGAGATACGAATATAGACACATTTTCGTGGGGATTTGTACTTATTACTTTGTATGCCTTAGGCCTGAGTTTTCTTAAGGTTCCGTATACATCACAAAGTCGAATTTTAGAAACAGGTGGATTACAAGTAGGACTTAGTGTGGCCTTTTTGGTGCTTCTAGGATATGGATTTTTTTTGAATACAACCATGGTCCAAGCCCAGTATGCGTATTGGCATATGCGGTACGAGGACGCAGCAAGAAAAAGTCCGTATAACCCGGAGTATGTTCTTTCTTGGGCTGAACATGAGTTGAGTATATTAAGTGACCAATATGTGTCTGATAACCCACAACAATCAAAAGAAAAAATTTCACTGGCCCTTGCTGCGATTCGTAGAGTTGAGGGTATTGATGGGGTAGGATTACGTACACGAGTAGCACGTTCATATGTTCGCGCAGGAACCATAGTAGAAGGAGTTGAGTTAAAAGCTTTACCTTTGTATGAAAAAGTAGCGAGGGATAGATCCGCGAGTCTTGAGAGTAGAGTTGAAGCAGCGAGGTATTTTAGAGTATATGGTAAAAAAAGTGATCTTTCTTTGAACATTGTGAGTAACATACTGGTAGCCAACCCAGGGTATGCGCCTGCGATATTGGAGAAATCATTTGCCCTAGAAGATCAAGGAAAGAGCGATGAGGCCCTTACGCTACTTCGTGAGAAAAAACTTACTGATCTTCAGGTGTATTACCATTATGGCCGACTTGCGTACAACAAAGGGAATATATTAGAGGCCAAGGAAGCATTTTTGTACGTGACTAAGGCAGATCCAATGTATGCGGACGCTCATTATTCTTTAGGTGTATACTATTACCGAGCAGGAGACTTACCTAATGCCCTTGATCAGTTTGAGATTGTGTCAAAACTTAATCCTCATAATATGGATATACAAAAAAAGATTACTGATATACAGGCACGATTACGATAATGTCACTACACGCAATTAGAACAAAAATAATGGTACTGGGGTCTCGTGATTTTAGAGAGGCTGATCGTATGATTGTAGGATATAGCCCTGAGTATGGGTTATTAGAGCTTCTTGCGAAAGGATCGAGGAAGTCAGTGTCAAAACTTGCCCCATTATTAGGGTGCCTTACGCTTGTAGACGCAATGATCATACGAGGTAAGAAGTTTGATGTGTTTGCGTCAGGTATGCTTATTGATGGATATGAAGATATAAAGGGGTCGTATATGAATTTTATGGCGTGTCAGTATGCGGGTGCTCTTATCCAGCAGTACACCGCACAGGGTGAATACGAGAACAACATATTTGTTCATCTTCTTGAATTTGTAGAGAATATAAGGGGAAAAGAAGAAATAAGTAGGGAAAGAATAGAGCATTGCGTAGAAGATTTTAAAAATAAGATATTACATGCAGGAGGATGGATTGATCAATCTGACTACACCCGTCCCATAGATTATGGGTATCATTTTCCTTCTTCGTATAAAGCGGTATCATTACAAGAGTATTTTTATGGCATTTAAATCGCCTCTTAAAGAATTTGCTCCTCGAGCGACCTACAAAGGAGCAAAATCATCACGCATGGTAGCTCGTGAACCCGCAGGCAAAAAAGCAGTATGGGCGGGTATTTTTTTCTTTCTCTTCATAATTGGTATTACTACCTACATTGGGTATTTGGTATTTAAGGGAAATAGTGGCGCTACCCAAGGACAAGGGAAAGTGAGTATTACAATTTCAGGGCCAGATACGGTGAAAAGAGGACAGGAAGCTCATTTTTTAATTACATACGTGAATAATGAGGATGTATCACTTGATGACGCAACTGTGTCATTGTTTACCTCAGGTAATTTTAAGCCTCTTAAATCTACCCCAGACGCGTCATCAGCGTCACTTAAAGTATGGAAATTAGGGGGTCTTTCATCAGGGAAAAAAGGATCTATTGAGATAACTGGTGTATTTGCGAAAGAAGCAGGTGAAAAAGAGTTCCTTGATGCAACGCTCCAGTACAAACCAAGTAATTTCTCATCACAATTTTCCGCAAAAGCACACATAGATGTGTCAGTAGCAGGCCCCGCGGTAGAAGTAACCATTGAGGGCCCTGATAAAGTAGTCGCAGGTCAGAATGTGAAGTATGTACTACGGTACGTGAATAAAGGAGAGGAGATTAAGGGTGCTCGCTTAAAGATATTCTTGCCCACTCTTCTTGAAGGTGTCTCATTAAGTCCTACGCATACGCTTAACGACCCTTGGGATATGGATTTGCCCCAAGGTAAAGAAGGAAGTATCACGCTAACAGGGACAATCAAGAGTAAAAGTAGCCAATCAGGTGCACTTCAAGATACGTTAAAAGCTATTATGTATAGGGATAGTAGCGGGAATATATCAGTATCAGAAGCAGTTAAATCCATCGAACGGGTAGACCCACAAGTATCTGTATCGTTATCAGGAACTAAGAATAGTCTTGTGCTGAAGTACGAAAATACAGGGGCTATTTCATTAAAAAATGTAGTAGTTACGGTAAAAATAGATGAAGATCAAGATGTGGACACTATTACGGGTGATTTTGGTTCTAAAGACTTAGAAGGGGGAGTCGTGTTTTGGGATTTTTCTACCTTTAAAGAGTTGAGTTCCCTTGGTCCTCATACACAAGGTGAGATACATTTTGCGTTAGTGCCTATCACTCGATCAAACACTCGCGTATTCCACGCAACACCCCGTGTGTCAGTCCAGATGGAGGGCACCTCGGACCCCTACGTGGTGACGGGTAATGTGGTTGAAATTAAATAATTGATTTTTTTGCCTAGATAGTGGATAGTTATACCATGAAATCAAGAAAAGGTGACGCGTTATTACAGGAAAAAATCATGTCCCTGGCAAAACGAAGAGGTTTTGTGTATCCAGGATCAGAATTATATGGGGGACTCGCGAATTCATGGGATTTTGGTCCCTTAGGCGTAGAGCTTAAGAATAATATTAAGCAGGCGTGGTGGAAGTGGTTTGTGCAAGGTCGTAATGATGTCATGGGACTTGATAGCTCGATCCTTCTGCATCCTAAAACATGGGAAGCATCGGGACATATAAACAGTTTTGTTGATCCCTTAGTAGATTGTCTTTCATGTAAGAGTAGATTTAGAGCAGATCACCTTATTGAAGAAAAAACAGATATAGAAGTAGTGGGTCTTACCCCCGATGATCTTACCGCAATCATTTCCAAAGAAAATATATCATGTCCCATATGTGGTAATCATTCATTTACCCCTGCACGTACGTTTAACCTTATGTTCCGTACGTCTACCGGAGTAATAGAAGGGGAGGGCAAAGAGATATATCTACGTCCAGAAACTGCCCAAGGTATATTTATTAATTTTAAGCAGATATTAGACTCATTGCATCCTAAACTTCCTTTTGGAGTAGCTCAAATAGGGAAGGCATTTAGGAATGAGATAACACCGGGTAATTTCATATTCCGAACGCGTGAATTTGAGCAAATGGAATTGGAGTATTTTCATGCCCCTCAAGATGAAACAAAGGTATATACGGAACTTTCTGACCAAAGCAAAGAGTTTTTTCTAAGTTTAGGCATTAACAAGGAGCATATTCGAGTACGAGAGCATACTAAAGAGGAACTTTCCCATTATTCATCACGTACTCAAGACATAGAATACGAATTCCCTTTTGGATGGGGAGAGCTTTCAGGTATCGCGTGCCGATCAGACTATGATCTTGCGAAGCATCAAGAATTTTCAGGGGTAGATTTACGCTACACTGATCCAGAATCAAATGAAAAGTTTCTACCCTATGTGGTAGAACCTTCATTCGGGGTAGAACGAACGGTATTAAGCGTATTGTATGATGCGTATCATGAAGAGCAAGCTCCCACTTCAGAAGAGGGTGAAAGTGACACACGAGTAGTATTAAAACTCGCACGTCATATTGCCCCTATTAAGGTTGCGGTATTTCCTCATATGAAAAAACAAGAATTAGTTGATAAGGCGAAAGAGGTGTATGCGTCATTAATGCGTGAATTTAGAACGTTGTATGATGAGTCTGGGTCTATAGGAAAGAGATATAGGAGACAGGATGAGATTGGTACGCCATTTTGTGTCACGATTGATTACGATACATTGAAAGATGAGGCAGTTACTCTCCGTGATAGGGACACTATGGAGCAGGAAAGGGTACCTTTAAAGGGCCTAGTTGACTATCTTAAAACTCGGCTGTAAGCTTGGGTGCTATTTATGGTTATACGAGATCAAAGGCTAGGTAATGGGCTTAGGGTACTTCTCGCTCCGCTGAAAACAACCGCGGCAGTGACGGTTTTGGCGTTAACCAAGGTAGGGTCACGTTTTGAAGGTAAACCCTTAGAAGGCGCTGCCCATTTTGTTGAACATTTAATGTTTAAGGGGACCAAAAAAAGACCTACTACTGCGCATATATCTCAAGAACTTGATTCTATAGGGGCAGAATACAACGCGTATACAGGTAAGGACCATACCGGATACTATATTAAGGCTTCAGTAAATCATCTAGAATTAGCTCTCGATATGATATCGGATATGCTTCTTAACTCTAAATTTGAGGATCAAGAGATTAAGAGAGAAAAAGGGGTGATTATAGAAGAGATAAACATGTACGAGGATAACCCCATGATGCATGTGCCTAATCTTTTCGAGGAATTACTCTACGGATCTAGTAAGCCATTAGGTCATAATATCGCAGGTACTCGGGGGAGCATTACTAAGATGCAGAGAAAGCAACTTGTTGATTTTAGAGATTTTTATTACCAACCCTCTAATATGATTCTCGGTATTAGCGGAGGATTAAAGAATGGTTTTGCTCTTAAAATAGCGGAAAAGTATTTTTCAAAACGATCTAAAATTAAAGGGGCACGCATTTCAAGGATTATTAAACCCGCACAGTATAGTAAGGAAGAAAGGATGAAGGTGAAATATAGGGAAGGGGAACAGATCCAACTTGCATTAGGATTCCCCGCATTTACCATATTTGATAAAGATTATTATGCACTCCATGTATTAAACGTCATATTAGGGGGCAACATGAGCTCAAGGTTGTTCTCAAGCGTACGAGAACGCCAAGGTCTTTGTTATTTCATCCGTTCATCGGTGGATATGTATGAAGATGCAGGTAATATTGTAATACAAGCTGGGTTAGATAAGGCGAGGTTAGAAGATGCAATTAAGGTAATTATTGAAGAATTACGTAATATTAAGAAAGAGGGTGTTACGAGCGCGGAACTTAAAAAAGCCAAGGATTTCATTCACGGTAAAACAGTGCTTGAATTAGAAGATAGCGCGAATATTATTGAAGAATTGGTATCATCAACGCTTTTTTACGGAAAGGTAATTACTCCAAAGGAACGACTTGTGCATATTCAACACGTGACATTAGAGGATGTAAAAAGGGTTGCTCAAAGAGTGTTTGTAGGAAAAATGATGAAACTTGCGCTTGTAGGCCCAATCAGGGATAGTGCAAAATTAGAAAAAATGGTATATTCAGGCATAGAGTTACCTTAAACTCCATGCCAGAGAAAAATCAGGATCACACAATCACGGTATCAACAGGAACAATACTACGAGTATTAGTCCTGTTTTTGTTTATATGGTTTCTTTATGTCGTGCGAGACGCAGTGCTCCTCGTTATTCTCTCAGTAGTTCTTGCGGCGGCTCTTGATCCGTTTGTAAATGATTTAGAGAAAGTATATATACCAAGGTGGGCAGGAGTCCTTTTTATCTACGTCCTTGCGCTTGGTCTTGTTGCAGGTTCAGTCTACTTAGTTGTTCCTCCTTTTGTAGAACAAGTACAGAATATATCACATAATCTCCCTGAATTCACTAAGAATCTAAGCGATAAATTATTAGCAGTACAATCATCCTACGGTGAACAATTTATACCTGCAGATAGTATTTCTAAGATAATAGGGGTAGTATCTGAGAAAATAGGGGGGATTGGAGGTAATGTCGTGAGTGTGGCATCCACATTTTTTGGCGCAGTAGTGACGTTGATATTCGTGTTTGTCCTTACCTTTTATCTTCTTGTTGAGCGAGACGCGCTTAAGACGTTTGTCGCAGACATTGTACCTAAACAGTATGAAGATACGTTTGTGAATGCGACACGAGAGGTAAAAAGTAGAATAGGTAGATGGTTTAAGGGACAATTATTCCTCTCGCTCGCTATTTTTGTTCTTACGCTTGTGGCACTTGAAGTATTAGGAGTGAAATATGCCCTTACCTTTGCTCTTATCGCAGGTATTACAGAAATAGTTCCTTATTTAGGTCCAGTATTAGGTGCTATACCCGCAGTCCTAATCACCTTGTTAATAGATCCTTTCAAAGCATTACTCGTCTTTATTGTGTATATTGTAGTTCAACAACTAGAAAATCACCTTATAGTCCCTAAAGTAATGGCACGAAGTGTAGGACTTAACCCAGTTATTATCGTGATAGCAATCATGCTTGGGGTACGACTTGCAGGTATCCCTGGAATCGTACTTGCGATCCCTATGGCGATAGTGGCCACAGTTATTATTAAAGGATCACTTAGTCAACCCGCGTCCCTTCATAGCCATAAAGAGTAGGTATGCCTGTATACATATTCGCAAGCCCTTTGGGTAATCTCGAAGACATTTCATTGCGTGCTCTTTCAACCCTGAAAGAGCTTGATGTATTACTATGTGAGGATACACGGGTATCTTCTAAATTGCTCGCACGCTATGCGGTAAAAGTACCTATGAAGAGCGTGCATGAGCATACTGATGAGGATGCAATACGTCATATATTATCAGGGTATTCTCCCGATAAGCATATCGGATACATCACCGACGCAGGTACTCCTGGTCTTGCGGATCCAGGAGGCAAGGTAATCTCAGCATGTATGGCATTGGGTATGCAGGTTATACCACTTCCTGGGCCATCATCATTTTCAACACTAGTATCAGTATGCCATTTCCCCATCCATCCAATTGAAGTACATGGGTTTGCTCCTACTAAAAAAGGAAGAAAGACTTTTTTAGAACATATTGTAGAGCGTGATGAGTCTTCTTTTTTTTGTGAATCTCCCCATAGGATTATGAAGACTATGGAATATCTCGCAGAACATGCCCCTCATCGTTATGCAGTAGTGGGTAAGGAACTTACGAAACAATTTGAAAAAGTGTATAACGGGGAGATAGGTGATATCTACGCTCGGATGAAGGTAGATGTGATTAAAGGAGAGTTTAGTATTATACTAGGCCCTCGTACTTGGAAGTAAGTATGCAATTGGGTATACTAACTATATGAATGTCCTTGATTTTGCCTTACTCATACTCATATTTTTTTACGCATGGAGTGGGTTATGGATGGGTGTAGTACAAAAGGTAGGAGGGCTTGTAGCCCTTGTATTAGGAGCAAGTCTCGCGACTCGGTATTATGACATGACCGGGGCGTGGGTGAGGTTGTTATTTTTTGAGAATGATAATTTAGCCAAGGTAGCAGGTTTTGTGATAATCCTTTTTTTTGTATATATTTTTATCACGTTTATCCTTATGAAAATAGTTCCCGCGGGATTACCCTACAACCACTTACTTGGATTTTTCCTTGGGGCTGCAGAAGGAATACTTGCTGCTGGGGTAGTTCTTTTCTTTGTAGTACGGTTTCCTTTTTGGCCAGAACTAAATAATGCACTGACCGCATCATCCCTTTCGCCCGTTATATCAAAAGCTACCTACCTTATCTGGCCTTTTATACCTGATGTGATAAAGAATTTAAAGGTATAGAGTACAAGACTCTATGTTAGTGGATACCCACTGTCATCTTAACCTAAAGCACTACGATAATGACCGACGTGAAGTACTACGTAGGGCGTTTGATCGTGAAATAAAGATGATACAAGTGGGTATTTCAATACGTACCTCAATTGAAGTAATAGAACTCGCTAAAGAATATGAAAATGGTATATGGGCATCAGTAGGAATACATCCTACAGAAATATTGAGTGTGCATAATCAAATGACAGAGCTTTCTGAACTTGCGAAAGAAAGTAAGGTGATCGCGATAGGAGAGTGTGGGCTAGACTATTACCATCTTCCTCCCAAAAACAAAGAAATACACATGCATCAGCAAGAAATGGCCTTTAAACGACATATTGAGCTCGCAAAGTCATTATCTCTTCCCCTTATTATTCATTGTAGAGATGCATATGACGAAATGCTACAAATACTTTCTTCAGAAAGTGGTGTAAAGGGAGTCATCCATTGTTTTACAGGGTCTCTTTCCCAAGCTCTACGATTTATAGACCTTGGGATGTATATATCATTTACAGGAATAATCACGTTTCCTAGCGCAGGAGATCTACGAGACACGCTGAAAGGTATTCCCTTGGAAAGGATTATGGTAGAAACAGACGCTCCTTACCTTGCGCCTGAATCTCATAGAGGATCTCGTAACGAACCTATTTATGTCGAGGAAATAGCCCGTAAGATAGGAGAGATTCATGGTAGTGAGTTTGACGAAGTTGCGCGAATCACCACACACAATGCGCATACCTTGTTTGGGATATAGGGTAAAAATTGATGAATTACGGGGTATGTGCTAATTTAGAGCTCTTCCATAGGAAGAATCCTTTTTATTAGGGTAGCACGTACATTGACCTCAAAGGAGCCACACATGTCTAAGGGTAAAGTTACTCACAGGCCAGAGTCATTATTTGATGATAAAGGGTTTAGGATCCCCCCTCAAGGGATCAAGGGTGAGATTGGCGACATAGATATTGAGTATGACGTGTTTGAACCAATGCTTCGGTATGTGGATAGGTGTGAACGTCTTCAAAATGCAGGTTTTTGTAACGCCTTATTCCAACATGAGGATTTTGAGGTTCAGACCAGACGTTTAATCGTGAAGGTAAAGAGCGAGTCATGTGTCAGAAAGATATTAAAAGGCGTATGTCTCCCTCTTTTTATCCCTCGCATGGTTGTTGAAGAGTATGGCGTAACACTTAACCGGCTTGTTCGTGTAGTGAAGGTGGCGTATGACGGAGAATACCCCCATAGGGTCGTAACCAAAGCGTACGTCATAATGGGAGATCTTGAAGGTCAACTATCTGTTGTTCCTGAGAGTAGGCATGATCAATTACTTGAGAGAGTCTCTCAGGGGTATGTTTCCGCGTTGTATTTCCCTCAACCTCTACAGGGATATTCAGTACACGCTCAACGTGAGCAAATGAGTAGCCTCCCTGAAGGATTCCTCCTTGCGGGTGGAATAGATATGGCTATCGCATGGATCATGTATCCTGATGTGGTAGCTAGAGACGAGAGGACCCCGAGGTATGACTCTGCAGCACTTAGCGTACGTCCACTTAGTGGACGGGGTGACGAACAAGATTCCCTTTATTTTTGGACATGTGGGTTCAAGGCACATGTCAGTCGAGGTCGTGTTATTTCAAGTGCGTACCCTGGCTATTCAGGCGGGTTACTCTACATCGGGTAGGTGAGGCCACAATCAATCACACGTGAATTTCTTTTAAAGGAGCTTGCCATGTCATATGAGTATGTGGCGAATGCGACATCCAGCCTACGAGCGCAATATATGCTTTTGGCGGGGAATGAGGGTTTTTGGAAAAGCATTGAGGACGGCACTCTACGAGCGATACGTAAAAGTCATCAATTGGCCGCTCAAAAAACCCACTGCACCATTGATGAGCTCATCGACGTAGGAGAAAACATGCTACGCCGGAATGATGAATTCTCACTACCCATAACCACTGAAGCTGAAATTGAGTTTCTCATGAAGGTGTTAGTGAATAATCGGGCATGGGAAGCCGGGACATTCGACGCTGAATAATGCAATATATGCCTCGTGTCATGTACTGATGCGAGGTTTTTCTTTTTTTGCGTACTTTCTCAAAATAGGGTACAGTTTTAATCTATGCCATTATTAGAATCATTACTTCTCCCCTTAGTCATCATCGTTATTGCGGTACTTGCCTATGTCATTTACATGATGAAGGGCCTTAAGGATCTTTCAAAAAAAGATGAAGGAAATGACAAGTTTTTTTCTTTGTTAAATCAAAATATACAGGGTCTAGAATCACGAGTAGATGCGAAGCTCGCGGAAGCTTCACACGCCATAATGGGGGTTCAGAAACATCTAGGAGAGGTGACTGAGGTAGGACGATATATGAAAGATTTCCAAGATTTTCTTCGTTCTCCTAAATTGCGAGGAAATATGGGTGAGCAAGTATTACATCAACTTTTAGATCAACATTTTCCTAAAGGAAGCTATGAATTACAGTACAAATTTAGAGATGGGCAGATAGTGGACTCAGTGGTAAAAACTCAAAATGGGATGATTCCCATAGATGCCAAGTTTCCTTTAGAGAATTTCTTAAAATTGTCTAAAGCTGAACTTGAAACAGAAAGAGTGATGTTTAAGAAGGAGTTTCTTAAAGATGTACGTAAACATATCAATGATATTTCTAAAAAATACATACTTCCTCAAGAGGGGACGGTAGAGTTTGCGGTTATGTATGTGCCTTCAGACGCAGTATGGTATGAGATAGTGAATTCAGATGATGACGTAATGAAAGATGCCCAAGATAAAAAGGTGTTGCTCGTGTCTCCTAATGGTTTTTTTTACTATCTTCAAACCGTACTCATAGGGATACGTCAGCATCAGGTAGCTAAAGAAACAGGTAGAATCCTTAATTTAATGCATTCAATCCGTATAGATCACGCGAAATTTGGAGATACTATGGGAACCCTTGGTACACATATCGTAAATGCGAAAGGTGCGTATGATAGGTTGCAATCAGACTATGGAAGGGTCACGGGAAAGCTTGATCAAGTTCATTTATTAGAAGCGCCAGTGACTGAAGAACCTCCCAAATGAAGAAATCAGCTTTGTTAGAAGGTCTTAATCAAGAACAGATACAAGGGGTTACCCAAATTCAAGGCCCTGTGTTAGTCGTGGCAGGTGCGGGAACAGGAAAAACTACGGTAATCACCCGTAAGCTTGTCTATCTTATAGAGCAAGGCCTTGCGACAAGCGATGAAGTGTTAGCGCTTACCTTTACTGAAAAAGCATCCATAGAATTAGAAGAGCGCTTAGACATATTACTCCCTTATGGGTATTTTGATCTCTGGGCATCAACGTTTCATAGTTTTTGTGAACGCATATTACGATTACATGCCATTGATATAGGGCTACCGGGTAATTTTAAGATTCTTAGCTCTACGGAACAGTGGATTTTTTTACGTAAGAATCTTAAATCTCTTAATCTTAAGTATTACAAGCCATTAGGTAACCCCTCTAAATTTCTTCATGAGCTTCTACGTCATTTTTCTCGTCTGAAAGATGAGGATATATCAGTTGCTGACTATGTGCAGTACGCGCAAGACCTTCAGCTCTCTTCAGACAACCCTGATCTACCCTTAGACCAAGAAAAAGAGCGTATTTTAGAAGTAGCTCATGCATTCCAAGCGTATAATCAGTTGTTGTTAGATAATAGTTTCTTGGACTTTGGGGATTTGATTGTGTATACCATCAAATTATTTAAAGAACGACCTAGTATCTTAGAAAAATACCGCGCTCAATTTAAGTATATACTCGTCGATGAATTCCAAGATACTAATCACGCACAATATGACCTGATCAAATTACTTGCTCAACCTCAAAACAATCTTACGGTGGTAGGGGATGATGAGCAGAGCATTTACAAGTTTAGAGGGGCAGCTCTTTCTAATATTCTAGAATTTAGAAAGGACTTTCCTAAGGCTAAAGCAGTAGTGCTTCGTATGAATTATCGATCATACGCCAATATACTCGATCTCTCATACCGGTTTATACAACAAAATGATCCTAATCGCTTAGAAGCTCGATTTAAAAATGACCCTGATTTCCCTATAAACAAAGAGCTTACTGCAGTTAATGAAGGTACTGCTGAAATACAGGTGTTGCAAGGTCAAAATAGGTTTCAAGAAGCTGAATTGGTAGTGCAAAAGATACTTGAAATTAAAGAAAATGATCCTGAGGCAGATTGGAACGATTTTGCCATACTCACGCGTTCAAATGACGCGGCACAATCATTCGCGTCCGCGTTAGAGAGGATGCATATTCCCCATCAATTTTTAGCTGCCAGAGGATTATATCTTAAACCAGTCATACTTACGGTGATTAATTTTTTTAAATTATTGGATGATTATCATGAGTCATCAGCAGTATCTCGGGTGTTGATGAGCCCTGTATTCGGTCTTTCCGCATTCGCATTAGTAGGTCTTACTCAGTACGCGAAAAAGAAGTCAATCTCATTGTATGATGCCATAGAAGACCGTTCGTTATTACGTATGGCTCCTCAGGATATACAGGTTTTAGAAAGATTCATCAGTATGGTAAAAAAGTATAGTGAGGTTGCTAAGGACAAAGGTGCAAGTGACGTATATCTAGGATTTCTTGAAGATTCTGGGTATATAGAGTACGTGAAGAAATTAGATGATCAACTTGCTCGGGAGAACATGGGATATTTAAATCAATTTTGGGATAAGATAAAGAGGTTTGAGGATACAGGTGCAGGGAATATACATGAATTCGTGGATCTTTTGGAATGGGAAAGTGAAGCAGGGGAACTAGGATCTCTTAAGTTTGATACTGATAGTGGACCTGACATGATAAAGGTGATGACCGTACATGGAGCAAAGGGTCTTGAATTTAATTATGTGTTTATAGGGCAGGTGGCTGATAAGCGATTTCCTGCGATATCACGCACTGATCTCATAGATATCCCTGATCCACTCGTGCGAGAAATAGTCACAGAAGGGGACACGCATCTTGAAGAAGAAAGAAGGCTTTTTTATGTCGCCATGACTCGTGCGAAAAAGGGGTTGTATTTCTCCTGGGCCCTCGATTATGGAGGTTCAACTCGTAAGAAGCCCTCTCGTTTCCTTATGGAAATGGGGATGGTGGCCAAAGATGAAGAGAAAGAAAAAGAAACAGAACCATCATTTGTGTTTCCTACCCATGAAGAAAGAAATGCAGGTGAATTGAGGAAAGAGTCCCCGTATACTCCTTTATTACCCCATCATATAAGTTATTCTCAAATAAAGGCATTTGAAACGTGCCCTTTACAGTACAAATACGCAAATGTATTCAGGATATTAGTGCGCGGTAAACCCGCATTTACGTATGGACAAACAATGCATCTCACCTTGCAACGTTTTTTTGAACAAATGATGCTACGTGAATCACGAACACAAGGTGATCTTTTCGGGGGCGCTCTTTCAAAAGAAGAGCAAGGAGGATTACCTGTGTCACTTGATGAAATGAAGAAGATATTTGAGCAGTCATGGTCAGATGATTGGCTAGGGGAGAAGGATCAACATAAAATATACTATGATAAAGGTATTGAGTCCCTTACCATTTTCTATAAAAAATTAGAGCAGGAAGGTCTTCCTAAAGTAGCATCCCTGGAAAGAAGCTTTCATTTCTTACTAGGGGGTATAAAAGTGATAGGAAAGATAGATCGTGTGGATACCATGGAGAATGGGCTGGTACGATTAGTAGATTACAAGACAGGTAGTCCAAAAGAAAAACTTGCTACAGAGGATAAGCAACAGCTTTTAATGTATCAAGCTGCTATGGAAGCACTGGGGGAGAAGGTAGGTGCTCTTTGCTATCATTATTTGGATGACAGCACCATCCAGGAGTTTATAGGGACACCTGAAGAAGTAGAAGAGATAAAGAAGGATATACAGCAGGTAGTAGAAGCCATACGTATAAGTGATTTCACCGCTACCCCTTCTTCTCGTATATGCGGAAATTGTGACTTTAAAGGTATTTGTGAGTTTAGAGCAGTATAGGCCCTGTATTTGACAGAATGAGACATACAGTGTATTATGTTTTCGTACATTAAAAAGCACGTTATACGTAGTACGCACCTGGCGATTCCAGGTATTTCATCACCACAGGAGGACGGTAATGTCTAGCAAGAACATGCCGGACGCTGTAGCATTTGCAACAGAAGATCAGATAGGCCACATCCTCGAGATGTGGAAGAAACGTCTCAAGATGCGCAAGCTGACTCGAGACGAAGGACAGGTGATTATCACGAACGGCGGATTATATCTGCCAGTCATGGATCAGGCCACTGATGTTCTCGTCGACCGTGTGCGTATGAACATGAGTAATACAATCGTGCGTATGATCAAGGTCAACCGTGGGCGTAGCCCCCAGGAAGCCCTGGACGCCACCAACCGAACCCAATACACGGATAAGAAGGTGGTAGCCACAATACCCCGTGGAGAAGGGGACGAGGTCGAAATGACCTTTTTCAGACTCGGAGTGTATGCAACCAATGAAGAGGTTGCAGCCGAGTACGAAGCACGAAGTTCGAAGCCTGATCCGTATGCGCAGATGGCCATCAACCAGGCGGATTCTGCGTTTGCGGATGAGTACCCCAACGGCACTCAATGGCCGAATGGACAGGGTGGATATAACTACCTCAGCTTCTTCCGGTGGAGTGGCGGGCGGGACGTGGGTTGTGGCCACGACGTCGATGACTGGTTCGGCGACTGGTGGTTCGGGGGCGTTCGCAAGTAAGGTTCTTGGTGTCTTGGACCCTTGGTTCTTTTGGGCCTTGGAAACTAGGACACTCGGGACTCTCGCGGAAGACTAACATCTTCTCGGGGGTCCCTTTTTTGTTGTGAAAACTATGATAAAATAGGGTAAGATAAATTTGAAAAATCCGCGAATAATTTTTCGGATTGTTTGTCTCGCATTTCACACAATCGGAGTGCTCTAGGCTAAGGCGTATGGCAGTAGTGTTGTGTGCAAGAAGTTTTCAAAGAAACTTGGTGTGGTGTTCTGGTTAGGTTTAATTCCTACAAATAAAATACAGCTTCAAGAAAAGTTTCAAAAGGCAGTGGTATGGATGGTACACCACACAGAATCAGCTTCAACCGGTGGAATGACGAGCGGAACGTGAATTGCAACCACAACGACAATGACTGGAACGACAACTGGTGGTTCGGGGGCGTTCGCAACTTTCTTTGAATGAGAAAAACTCCCTCAACTTAAGAGGGAGTTTGTTGTATGGCTTGTTTCAGCCAACCACCCACCATTTTACCCGCCTCAGCCAAAGACACGGATATTCCCGCTAACGTTTTGGAGTCTATAGCCCTTAGATCAAAGGCAGTTTGCAGAAAATATTTGAGTAAGTCGAGTTTTATACTTGCTTTTTGGATAGTTATCGATTTTTGCTGCTTGTCTGAATAGCCAGCAATGAGGATTAATTCGATTAACTCAATGAATAATGAAGTAATTTTTTCTCCTAAAGAATAGCGTAGAAGACGAGGGATACGCGGGAGGTGGTTTATCCATGTCTTGAAGGAGGATGACAATTTTTGAATAACTGGTACATTTAAGGTATCAAAATTCCGTTGGGGGGGGGCGCGTTATATGACATGAAACTTAAAATTAATCCTAAATTTGAAGAAATTATTTCTGTAGAAAACTTATATAAGGCGTGGCAGGAATTTGCGGTGGGGAAGCGAAAGAAAAAAGATGTGCAGATATTCGCGTATACCTTAATGGATAGTATAACACAGATAAATAGTGATCTAGCTAACAAAACCTATCAACATGGAGGATATTATAATTTCAATATTTCAGATCCTAAACCAAGGTTGATTAGCAAGGCTGGAGTGCGTGATCGATTGGTTCACCACGCAATTTATAGGATTCTTTATCCTTTTTTTGATACATTGTTTATTGCCGATTCTTTTTCCTGTCGCATAAATAAAGGTACGCATAGAGCTATTAATAGATTCCGAGCATTTTTTTATAAAGTGAGTAAGAACAACACGCGCTCGTGCTGGGTACTCAAATGTGATGTTAAGAAATTCTTTGCCAGTATTGATCACGAGACCTTAGTTACTATTTTAAAAAAGTATATCTCTGATGAAAATATAATCTGGCTATTAAAGGATATAATTAGTAGTTTTTCAATTTCTACCAAGGTCGGTTTGCCCTTAGGGAATCTAACCTCCCAACTGTTAGTGAATGTGTATATGAATGAGTTTGATCAATATATTAAACATACACTTAAGGTGAAATATTATATAAGATACTCCGATGATTTTGTCATTTTTTCAAGAGATCGAAACTCGCTGTTTGAATTAATTCCTCAAATCAAGAATTTTTTGGAAGAACATCTAAAGTTATATCTGCATCCTAATAAAGTAATAGTGAGGACTTTCGGGTCAGGCATCGATTTTTTGGGTTGGGTCCATTTTCAAAAACATAGGGTTTTGAGAACTTCTACAAAAAAACGTATGAACAACCGTATTAAAAATCATACAAAATTGGAAACATTACACTCATACTTGGGTTTATTACGTCATGGGGATTCATATAAACTGGAGCAAGACCTTATAAATAGTTACTGGTTTTTGAGAGTTGATAAGGTTATGGGTATGGTATGATATATCTATGCGTTTTAAACAGTGGCTACTCATATCAACCATTGTATGGGTTATCTCCGCAGTAGTACTAGGAAGTGCTCTGTATTACTGGGATCCTTTCACTATTTCATCCACCAAGGAATCCCTCTTTTATTTAATCCTCATTCTTCAATGTGCGTTCCTTTTTAACCTCATACTTACCCTTGGAATGCATATACTTGGCAAAAGGGGAGACGAGTATATGTCCCTTGCCATACGCCAAGGATTTCTTTATGCTATGCTTGTTTCATTCGTATTATTCCTTCAAAGCAGACGGTTATTCTCATGGTGGAATCTTACGTTATTTATCATCGCTCTCTCCCTTATAGAGCTCCTCACCTATTTTGTAACACATGAAAGAGAACATTAGCCATATACGCTCCCATTTCAAGGTAGCATTACATCGAACACAAAATGTGAACGACCTTGATGAACTTGAAATAACCTACCTGGGAAGGAAGGGGGAGGTTAACGCGCTTTTTTCAAAATTACCTAGTCTCACCTCACAAGAAAAAAAGATACTAGGGCCACTACTTAACGAACTTAAAGAAGAAATAAAGAACGAAATAGAAAAAAAGAGGCGTTCATACGCAGATGCGTTCTCATTAGACGCAAGTTTACCTGGTATCCGTCCTCAAATAGGTACAATCCATCCTACTACTTACGCTATTGAAGAAATAGCGCAGATTTTTTCTTCATTAGGATTCAGAAGACATCGTTTCCCTGAAATAGAATCGGAGTACTACGCGTTTGAGGCGCTTAATATGCCCCATGATCACCCCGCGCGTGACGAATGGGAAACATTCTTCGTGCAAGGAGAGACTCAAAAAGGGAAAACAGTACTTACCCCTCATACCTCATCATCCCAAGTACGACACATGGAAAAAGGAGCATTACCTATTCGATTAGTGAACATTTCTAAGTGTTACCGTAGGCAATCAGATATTTCACACGTACCCATGTTTTATCAATTTGAAGGTTTGGTTATAGATGAAGGTATTAATCTCACTCATTTAGTGGGTATTTTAGAATATTTTGTACATTCATTTTTTGGACCTGATACAAAAGTACGTCTTAGACCCTATCATTTTCAATTTACTGAACCTAGTTTTGAGGTTGATATATCCTGTGGTTTTTGCCAAGGAAAAGGGTGTCGCTATTGCAAACAAGGATGGTCTGAATTAGGAGGTGCGGGGCTTGTACACCCTAGAGTATTAGAATTTGGGAAGGTAGATAGTAAGATGTATTCAGGTCTTGCGTTTGGGTGGGGGGTAGAGCGTACGTATCTTATGCGCAATGCGACTACCGTAGGGGATATTAGGGAGATCTACAAGAACAAGATGGGGAGTAAGTGGGAGTAATACCTATGGATATATTAATTTCATATAACTGGTTAAAAGAATATGTACCTAAGGCTCCAAGTCCCGTGGAATTAGCTCGCGTGCTTTCTTTGCATGGTCCAAGTGTAGAGCGAGTGGTTGAAATCCGTTACCCATGGCATGGGATAGTGGTGGGTGAGATTCTAACTATTGAAAAACATCCTGATGCCAGTAAGCTACAGATTGCGAAAGTAGGAATAGGTATAGGGAGTCCTCTTACTATTGTATGTGGTGCCCCTAATATATTAGTAGGTCAAAAAGTACCCGTAGCCTTACCTGGTAAGGCGCGTATTCGAGGTGAGGTATTGGAAAAAGCCAGTATTCGAGGAGTGCATTCACAAGGAATGTTATGTTCTCCCTATGAGCTTGAGATAGGGGACGATCATAGTGGTATATGGATTGTGCCTAATGATCTAAAAACAGGGACTCTTTTTTCAAAGCTTTTACCCGCAACTGACACTATGTTCCATATTGAAGTGACGTCAAACCGCCCCGACCTTATGTCGGTGGTAGGCATTGCACGTGAAGTAGGGGCTATAACCGGAGTTGCGTGTAAAGATCCTTTTGCGAAAAAATTGAAACCCCTTTCTCGAGGAGTAAAAGGATTACGTGTAGAGGTGCATTCAAAAGAGTGTCCTTTTTATCAACTTTCAGTGTTGCAGGATGTGGAAGTAAAAGCGTCTCCCTTACTATGGCAGATGAGGTTATTACAGGCGGGTCTGAGGCCTATTAATAACGTGGTGGATGCCACCAATTATGTGTTACTCGAATATGGGCAGCCGTCTCACGCATTTTCATACGCGTCGTCTAAGGGAAACGTGGTAGTACGAAACGCACGCAAGGGAGAATCATTTGTGGCGCTTAATAACAAGAAGTATGAGCTTGATGTCCATGATGTACTTATCACTAATGGCGATGAAGTACTTGGGCTTGCAGGGGTTATGGGTGGCAGTGAGTCAGGAACCACAGAACGTGGAGATATCCTTCTTGAAACTGCGGTATTTGATCCTGTAAGTATCAGAAGAACTATGCGTAGGCATCAATTGTATTCTGACGCGGGTTCATTATTCGAAAAAGGGTTAGAACCCATGTTAAGCATGTATGCGTCATTACGTGTTGCGGAGCTTTTAGGCAAAAAAATAGTAGCGCAAGTGCATGTGAAAAAAATACAAGACAAGCCTGTAGTGCTGAAAGCATCTCAACAATGGATTTGCGCGAGAACAGGTATGATATTAACTCCGGCGCAGCATGCAAAACTACTTTCACTTTTGGGATTTAAGGTAAGGACGAGCGCGAGTACGTTGTCTGTAGAAGTACCATGGTGGAGAAAAGGGGATATGCGTGAATCTATTGATATAGTGGAAGAAATAGCACGAATGTATGGATATCATAAGGTAAAGGGTGCATTACCTCCCGGAGCACTGCCACGTGACCCAAGTGATACGATATATATAAAGGAGTATGAAGTGAAGCACGCACTAGCCCGCTATGGGTATTCAGAAGTAATTACCAATCCATTTTTGTCAGATCGAGATACAGAAAGATGGTCACTTACTCCTTCTAAGCTCATCACTCTACTCAACCCTCTTAATGACGAAATGAAGTATATGCGCACTTCATTGCTACACACCATGATGCCCGTGATAGTAGAGAATGAACATCATACCCAGAATCTAGGTATATTTGAGCTCGCTCGTGTGTATCATAGCCACGAGGGGAAAGGACTTCCAAATGAAGCATATGAATTAGTAATCACGTACCTAGATACTAATCCTGAAAAAGCGTATATGCATATTCGAGGAACTCTTGACGCACTACTTGAAGAATTCTCCCTTACAAAATTACTCACCATACATGAGCATGTGGATAACATAGTAGTAATGCATGGCACGAGGGAAGTGGGTATGTTGCGAATAGTACCCAAAATGGACGCGCGTGTATGGGGTCTTAAAAAAGAATGTGCCTATCTCACGTTAGATTTTGAGTATGTGTATCCATTTATGACTCGCCATGTGTCTTTCGGAGAGACCTTACCATTCCCCGCGGTGAAACGAGACATTTCTTTTGTGTTGCATTCAGGAATACGGTATACTGATATTCAAGCGATACTGTCAAAGACAGATCCCTTACTGGTACATTTTGAATTATTTGATAGATACCCTACTAGCGAAGGAATCTCCTGGGGCATTCATCTGTATTTCGCGTCTGGGGAAAGAACACTCCGTGAGAGTGATGTAAATTTATTAGAAGAGAGTATAATTAAGGCATTAGAAAACAAATTAAGAGCTTATGTACGAAGTAAGACACGTTAACGTATCCTCTCAGGTCAAGATATTTTCTTTAATTTTGGCGGTACTGTATTTTATCATCGGGTTTGTAGTAACACTTGCGAATGTATTTGTGAATCCCGGTGTGGATAAGATAGCACAATTTACGTCAGGTATATTTAGCGTAGTGTTGGGAAGTGTGGTTGCGTTTCTTGTAGGAGCAGTACTAAGTTGGATATTTGGATTTTTGTATAATGCACTTGCGAGTAGGTCTGGGGGTCTTAAAGTAACCTTTAGGCTTACCATGGATCAGCCTCACGAGAAGAAATAGAAGTAAAATTTAGAAAAATATAAAACTGCCTTGGTCTTCATAATGATCTCTAGGCAGTTTTTTAGTTCTTAGCGTGGGCCCTTGATTTGACAGAATCTAGTATATAGTGCATTATGTTATCGTACATTAAAATAATAAGAGCGCCATATATTGCTTAGCGATTCCAGGTATCTCAAACCACAGGAGGAAGGTGATGTCTACGCGAAATCTCCCTGACACGATCGTAAAAAAGGCTAGCGTTAACCGTGAAAAAAGTCCGCAAGAAATGTTGGACGATACGAGGCGAACCCAATACACGGATAAGAAGGTGGTAGCCACAATACCCCGTGGAGAAGGGGACGAGGTCGAAATGACCTTTTTCAGACTCGGAGTGTATGCAACCAATGAAGAGGTTG
>OBEQ010485162.1_pt1 | contig 25331 bp, 26 predicted proteins | sample 1670901 | NCBI WGS metagenome assembly OBEQ01 (sample SAMEA104232315, study PRJEB22302) | groundwater metagenome | biome: forest; feature: aquifer; material: groundwater | place: USA | collected 2011-08-07 | depth 5.4 m | reverse complement strand
TATAGCAAGTATAAAGAGGAATTTTTTTATAAACTGAATTATAAATTCCAGAAAAATTTAAAGATCCTAGATATAGGATGTGGGGATGGAGGAGATACGAAAATATTCATCACCAAGTATAAATTAAAAACTTTTGGAATAGATATTTTTCAGCATCAGGAAATTAAAAAAATAAATAATCTAGCGTTTAAAATAGGTGGAATATATGATATCCCATTTAAAGAAAATGTTTTTGATTATGTATATCTTCATGATGTATTGCATCACATTGATGAAAAAAAACAGAGTTTTATGAAGCATAAAAAAGCTCTCCGAGAATTAAAAAGAGTTTGTAAAGACAATGGGGTTATTGTTATCGTGGAAGCAAATAGATATAATCCATTATTCTATCCACATATGGTTTTAATAAATAAACATAATCATTTCACACAAATATATTTTCAAAAATTGATAAAAAGTGTTTTTGAAAATATTACGATGAGGAATTTTGAAAGTCATGTATATCCATCTAAATTTCATACTATTTGGAAGTTTTATGAAATGTTTATGGAGAAAATATCTCCAAGACGATTTCGAGCGTATAACGTTGCAATTATTAAAAATACCAAATGACTATGGTAGAATAATAATTACTATGGCTAAAAAAATTTTAATTACAGGATCTGCTGGGTTAATAGGATCTGAGTCTTCTAAGTTTTTTGCAGCAAAGGGTTTTGAGATTCATGGCATTGATAATAACATGCGAAAATACTTCTTTGGCAAAGAAGCAAGCACAGAATGGAAAAAAAACCAGCTCATTGAAACACTAAAAGATAAATATGTTCATTATGCTGTTGATATTAGAGATAATGAAAAACTTAAAGACATATTTAAAAAAAATAAATTTGAACTTATTATCCACACTGCTGCACAACCTTCTCATGATTGGGCAGCAAAAGAACCCCTCACAGACTTTGGTGTAAATGCCATGGGAACGTTGTATTTGCTTGAACATTTTAGAAACTACAGTCCCGAAGCAGTATTTATATTTACTTCAACAAATAAAGTCTATGGCGATACGCCCAATTCGTTGCCTCTTATAGAGAAACAATTACGATATGAATTACCCAAAATCCATAAATACTTTAATGGGATTGATGAGACAATGAGTATTGATCAATCAAAGCACAGTATTTTTGGAGTATCAAAATTAGCTGCTGATATTATGGTGCAGGAGTATGGAAGATATTTTAACTTAAAAACTTCTGTATTTAGAGGTGGATGTTTAACAGGGCCCGGACATTCCGGAGCGAGACTTCATGGGTTTTTGGCGTATCTTGTTAAATGCATTGCAACAGACCAGAAGTATACAATTTATGGCTATAAAGGAAAACAAGTTCGAGACAATATCCATTCCTTTGACCTTATAAATGCTTTTTACCAGTTTTATAAAAATCCACGGATCGGAGAAGTATATAATATGGGTGGATCAAGACATTCAAATACCTCTATGCTGGAAGCAATCGAAAAAATAGAGCAAATCTTAAATAAAAAGGCAAAAATAGAATATAGCGATGAAAATAGAAACGGAGATCATATTTGGTATATTTCTGATGTCTCAAAATTTAAATCACATTATCCAAAATGGAATTATACATATGATAATGACAAGATTATCGAAGAACTTTGTCGCTATGGACATTTTAGTTAATTTTTATGAAAGTACCCGAAAGTGTTATCATTGTTTCTCATACGATGCTCTATGGGGCCGCACACGCTCTTAGAGATTATCTACTAAAAAAAAGCGTCCACACAGTACTTTTTATCTCCCTCCCATTTTATGAACAAAGAATAGCTTGTAGCACTAGTTATAAGAAAGGAATAATAGATGAAGAAGTATCTGTTAGACGAGCAAGTTTTGGAGTAATAGACTATTTAATTGACGCATTACAGGTAATACTGTGGATTTATAGAAGGAAAGATAAACCCTCTTTATTTATTGGCATAAATCCAATGAATTGTATAATTGGATTATTTTTTAGAAAAATTGGAAAAACAAAGAAAGTTATCTTTTACGCTATTGATTTTACTCCAAAAAGATTTGAAAACTCGTTGTTAAATTATTTATATCATAAGCTGGAAGCATATTGTGTTATTCGCTCCGATGAAGTTTGGAATGTATCTCCAAGAATTGCACAAGGTAGAGAAAAATTCCTGAATCTTTCAGAAAAAAAATATCCGCAAAAAGTTGTTCCTATTGGAATTTGGAATAAGCAGATTAAAAAATTACCGTTTAATAAAATTACGAAACACCAGCTATTGTTTGTGGGGCATTTGCTCGAAAAACAAGGAGTGCAAAAAGTTCTTGAAGCGATACCATTAATAGTAAAAAAAATTCCGGATTTTACATTTTTAATTATTGGAGGAGGAGAATATCAAGATGCACTTCAAAAACAAGCAAAAAATCTTGCTATTGATCAATATGTAGAATTTATGGGTTGGGTAAAAGACAGAAAGGTACTTGATGCTATTATGAGCGAAAGTGCATGTGCAACTGCTGTTTACAAACCAGAAAAAGAAAAGCTTTATAATTTTACCTATTATGCAGATCCTACAAAAATTAAAGATTATCTTGCAAATGGACTCCCGGTTATCTTAACAGATGTTCCATATAATGCTCATGAATTAGAAAAAAGAAAATGTGCTATTGTGGTAGAATATCGTAAAGAGGGAATCAGTCAGGCTGTCATAAGTCTCTTAAAAGATCAAGAAAAATTAAAAATATATCGACAGAATGCATTTTCTTATGCGAACGAGCTTGATTGGAATTCCATTTTTTCTAAAGCCCTAGATATATGAAAAACGATAAGCAATATAAGGGTCAAATAGATTATTTTAGTAAAGAGTTTGGAAGTCTCACCGATTACAAATTGCATTCGTGGCAGAAAAGTTATGTTGAGAGAATAAGTAAAGATGTACTTGGTAAAAATTATAAAGGGAAATTATTACTGGATATAGCAACCGGTAGCGGTTATATAGCTGTTGAGATGGCAAAGTTAGGTATAAATGTAATTGCTACAGATCTAACGCCCGAGGCGATCAACAATCTAAATGAGTATAAAAAAAAGTTGTCGCTTAAAAATCTAAAAACAAAAATAAGTTTGGCAGAAAAGTTAGATTTGCCAGATAACAGCGTCGATTATGTTGTAGCTAATGCAATTCTTGAACACATCCCAGACGAAAAACAAGCTGTAAAAGAATGGAAGCGTGTTTTAAAAAATAACGGAAAGCTGTTCATAACAGTTCCTCTTAAATTTAGGTATATTTACCCATTTCTTTGGCTACCTAATTATGTACACGATAAAAAGATAGGTCATTTAAGAAGATACGACAAAAAATCTTTACAAAATGTATTTAAGCTACCAGTAATAAAAATTTATTACTCTGGGCACCTAGTAAAAATTTTTGGAATATTGGTTGGTTTATTTCTAAGAAATAGTAAGTATGACGATTATTTCGAGAAGCTAGATGAAAAGAATCAGAATAGAGCTTATGGGGCGAACAATATCTCTATAGTTTTTAAAAATGAAAAATAAGTTTATCTACAAAAATATTTTTATTTATTCAAGTCTGCAATCTATAGGCAACATCGAAGAGTATTTCTCGCAACATACAGAAAAGCTCGTTGCTTTTGTTATTATGCCGAGAAAGCAATATGATGCTAGTTTGATACGGCTTTATATGCAAGGTGAATTAGTAGAGGAAAGAAATATTAAACTTTCCAAAAATATCCTTCTTTATTACTTTTTATGGTATTTGCATTATCTTTTTTTTCTTTTCAAGTATTTCGCAAAAAATGAAAAAGTTTTTGTAATAACTCTTCACCCAATTTCATTTTTTGGGATGACCCTGCAGAAGATATTCAGAAATATAGAATTCGTATTTTGGGATGGAGATTATTACCCTCCTGTTAATTTGTCGCTCATATTATTCGAGAAACTTAAAAAACACTACAACAGTAAGGTTAAATACGCAGTGTACCAAAGTGATTTAATGAATGAAAAAATGAACGATAAAGTAATTAATACTCCTTACAGGAAAACAGTTATGTGGGGAGTTTTACCCAAAAAAATAAAAAGAAAATTTGACAAAAAAACTTTTACGATTCTTTTTGTCGGAGCAATTCGAGAATCTCAAGGATTGGAATTTGTTTTTGAGTTTTTAAAAACTCAAAAAGACTATTCAATTAAAATTATTGGAGCTGGAGAAAATAAACTTTATTTAAAATACAAAAAAACAATTAAAGATAACAAAATAGAAAAACAAGTCTATTTTCCAAACAAATTTTTTTCAGATAGTGAACTCACAGAAATTTCTAAAACTTGTCAAGTTGGCATTGCAGTTTATGATATAACACCAACAAGCGCTACCTATTATACTGACCCTGGTAAAGTAAAAACATATGCTACCTTAGGTTTGCCAATCATCATGTCTGACGTTTCGGCAATTGTCCCTTACATAAAAAGATTCGGATGCGGGGTAGTAATTAAAATAAATAATGAAGAATTAGGTAATGCTCTTACAGAAATGAAGAAAAATTATGGAAGTTATCTAAATGGACTGACTAAGTTTAATAAGTATTTCTATTACGAAACTTATTATAAAAAAGCTTTTGGCTTTTTAGAAAAACATGAGTAAAACTTCTAGCGTAACGCCCGTAAGCTTTATTGTTCCAATGAGAAACGCTTCAACTACTGTTATACAAGCGTTAAGAGATATTGAGAAACAAAAATATCCCATAAAAGAGATTGTTATTATTGATAATGCGTCAAAAGATAATTGCCTATCATTGGTTAAGGATTTCTCAAAGAACTCCAGGATTCCAATTAGACTTATCGTAAGATCGGAAAACAAAAGTCTTGGATCAAGTTTTAATGAGGGAGTAAAGAATGCAAAATCGGAGCTTGTTGTTCTAATGCATTCAGACTGCTCTTTGCCGACAGATAAAGAATTAGAAAAGTTAACTAAGCCAATGAAAGAAAATGTAGTTGCGACTTATCCTACAATTACTCTATTGGGGGCTGTTTGGGAAGACTATGATTTTTGGGAAAAATGTTTCTTTGCTCGGGATGTAGGAAGGATATCTGCCGGGCTTGCTACAAAATTTGATTGCATAAGAAGAAGTGCCTATGAAAGAATTGGAGGAATTGACGTAGTTAATTTTGGCTTTGGAGGATTTGATGCCGATTTGCATGATAAATTAACTAAGATTGGAAAAGTAGTCAAAAGTGAGGCAGTGGTTACGCATTCACACTTTTTAGGAAAAGGTTATTCTTTGAAGACATTATTTGTTAAACAAAAGATAAACGCAAGAACTTATGGAAGATCAATAAGAACCAGAGGTCTCTCGCTTATACAAAATGGAATTTTTTTATTGGTAAAACCTGGTTTGGCAGTTTTACCTCTTATTCCAAATTTACATAGCATTGGCTTGGTATTACTTATTGCATACTCGTTTTTATATACAAAAAGGATGTTTACCACTAAGTCTACATTGAAAGATCCCAGGATAATTATCCTGCCTTTTATAAATGTTATTTCTCTTTATTATGAAACTTTTTGGACCGCAGAGGCTTTCTTGTTTGGAAAAAATAAGTTAGAATAGTGGGTATGGAAGAAAAAGTACTTATTACAGGAATTACAGGTTTCGTAGGCTCGCATATGGCCGATTATGTTTTGAATAAAAGAATAAAGGTTTATGGGCTAAAACGTTGGAATCAGTCAAGGCTTAGAAATATTCGTCATATTCTGTCTGAAGTAGAACTATTTGATTGTGATTTAACAGATCCAATTAGTATCCAAAACATTATAGATAAAACAAAACCCACAAAAATCTTTCACTTTGCCGCGCAAAGTGGCCTTGGTCCTTCTTGGACTCACCCGAGTCTCTATATGGACGTTAATTACAAGGGAACACTCAATCTTTTAGAGGCTGTTCGCAAAGCCGAAATAAATCCAAAAATTTTAATTTCCGGATCGGTTGCAATGTACGGAGATATACCTCCTGAGCAATTGCCCATGAAAGAGGAGACACCGCTAAATCCTCTAAACCCCTATGCTGTCTCAAAAATTGCTGAGGATTATATTGGATACGTTTACCATAAGACATATGGAATGGATGTTATTAGAACTCGGGCATTCAACATAGAAGGACCACGCAGAGATAATATTTTTGGCCTTCCTTGGTATGCATATCAAATCGCTTTAATTGAAGCAGGGAAGCAAAAGCCTATTTTGGAAAGTGGCTATGTTGAAGCTAAGCGCAATTTCATTCATGTAAAGGACATCGTCGAGGCGTATTGGTTGGCTTTAGAGCACTGTAAGCCGGAGATATACTTAGTTGGCTCAAATAAAAAAGAAAATATTGGAACGTTTGACGAAGCGATAAAAAGTCTTATAAAAAAGTCATCCTATAAAGGAAAAATTGAGCATAAAGTGGTTAATAAATTTATCCGGCCGACAAATGAATCCGTTGTCATAGGGGACAGTAAAAAATTCTTTGAAGCGACCGGATGGGAACCAAAATTATCCTTCGAAGACATAATTGATGACGTTTCAGATTACTGGAGAGACTTTGTTAAAAATAATCTTTATTAAATCTTACAATATCTTCTTATGGGAAATACTTTTCTAATAACCGGGGCAACAGGATTTATTGGTTCTAATATAGTAAGAGAATTGGTAAGACAGAAGAAACATGTTAGCATTATTGTAAGAGATAAAAAGCTGAATTGGAGACTCAAAGATATTGCTAAAGATTTAGACATTTACGAGTGTGACATTCTTGACCCCAAACTCCGCGAAATAGTCGGTAAGGTAAATGCAGATTATATTTTCCACCTGGCAAGCTACGGTAACCTACCACATGAAGACGATATATATAAAATGGTAGATATCAATCTTAAAGGAGCAATAAATCTTCTTAATGCAGTTAAAAAAACTCCTTTTAAATTATTTATTAATTCAAGCAGTGGTGCGGAGTACGGGGTTAAAAAAGAGGATATGAGCGAGACGGACATCCTGGAACCAATAAATAATACAGGTGTTGTAAAATCCATAATTACTCTTTACTGTCAAAAAGAAGCAATAAGAAACAATCTGCCAATAATTACTTTTCGGCTCTTTACCCCCTACGGGTATTTTGAGGGAGACAATCGTCTTGTACCAAGTGCAATATTAAGTGCGTTAAAAGGAACGCCAATCAACGTCTCGAGCCCCGCTTATGTTAGAGATTTCATATTTATTAATGATGTTGTAAATGCTTATATAGCTGCAACAGAAGTAAAGCATAATCCTGGAGAAATATATAACATCGGAAGCGGTAAACAGCATTCCGTTGGAGAAATTGTGAGATTGATACTTGAAATTACAAAGAGTAAGTCAATTGTAGAATGGGGCGCAGTTAAAAAACAGGCAAGATATATAGAGCCCGTAAAATGGCAGGCCGATATGTCAAAAACAAAAAAAATACTCCATTTTGAACCAAAAAATTCTATCGAATCTGGTCTTTTGCAAACAATACAGTGGTTTAAGAAACATAAAAATTTGTACAGTCAAGACTGAAATGAAAAGTATAAAACAAGCAGTTATTTTGGCCGGAGGAGAAGGAGTAAGGCTGCGTCCACTTACTTTAACTACCCCAAAACCGATGATCCCATTCAACGGAAAACCTTTCTTGGAGTATATAATTGAACTTCTTAAAGAAAACGGTATCGAGGAGGTAGTCATTCTCACGGGTTATTTGCACGAAAAAATAGAGGAGTATTTTGGGGATGGTAATAAATTTAGATTAAAAATTAAATATTCTTACAGTCCGGTCGAAGACGATACAGGAACTAGAATCCGTAAAGCAGTGGGTATGATCAGGGATACATTCCTACTTTTATATGGAGATAATTATTGGCCGCTCAACTTAAAAAAACTCACAGAATTTTATGAAAAAGTTGGAACAGAAGCTTTGATTACTGTTTATTGCAATATAGATAATTATACGAAAAACAACATGCTTGTTAGTAATAACGGACTAGTTGAAGTTTATGATAAAACCCGAGAAACACCAGGACTTAATGGAGTTGATATTGGATTTTTTATTTTAAAAAAGAGTGTTTTGGAAAATCTTCCCAAAGAAAATTTTTCATTCGAAAAAATAGTTATTCCAAAACTTATTAAAGAAAAACAATTAGCCGGTTTTTTGACTTACCATAAATATTATGGACTAAGTAATTTGGAGAGAGTACCCGTTATTGAAGAATTTTTTAAATCTAAAAAAGTGATTTTATTAGATAGAGACGGCGTGATTAATAAAAAGCCTCTAAAGGCTGATTACGTAAAGAATTGGAATGAATTTAAATTTCTATCAGGAGCAATTGACGGATTAAAACTTTTAAGCCAGAACAATTATCATATTTTCATATTAACCAATCAGCCGGGTATTGCTCGTAAAATTATGACAGAAGAAGATCTAAGTCAAATTCACAAAAAAATGCAGGATGAACTTAGAAAACAAGGTGTAAAAATAGACGCAATTTATTATTGTCCTCACGGATGGGATGATGGATGTTTTTGCAGAAAGCCCAATCCAGGCATGTTATTTAGAGCGGCAGTAGATTATCACTTTGATTTAACAAAAGCAATTTTTATAGGCGATGACGAAAGAGATAAAGAGGCTGGAGATGCTGCAGGTTGTAAAACTATTTTATTGCAAGAAGGTCAAGGATTATTAAATGTTGTTAAAAGCTTAGGTATATATGCTAACTTCTTAACGTATTTATGATTCCATCAGCATTCATGTAAACTTGCTTAAAACTTGATTCTTAGGTAAAATTGATTATTATTTATGATTATTTCTCGAACACCGCTTAGAATTAGCTTTGTAGGTGGAGGAAGCGATATTGCTTCTTTTTATAATCATACTCCTGGTGCTGTTGTTTCTACGGCAATCGATAAATACATTTATATTTTTGTTGATGAGCAGTTTGACGGAAGGATTCTTGTTAATTATTCAAAAACAGAAATTGTTACAAAAGTGAGCGATATCGAAAATAACTTGGTTAGAGAAGCCCTCAGATTAACAGGTATAAAAAGTGGAATTCATATATCTGGTATTGCAGACGTTCCTACAGAAGGAACAGGAATGGGGTCTTCCAGTTCGTACATAGTAGGGCTTTTAAATGCTCTATATGCTTTTCAAGGGAAAAATGTAAATGCCGAAAGATTAGCTAAGGAAGCATGTAAAATCGAAATTGATATATTAAAAAAACCCATAGGTAAGCAAGATCAATACATAGCAGCTTACGGAGGTTTTCAATATATACAGTTTAATGCTAACGATTCTGTCTATGTTAATCCAATCATTTGCAAAGAAGAAACAAAAAAAACATTAGAAAAAAGACTTCTACTTTTTTATACAGGTATTACGAGATCCGCAGATCCTATTTTGGCAAAGCAGACAAATAATATGGCTTCACAAAAAGACAAAAGAGCAATAATGAGCGAAATGGTTAAGTTGGCCGGAAAAATGCAAAAAGCTCTAAATAAAGACAATCTTGATGCTTTCGGAAAGATGCTCCATGAAAATTGGCTGCTTAAAAAGCAAATGGCGGAAGGCGTAAGTAACTCTCAAATTGATGCCTGGTACAGCGCCGCCGTAAAAAACGGCGCAATCGGAGGAAAACTTTTAGGCGCGGGCGGAGGAGGATTTCTTCTTTTCTATGCTCCTGAAGAAAAGCACAAAGAAATTATTAAATCATTGCCTGAGCTTGTAAACCGTGACTTTACATTTGAATCCCAAGGAAGTAAAATTATTTTTATAGATTGATATGAAAGCTACAAATAAAAAACTTGATCCCAAAGAATTTATCGATGGATATCTCTCTGAAATTAAACGCTGCTTAGATTCTCTTGATAAGAAGAAGATTGAGCTCATTATTGATGTGTTAGTGGCCGCATACAAAAAAGATAGAAAAGTATTTATTGTAGGTAATGGTGGAGCTGCTTCAACTGCTTCTCATATGGCTTGTGATTTGGGTAAAGGAACCTTGCAAAGAGTTTATGACAATACAGAAAGACGTTTCCGAGTTATTTCCCTAACAGATAACGTTGCTTTGATGACAGCGTTTGCAAATGATTTGAGCTTTGACGAAATTTTTGTCCAGCAGCTTAGGAATTTGGTCGAAACAGACGATGTTGTTATAGCTCTTTCCGGAAGCGGTAATAGTAAAAATGTCGTAAAGGCAGTAGAATATGCAAAATCATGCGGAGCAATAACAGTCGGACTTCTGGGATTTAAAACTGGCGGAAAATTAGGCGATATGGTTAATTATTCAATCATTGTGGATAGCAATCACTACGGACCCATAGAGGATATACAATTGGTTCTTAATCATATGATAGCAGCATGGATCGCAAAAGTTAAAAATTTTCATGATGGAAAAGAAAATCTTAAAAATGAGAATAAGGCAGTTCCATTCAGGCAATAATTATGCGCATACTTATAACTGGAGGAGCTGGCTTTATTGGATCTCAATTGGGTTTATATTTAGCTAAAAACCATGATGTTTACCCCTTAGATAATCTAAAATACGGATACCTTTATAATTTCGCAGGAAATAAACAACTTCTAAATAGCTTCATTAAAATGGACATAAGAGACCCAAAAATGGAAAACGCCTTAAAAAATATAGACGTAGTATTCCATTTCGCAGGCATTATTTCTTTGCCCGGTTGCAACGATGACTCTGGAGAGGCTTACTCATGTAATGTTGCAGGCACAGCCAACGTTTTGGAGATGGGAAGAAGAAACAACGTTAAAAAATTTATTTTTGCCTCAACTACAGCAGTTTACGAAAATGAAACAGTAGTACCATTTAAAGAATCAGTTTCACCAAATCCCACCTTAGTCTATGCGCAAACAAAAAAATTCTCGGAAGATATTTGCAAGTCATTTATAGATATGTATGGGATGGATATTACGATATTACGTTTTTTTAATGTATACGGACCTCATATGGATTTTCGTCCCCCATCTTATTTAATAAGTTATATTATTGGCTGTCTTCTAAAAAAAGAAGTGCCAGTTTTGCATTCCAACGGCAAACAAGCAAGAGATTTTGTATTCGTATCTGATGTAGCTAAATTATGCGAAATTGCAATGACTCATCCGAATGCAAAAAATGATGTGTTTAATGTAGGATCAGGCAAAGCGGTAACGGTTCAGCAAATTTTCGATATAATAGCTGAACATCTTGGAGAAAAGAAATTTAAGCCTATTTATAGAGATCCAAAATTGCTTTGGGAAAAATTTCCTCGGCAATTTAAAGGTAAATATCCTATAAAGCCGGAGTTTATAGAAAAAGAAGTTAATAAGCTTACTTTAGCAGATACAAAAAAAACTAAAAAGATCTTGAATTGGGAAGCCAAAGTTGGTATTGAAGAAGGCCTTGGGGAAACAGTTGCTTACGCCATAGAAAAAGCAAAAAACAGATAATAAAATCTAAAAATTATCAAATTTCAATTTTATGAACAAATCAAAGAATAGTTTTCTTATAACAGGGGGCACTGGTTTTATCGGATCTAATTTAGTAAGAGAATTAGTTAAAAAAGGAGAGCGTGTAAGTATTGTTATAAGCAAAAGTATTGGTAAAAATTCTCGGATTAAAGATATTGAATCAAAAATAGAAATTTATAAATGCAATTTACTTAGCGAATCTTTAAAAAACCTTGTTGGTAAAATTAAGCCTGACTTTATTTTTCACCTGGCCTCGTATGGAATCCCCCCGGAAGAAGATAATGTGCTTTCAATGATAGATTTTAATTTAAAAGGCACAATAAATCTCATAGAAGCAGTAAAACAAAATCCTTTCAAGCTGTTTATCAATACAGGCAGCTGTGTTGAATATGGAATAAAGGAAGATGATATGACAGAGTCGGATATGTTAACGCCAATAAACAATTATGGAGTCCTAAAGTCAGCAACTACTCTTTACTGTCAAAAAGAAGCGATAAGGAATAATCTGCTGATAATTAACTTTCGTTTGTTTTCTACTTACGGATATTTTGATCAAAAATATCGTTTAATACCCTCCGTTATTAGAAGCGCGATTGTGAATGAGCCAATTAAAGTTTCAGCTCCAACAAATGTTCGAGACTTTATTTTTATAGAAGATGTTATTAGCGCATATCTTCATGCAACAGAAGCTACTTTATCAAACGGTGAAATTTTTAACATAGGAAGCGGTAAACAGCATAGTATTGAAGAGATTGTTAAGTTATGTTTGGCAATTTCTAAAAGCAAATCAAAAGTTCAATGGGGTGCACTATCAAATCAAATAAGATTTATCGAACCACTGCGATGGGAAGCAGATATGTCAAAAACAAAGAAATTGCTAAATTGGGAACCGAAGACAACGATAGAGGAGGGGCTTAGGAAAACTATAGAGTGGTTTGATAAAAATAGAGACTTAGATATTTATAGTTAAAGGCTTATTTGGAAATGGAATAATTACCTCACCTTTGTAGCGATATTTTTTTCTTAATAATTCAACTATCTCATCCCTAAAATTCCAAGCTAAAAGGATAACAGAAGAAGTTTTTTTAGAAAAAACATTTTCTGGTGACTCAATTCTAATATGGGTTCCAGGTGTATAAAGTCCTTGTTTTAGTGTATTTTGATCAGCGATTGCAGAAATTATTTTATTATTTATCCCACAAAAATTAAGCAAAGTCGAGCTTCTTGCAGAAGAACCATATCCAACAATTGTTTTATTTTTGGCGGATTTTTTAATCATCGTCGCAAGAAGTTCCTTGTGCTCAAGAGATTTTTTAGCAAATTCATTCCATCTTTTGAAATCATTTATTTTTTCCTTCTCCTCCCGTAATTTGTATTCCTCCAAAGTTTTAGAGGCTCTCTCTTTATTTTTATTGGCATAAACAATTACAGACCCTCCGCTTATAGGACTTTTTGCAATGTCAAAAATATATAGATCAAAATCGTTCAGAAGCTTTCCTAAAGTTTTTATTGTAAAATAACAAAGATGCTCGTGATAAATTGAGTCATATTGCAACTCCTCCAGAATTATTTTTGCGTAATGAACTTCGATAGCAACAATTCCCTTATCTGCCAAACAAAGAGAAATCCCTTTGACAAAGTCTCGTGTATTTGCTACATGTGGAAGAACGTTTCTAGCGAAAATAATATTTGCTTTTCCGTACTGTTTGATTAATAGTTGTCCTGTCTTAGTTCCGAAAAATACACATTCCGTCGGTATACCATTTTTACTGGCTATATCAGCAATGTTTTCTGCAGGATCCACCCCCAATACATTGAAGCCGTTTTTGATGAATGGAACAAGAAATGTCCCGTCGTTACTTGCCAACTCTAGTACAAACTGATTTTTATTTTTCCCTGCACGTTTTACGAGTTCTTTGTAAAACGTTTTTGCGAAGTCATTTGCGGTTTTGGAAGTTCCTGTTACCCAAACATACTGGGAAAAGAGTTCGTGAGGATTTATTGTATGATTAAGTTGTACGAGGCTGCAGTTTCTGCAAAAACTTAACGAAAGCGGATAAAGTTTTTCTTCTTGTTTGGGAGATTTTAACAAATAATTTGCTAAAGGCTGTTTGCCAAGATCAAAAAAGGGAAGCAATGTTTTTTTACCGCAAACCCTACAAGAAGAATTTTTTTTCATATAGTATATTTATACTAATTTCTGTTTTAAGAAAGAGGTGAATAATTCTTTATATCTATTTATGTGTATTTTTTCCAAGCCGTGATGACAGCCAATAACAAAGCCTCTATCCATTATCTCATTTGTAATAGGGTATTTATTGTTGCTCATTTTATGAGGTATGTTCTTAAAGCCTGGTTGTCTTAGGATATTTCCAGAAAATATAGGTCTTGTTTGTACGTTATTTTTTTCTAAATACTTTATTAGCTCGAATCTTGTAAAAAACGCATTCTTTTTAATCGTTAGGGGAAAAGTTATCCATTGTGTATCAACATTTCCATCTTGCTTGGGAAGAATAAAAATAGATTCGTATTTCTTAAAAAAATTGCTTAACTCTATAAAGTTTTTTTCCCTTGTTTTCCTAAACTTATTAAGTTTACCTAGCTGTTTGTTTCCAAAAGCAGCGCACATCTCATTTGGTAAAAAATTGTATCCCACTTCTTGGAAAATAAATTTTGCGTCATAAGGCATATTGTCAATTCTTCCCTGGAATCTTTTATTGATATCTTCCGATTCGCTAAAAAGAGCGGAGCTTCGTCCCCAGCCTCTTAAAACTTTTGCTTTATCCTTCCACTTTTCATCATTTACCAAAATCATCCCGCCATTTCCGCCGGTTGTTATTATATGAGAGCCAAAAAAACTTGTAGTAGAGATGTCAGAGTAACTTCCGGTTGGTTTTCCGTTAAATTTAGCTCCAAGAGTATCGCAGGAATCTTCAATTAGAATAAGATTGTATTTATCCGCAATTTTTTTAAGCCTCTTCATGTCCGGAACGTTTCCTTGCAGGAGCGGAATCATAAGCGCTTTTGTCTTGGTAGAAATTAATTTTTCTACCTGATCGACATCTATAATATATTTTCCAGGCAATACGTCTGCAAAAACAGGAATAAGTCCGTGTTGTACTATTGGCGCAACGGTAGTTGAGAAGGTAAGAAGAGGAGTAATTACTTCAGACCCTTTTGGCAGATTTAGAATTTCAAATACAAGAAAGTTAGCGGATGATCCGGAATTGACCATAATCCCATATTTTTTTCCAAAAAGTTTAGAAATTTTCTTTTCAAAATTTACCGTTTCAGTTCCCATGTTAGACCTGTGTTCTTTTAAAACGGCAACCACTGCATTAATCTCGTCGTCGTCGTAAACGGAAAGAGCGTATGGGACTCTTAACATAATAAATCGTAGTATAACATGAATTAGGTAAAGAATTAAATAGTGAATTTAGTTTAAATTATAGTATAATGGAATAGATTTCCTCGGAGCTTGCTACGGGGTAGGTTATTTAACAGTATTATTATGGTAAAAAAACCATTCTTTTCGATTGCCATTCCAACATACAACAGAGCGTCGGATCTCCAATTTGCAATCTACTGTATTCTTGATCAGAGTTTTTCTGATTTTGAAATAGTGATTTCGGATAATTGTTCGACCGACAATACAAACGAGATCCTCGGTAAATTAAAAGATAAAAGAATACGATATTATAGAAATAAAAAAAATATAAATTTTGCTCAAAATGTAAAAGAAGTTGTTAGGCATGTAAAAGGAGAGTATGTATTTCTCCACGGGGATGATGATTTACTCATTTATAAAGATTCTCTAAAAAAAATACACGAAAAAATTATAAAGTATAATCCCGGATATGTTCGCTTGAATTATATCAGTTTAGCGATTGATAAAAAAACTATTTTTTCTTTCAGGATTAACAAGCGATTTAAAAAAGATGAATACGTTAAACCTCTTTTAAAAAACAACGAAGTAATATCATTTATTACGGAGTCAGATCCATATTTCATAACAGGAATAATTTTTAGAAATTCCTTGTCAAACTTTAGGATAGTTGATGCTGATCCTTATCCTTGGATAAATATATTGTTTTATGCGGTAAAAAAATTTGGAGCATATTTTGTTGTGGATCCTCAAATAGTTGCCATTTGGTCGCGGAGAAAAATTGATAGGGATACAGAGCATCATATTTATTCTTTGGTAGATGGGAAACTAAAATCTGAAAACTATCTTAATGCTGTTAAGGACAAATTAAATAAAAAAGATTACACCTATTTTTTACACAATGAACTTATGATTCATTATGTAAATTTGTTTTTAGCAATAAAGCTTCATGTTGGAAATAATAGGATGTTAAATTTAGCTCGTAGAATACGAGCGTTAGATTTGACTATGAGCAAAAATATAAATTATTGGATCAATTTGATTATGGGATTAGTTATTCCAAGAACTTTATTAATGATTGCTAGATTCGTATATCTTTATCAATATGGAAGATTTTCAAAAGTAGACAATTACAATCAGTTTGTGGATAGACTTAAGGTTTTAGAAAAAGATTTTTTGAGTTCGAAAGAAAATGTTATAAAGAGAAAAGGTCCTATTTTTAAATTTTAATTTCACTTCTTTTCTCCAACAATAATTATGCCAGATGCAAGATAAATGTTATTGGAAATGATCCTATCTACAAAACCCAATACAGGAGGAAAAGAGCCGAATTCTGCGCTAGATATTTTTGTGATTTTAAATCCATGAAGTTCTAAAATGTCTTTCAGGGATCCTAATGTAAAGAGTCTCAAATGGCCAAGAGGACTTCTTAGAGGGGTTAATCTTCTCGTAAATTTTAGACCTAGTGTTTTATCGACAGTGCTCACCTCCGAGAAAAATGGTTGAATTCCCAAAAGAATAAGTATTCTGTTAAACCAAGCTGCCATGTTTGGTGTTGCTATGATCAATAATCCATTTTTTTTTAAGACGCGTTTTGCCTCTAAGATAAGATGATCTGGATTTACTACGTGTTCGATAATATGAGAGGCAATAACAATATGAAAAAAGTTATCGGGATAATCCCATTTTTTTTCAACATCGCCAATTCTTGCTTTAATACCATTTTTCAAAGCAACCTTTACCGCTTCCTGATTTACGTCTAAACCATATACATTGTTACTGAATGTTTTACCAAGCGTGCTAATACCACATGCAACATCAAGTACTTTTTTATCTGAATAAAATGGAATATTAAGCTTGGACCTAAAAGATTCAACCCAAGTTAAATTTTTGTTGGCTGTTTCGGAATTGGTATAAGATTTGGAATAATATTTTTGGGATAGATTTTTTATATCCATAATGATATCATAATATACCCTGTGCGTAAACATACTATCGTTGCCTTATAAATGAACGTGTGATAAACTTAAATTCTATATCTTAATTTAAGATGGAACTATTAATTTCTTTTTACGATGATTTTTTAATTTATTATCCAAATATTTTTTTCATTTTTTCATTTTTAATATGTATTTTGTTCATTATTCTGGCGTTTAAAATAACTAGGTATATTTTAAAGAAGGATATAAGAAGCTTTGGAAAAATGCAATTGCAGTCAATAAAAATAATTAATTTCCCCATAGTTCCACTGCTTAGATTTTTTGAAAAAATAAATAAAATATTGGAATATTTAAAAATAAAAGTCGAGATAATTTTAAAAAGAATAGGAAGAGAAATCCTTATCGATGAATAGTATGAAAACAAAAATAACCGTAACAATGCTTTCGATTTTGATTATTTCTTTTTTATTCTTACAAGAAACAATGGCTTCAGCGATTGACTATGCATTACCTTGGCCCGGAATTTTACCTGATAACAAGTTGTATAAATTAAAAGTGTTGAGAAATAAAATAATCGAAAAAATGATAATAGGCTATGAAAAAAAAGTGGAGTTTGATTTACTTATGGCAGATAAAACAATATATGCCAGTAAATTACTTACGGATAAAGGGAAAATCGAGCTTGCCAAGGAAACTGCTTTAAAAGGAGAGAATTACTACAGCATGCTGGTTAATGATTACAATCTGGCATTATTAAAACATGAAAAAATTCCATCTGATCTTGATCGTAAGATAACCTTGGCTTCCTTAAAGCACCAGGAAATTTTTATGGAGTTGGAAAATAAAGTGAACGGAGAAGATAAGAAAGTTTTTCAAGTTACCAATAAATTCTCTCATATTAATTATGAATTTATTGTTGGCCTAAGAATTCCTAAAAATTCGCCTCGGTAATATGAAAAAACCAATCAATCTTACAAATATTTCTTCCGTATTTATAGCGACATTTTCACTTTATGAAAAAGGGAGACGACTGACCAAAAATGGAATGGTCGAGCCAATGTTATCTTTCTTTCTCCCTAGGGTTAAGACTCTGTTGCTTCTTGATCAGCCTCATCTTATAAGCGATACAATCAATCCGTTTATCGAAAAGTACGAAAATGGGAAGTTGATAAAAGAATATCGTTTGTCGGCATTTCTATATTTTCCCATCTACCTTTACTGCCTAATGGAAAGAAGCGGGTTAACGCGAATATCTCATAAATTGAGAGATTTCTACTCTGTCTTATTTATAGGACTTACTCAAAAGAATAAATTTGATCTTTTTATTGGACTAGAGGGAATTAATGCTCTTGCGGGTATAATTTTGAAGAAAATGGGAAGGGTTGAGACAGTAATTTATTACGTTTCCGATTATTCACCCAACAGATTTAGCAAATTTGGCAGAAAATTATTGAATTCATTATATCTTTGGCTCGATAGATTTTGCGTAGAGAATGCAGATTTTATTTGGGATGTTTCTTCGGCAATGCAAGAAGGAAGGCTAAAGAATGGACTTGATCCTAAAAAGAGCTATCGTGTGATTCATGTAGCCAATGGATTATTTTCCTCGCAAATTAAATCCCTCCCGATATCTCAAAGAACTCCTGACAGCCTCGTATATTTAGGAACTTTAGAACCTGATTTTGGTGTTGAGTTAGCTATTAACGCGTTTAGAGAAGTAAAAAATAAAAATCCAAAGACAACGTTACGAATCGTAGGTGGAGGAAAAGAGCTCCCATCTTTAAAAAAATTGGCACGAAAGTTAAAACTTGAAAACTCAGTAATATTTTACGGTTTTGTGGAAGATAGCTACGAAGTGGCAAGAATTATTAGAACTTCATATATTGGCCTTGCTCCATATAGGGCTTTTCCGGAGTCTATCAGGTGGTATGGTGATGCCGGTAAGATTCGACAATACATGGCATCCGGCTTACCTGTTATTACAACTCACGTTCCTCCTCTTGGTGGGTTAGTAGTAAAACAAGGTACTGGATTAATGACGAAAGATACTATAAAAAGTTTTTCTGATGGAATAATACGACTTTTGTCGGATATAGATTTATATAATAAACTTGCGAATGCCGCGAAAAAGATAAGCAAAAATAATACTTGGGAGAATACTTATACAAATTCATTTAAGGCCATGGAAGTTTTAGATAAAAACCTTAAGTAGCGTTGACTTGTTAGTGAATTTCCTCTATCATAATAAGATCAAAATTCTTATGGATTATCTTGATTATTTTTCTAATAAGAAGATTATAGTAACAGGTGGAAATGGTTTTTTAGGCAGTCATATAATCGATATATTAAACAAAACCTCCTCTGAAATATTTATTCCCAAAACAAAAGACGGAGTCGATTTTAGAAGAAAGGAAGATTGCTTTTCATACATAGGCGAAATAAAGCCAGAAATTCTCATTAACTGTGCAGCAAACCAAGGAGGAATTGGATATCACAAAGGCAGGCAGGCAGATCTATTTATGGATAATATGCTTATGGGAATTTATTTGATGCAAGCTTCTCAAGATATAGGAGTTGGAAAATTTGTAAATATTATCGCTGGTTGTTCGTACCCAGGATATTTAGAGAAAGATGAGATGAACGAGGAAGATTATTGGAATGGATGGCTTCATGACAGTATATTTAGCTATGGATTTGCGCGTAAGTCATCGGTTGTTTATGGATTAGCATTAAAAAGACAATATGATTTTAATTCGATCCATTTAATTATGGCTAATATGTACGGGCCCGGAGAACATTTTAATCCCGAACAAAGCAAGGCGTTAGCAGGTTTAATAAAGAAAATTTATGAAGCAAAAAAAGGTAATAACTCGGAAGTTGAAGTATGGGGGACGGGAAAACCTGTCAGAGATTGGCTTTACGTGAAAGATGGTGCAGAAGGAATTTTACGCGCTGCATCCTCCTATAACGATATTGATCCCATGAATATCGCAACAGGAATAGGAATATCTGTAAAAGATTTAGCAGAAACAATTAAAAAAGTTATAGGATACGAGGGTGAATTGGTTTATAACATTTCAAAACCTGATGGTGCACTTCATAAGACTTTTGGAATCCGTAAAATGAAGAAGGAGCTAAATTGGCTACCCGAGACTCCGATAGAGAAAGGAATTGCGGAAACTGTTGAGTGGTTTTCTAAAAACTACGAAAAAGCAGTCTTGTATTAAATTGAAAACTCTTGCTGTTATAGGTAGTAATGGAATGGTTGGGTCGGACTTAGTGAGATACTTAAGTCAGTATTTTTCTGTTGCGTCAGTTACTAAAGAAAATTACTTTCAATTTGTTGGTGAGTCGTTTGATATTTTGATAAATGCTAATGGGAATACCAAGCGTTTTTGGGCAAATTCCAATCCACTTGATGATTTTATAGCATCCACAGTGTCTATATATAAAAGCATATTTGACTTTAAATACTCTACCTATATTTACATCTCGTCTAGCGATGTCTATAAGGATCATTCAAACAGTCTTCATACCTTTGAGTCTCAGTTTATGGATTCAAATGGACTGCCGCCGTACGGACTCCATAAGTATTTAAGCGAAAAAATTATAGAGAATAATTGCAGTAATTATATAATTTTAAGATCATCTTTAATATTGGGTTCCAACCTTAAAAAAGGTCCTATATATGACATTTTGCATAAAAAACCTTTATATATTTCTAATTCTTCAAAGTTGCAGATGATTACTACAAAAGAAATAGCCAATGTAGTTAAACTTCTACTCAATGAAAAAATCACAAAAGATGTATTTAATATGGGAGGTAAAGGTATAGTTGATTTTAAAAAAATACAGGCTTATTTCTCTATGCCTATTACATTTTCCAAAGAAGCAGAAACGCAAGCATATGAAATGGACATATCTAAACTCAGTAAACTGTTTCCTCTAAAGACGTCAGGAGAATATTTACAAGAGTTTTTAAATACTCTACAATAGCATTTCAAGATGAAGAAAAAAATTAATAACATTCTTATAACAGGAGGTGCTGGTTACGTGGGAAGTTTGCTAGTGGATTTGTTGTTACGATCTGGTTTTGATGTTGCTGTTTTAGATTCATTGCTTTTTGGCGGAAATAGTTTAATTCCTTATTTTTCTCATAAAAACTTTAAGTTTGTAAAAGGCGATATCAGAAATAAAGAAGATATAGATAAAGCTCTGAAAAATGCTGACTTAATAATTCATCTTGCAGCAATTGTTGGTTTCCCAGCTTGTATAAAGTATCCAGAATTATCCGAAGATATAAACGTAAATGGAACTAGGAGTATTGTTAATTCTATAGAAGGAAAAAGACCAATCCTTTTTGCCTCAACAGGAAGTGTATATGGGAAAATGACGCAGAAGATTTGCACAGAACAAACCCCATTAAATCCACTTACTAATTACGGTATTCAAAAAGCTGAGGCAGAGAAGATAATAAAGAAAAACAACAAGTTTGTTATTTATAGATTTGCAACTGCGTTTGGTGTATCTCCGCGGTTAAGACTCGACTTGATGCCAAATGATTTTACCTACAAAGCTGTGAAGGAAAAAAGTTTGATTGTTTATGAAAAAAAATTTATGAGAACATTTATTCACGTACGAGATATGGCGCGAGCATTTTTACTTGCAATTGAAAATTACGATAAAATGGAAGGAGAAATATATAATGTTGGGGATAGTTCCATGAATTATAGCAAAGAAGATATCTGCTTAATGATTAAAAAAAGAGTGGATTATTATTTGCATTTTGCAGAGATTGGAAAAGATTTAGATCAAAGAGACTATATTGTGTCGTACGAAAAGTTAGCAAAATTAGGTTTCAATACCTCTATTACGATGGAACAAGGAATTGATGAATTGATAAAAGTTTCTGAGGTTTTAGAAGCACATGACCAATATAAAAATATCTAGCTTTGCATTGATAAAAATGTAACTAAATGGCAACCCAAAAATTTAATTATGAAGAGATGTTCATGGGAGTTAGGGAAGGAAAACCTAAAATGTATCTCCGGTCATTTAAACAAGATTATCGCTTAAGATCTTTGGTAAAAACAGTTGTTTTCGATAAAGGGAAATTATTAGATGTCGGTTGTGGTGGGGGTATGCTTACTGAAAGTTTGCCATATTATTTTCCGAAAGCTTCTATATATGGTTGTGACGTAAGTAGTACGGCCATAGTGTATGCTAAAAAGCTAGGTAGTGGTAAGGTAAAATATTCCCAGATTAAAAATAAAAGACTGCCTTATAGGGATAATTTTTTTGATGTTTGTATTTGTTTTGATGTTCTAGAGCATGTGCCTAATGTGAAGTTTTTCCTTAGTGAGGTGAGAAGAGTTCTTAAAAAGGATGGGAAGTTTTTTCTAATAGTCCCATGTGAAGGCGAAAAGTTTACCTACACTTGGTTTTTCCAAAAAATTCATCTGGGGCGAAACCTCACATACCGCTACATGGGTCATATACACCCTGAGTTTACACATAAAAGTGTTGCTAATATTCTAAAAGAAAATGGATTTGAAATCCGAAAGTACAGGTACAGTGAACATTTGTTCTACCAGCTTATGCATCTTTTTGTTTATTTTTTACCAAAAGCTATTCTCGAGCTTTTTTTAGGTAAAGAAAAAACTAAGGAGTATACAAACAGTTGCTTAATTGAATCCCCAAAAAGCAATAATAATCCTCTTATAATAATCCGTACAATTTGGTTTAAATTTTTTGACTTTATGATGATGCATCCAATGTATTGGGAAACGCTTATTCTAAATAGAGTTCCGTCGACAGCTTGGAAGATTCATTTGCTAGCAAACAAAAAATATGACAGGAGTTAAAAACATTCTAATTACAGGAGGCAGCGGTTTTATTGGGTCAAATTTTTTAGAATATATTTCCGATAAAAAATTGAATTATAAAGTAGCATCTCCAACCCATAAGGATCTAGATATTCTTAACCTAGATAAGATCAAAAAGAACTTTGATATTTTTAAACCTGAGGTTGTTATAAATTTTGTGGCATATAGAGATACTACTTCTGCTGAAAAGCAAAGAGGCGACTTAAAAGGATTCGTTTGGAAAACTAATGTTAAAGGGGTAGAGAATATTTCCAACGTTTGTCAAAGGTATGGTGTTTTTTTAATTCATATATCCACAGATATGATATTTTCTGGACTTTCCGATAATCCAGGACCATATAATGAAGATGCTAAACCCGAAGAAAAATTGGAAAATCTTTCATGGTATGGTTGGACAAAAGCTGAGGCCGAGCGTGTTTTATCTGACAATAAAAATGTCGCAATAATTCGTATGGGAAAACCGGTAGCAAAAACTATTTATGACCCACAGCTTGATTACATAGGAAAAATTTTATATTTATATGACCATGAGCTACCTTTATTTGATGACCAGTACATGACATTAACATCCGCTCCTTCAGTTTTTGAAGTCGTCGAGAAGCTAATTGATAATAAAAAAACTGGTGTCTTTCATGTAGCAAGTAGAGATGTATTTACGCCTTATGAATTAGGTAAATACCTAATAAATAAAGTCCGAGGCAAAATTGACGCTGTAAAAGGTAGAAGCATAGGTGAATATTTAAAAAAATGGCCAAATAGGTATCCAAAATATGGAGGACTTTTGGCAAAAAAAACTGCAGAGAAGTTACAGGTTGAGTCACTAGGCTGGAAAGAAATTGTGGATTTATTTTTACCGTTCTACGAGTGAATAGAGAAAGCCGGCAACTCCACCGAGAAGTTCAGCTGTTTTCATTATTACGAAGAAAAAAGTATCTACTGGTCGAGATGCAAACATTTTCCAATTCGTAATATGCGAACGTCTTATGGGGAAATAACTTTGAATAGCTGCAGACGGTCTCTTTCGTAAATACTTTAGAGCTTCCCGTTTATACATAAATTGCTTCTTAAAAAGTTGTATTAATTTTAATTTTCCCTCGTTATGCATAACTAAACTTTTTGTCCTTTTTACTTTGTATCCTTTTTTGAGAGCTTCTCGATATAGATCTCTGTCTTCTCCTCCTCCTGCTATATTCTCATCGTATCCACCTAAGCTATCGTAAACACTTTTTTTAAAAAATCTTGGAGATTCAACTGTTTCGTCACCCCAAAAAAATCTTCTTTCTAAGTTCTTGGCCCTTGCCCATGGCCCCTCGCCAAATGAATCTTCCGTTAAAATAACGGCATCAAATCCACTTTTACATAACTCCACTGCTTCTTTCACGATATTTTCTGTTAATTCCATATCAGCGTCCATATGATAGATAAATTCTCCGTCGACTTTTTTTGCAGCATAGTTTCTTTTTCCAGTAGCATCAAATAAACCTTTTTTTACTTTTGGATCAAAGATTAAAAGTTTACAGTTATGCTTTTTAGCAATATCAGTCGTTTTTTCTATGTCTTTAGATTTACCATCATCCACGATTATAATCTCTACATTTTTATATGTCTGAAGTTTTATTTTTTTTAAGCATTTCTCAAGATGCTCGGAAGAATTTTTTGTTGGAATAATTATTGTGACTAGTCCTTTTTTCATGATTAAATTTTTTTAGCAAGAACTGCTATGCCAAGTCCATCTGTATTTTTCCAAAGTTGATCAAATTCAGCTAGGATATAAAGAAAGGGAAAAGTAATGCCAGCAAGCATAAAATTTTTTGAGAGCATAAGATGGTTTAATTCCCATGATAATTTTCCAAAGAAACCAAACGTCTCCCTGGATATAATTATTTTGAAGCCTAATTTTTTAAGCGTATTTTCCAAGTCCAATTTGTTTATCCCTTCGCGTATATGATCTTCATGATGCCAATCTTTAAAAAAGCCAAAAATCCTCTTTTGATTGGACTGGGGCACATGGATATATAAATATCCAGATTTATTTAAAGCATTGTAAAAATTATTAAGCGCCAGCTCGTAATTTTTAACATGCTCTAAAACGTCGATATTAACTAATAAGTCATATTTAATTTCGGGTAGTTTTAGAACATCAGAATAAGAAAACTCGGCATTTTTAAATTTTAATTCGTTAGCTATGTCTTCGCAAGATTTTAATTTATTTTTGTCTATATCAATTCCTGTTATTTTTGCTTGAGGAAAAGTTTTCGCAAGTAAAAATGAATAAACTCCAATGCCGCATCCTGCATCGAGGATTTTTTTAAAGTTTTTCTGGGAAAGATGTGATTTAAGGATTTTCTTGAAATACATACTGCGTATCTGAAAACCTATTTCAGGTATTCCAAATAACGATATATAAAGTATTTTTATCTTTTCAACAATAATATTGTCTTTATTTATCTTTTCCTTATAATCCTCATTAATCTCTCCAAAAGATTTGAGAAGAATATCGAGGTGGCTGGCATATTCTTTGCCAAACATTTATTTATTTCTCCTTATTTTTTCAAGAATTTTTAAGCTTTCCATAG
>OBEQ010429209.1_pt1 | contig 25332 bp, 37 predicted proteins | sample 1670901 | NCBI WGS metagenome assembly OBEQ01 (sample SAMEA104232315, study PRJEB22302) | groundwater metagenome | biome: forest; feature: aquifer; material: groundwater | place: USA | collected 2011-08-07 | depth 5.4 m | reverse complement strand
TGGGACAAAAAGTACATCCACGAGGGCTACGCATGGGAATCATATACAATTGGAGTTCTCGATGGTTTTTTTCTAATAAAAAAGCTTACCGTGAAGCGCTTGTTTATGATAGTAACATAAGGCAGATGCTAATGAAAAAGCTAAATTTTGCCTCTGTTACGCAAGTCGATATAGAAAGAGCAATCAATAAAATTACACTTATTATCTATTCAGTAAAACCAGGTATGATCATAGGAAGAGGAGGAAAGGGCCTTGAGGAGATCAAAAAGTTTATTGCATCCTATTTAACCCCAGATAAAAAAGGGAAAGCAGTTAAACTAGAAATAAAAATAGAGCCAGTAAAAAAACCTTACTTAAATGCTTATTATGTAGCTCAAACTGTCGCAGAAAAGCTGATTAGAGGTTTTCCTCATAGATCAGTAGTTCATAATACGATGAACCGAGTCAAAGAAGCTGGGGCTAAGGGTGTAAGAATTCAGCTCGGTGGTCGAATTGCAGGAGCAGAGATTTCTCGAAGGGAAAAATATTTTATGGGTACAATTCCAGCTTCAACGATAAGAGAAGAAGTTGATTTTTCGAAATACCCAGCTTTAACAAAGTCAGGATATATAGGAGTAAAAGTGTGGATTTGTAAGTGAGTTACAAGTTTATAAAGTTTTTAAAGTTATAAAGAGAAACAAGAATAATTCTTTATGAACTTGACGAACTTTACAACTTTATGAACTAATGTATGTTAGCACCAAAACGGCAAAAATATAGAAAACAATTTAGAGGTACTTGGCGAAGAATAGCCGTGAAAGGCGAACGTTTGGCTTTTGGTACGTTTGGTTTGAAATCGCTTGATGCTGGTTGGATAAAAGATAGGGAAATAGAGGCAGCTAGAGTAGCTTTAGCTCGTGCGACAAGAAAAAGTGGGAAGTTTTGGATCCGAATTTTTCCCGATAAACCATTTACAAAAAAGCCCCCGGAAGTAACAATGGGAGCTGGAAAAGGAGATGTATCGCATTTTGTCGCAAGCGTTGTTCCCGGAAGAATTCTTTTTGAGGTTGATGGTTTGTCTGAATCTGAGAGCGCTGATGTTTTAAAAGGGGTTGGATCAAAATTATCCGTGAGGACAAAAATTACGAGAAGATTAATATGAAAAAATTAACATCTGAGTTGCGAGGTAGGTCTGTGAATGAGCTTGAGAAGGAAGCGCAAAAATTACGGGAAGAAATAGCAAAGTTAAAATTGGAAACAAAAGTTAATGCTCAAAAAGATACTAATGTATTAATTAAAAAGAAGAAAAAATTAGCAGTTGTTTTAACTTTTTTGACAGAAAAAAATGAGATTGAAAAAGTTAAAGCCGAATCAGAATCAAAAAATAAATAACTATGGCTCAAATTTTTACTGGAAAAGTGATCTCAACAAAAATGCAAAAAACCGTGATAGTGAGCGTTGAGAGAAAATTTAGACACACTCTATACATGAAAACTATTGTTAGGCACAAAAAATATAAAGTTCATAACGATGGCACAGATTTGCAAATAGGCGATATGGTCAAAATAGTTGCATCTCGACCCATATCTAAGGAGAAACATTTTATAGTACTAGAAAAAATTAAAAAATAAAATTGGTTATTTGTTTGATTTTTCATTTATGTTACAACTGAGAACAATATTAAATGTCGCAGACAACACTGGAGCTAAAAAAGCCGTAATGATTGGTTTGCCCGGACAAGGTAATAGATATTACGCCTATATAGGAGACGTCATTACAATCGCTATAAGAGAAGCTTTACCTTATGGGCAAGTGAAAAAGGGAGAAGTTTTACAGGCAGTAATAGTACGAACGAGAAAAGAAAAAAGAAGAAAAGATGGAAGTTATATCCGTTTTGATGATAATGCCTGTGTTATTCTTTTCGATAAAACTAGTAAAGATCCCAAGGGTACGAGAGTTTTTGGACCAATTGCAAAAGAAGTGAAAGATAGTGGATTTTCGAAGATAGCAAGTTTAGCCGAAGAGGTCTATTAATTAAAATGCACAACTTTACTAATTTTGGATTACCACAGATTTTGATTCTACGGATTTTCACTAATTCTAATTTATCAGTGGAAATCTGTCAGAAATCCGTGGAAATCGATTTTATATGAAAATTAAAAAAGGCGATAAAGTTAAAGTCGTTTATGGAAAGGATAAGGGAAGAGAAGGAGTGGTGGAGCAAGTATATACCAAAAGCAATAAGATTCTTATTCCCAAAATTAATATATATAAAAAACATATTAAGAAAAATGAAAAATTACCTCAGGGAGGCGTCGTAGAAGTTCCACGACCACTTGATGCTTTCAAAGTGGAATTGATTTGTCCAAAATGTGGAAAATTAACGCGAGTTGGATACGAAATAGTTAAAGGAAAAAAATATAGAGTTTGTAAGAAATGTAAAAACAGGATTTAAAATTTCTAATTTCTAAGTACTCTAATTAACCTAATAATTAGATCAATTAGAAATTAGGTCAACTAGATAAATTTTATATATGACATTCAAAGATTATTACAATTCGGAAATAAAGAAGAAACTGAAGAAAGACTTAAAATTAAAAAATGTCATGGAAGTTCCGAAAATAATAAAGATTGTGGTCAACGTAGGAGCAGGAGAGGCTGTATCTAATAAGAACGTTATAGAGAAAATTCAGGAACAATTGACGAGAATAACGGGACAAAAGCCTGTCGTGACAAAAGCTCGCAAATCAATATCGGCTTTTAAAATACGAATGGGTTTACCAATCGGAGTTAAAGTTACATTGAGAGGGACACGTATGTATAGTTTTCTGGAAAAATTAGTTAAAATTGTCATTCCAAGACTCAGGGATTTTAGAGGAATCTCTGATTCTAGCATCGATCAGAATGGAAATCTTAATTTGGGATTGAGTGAACAAACATTATTTCCTGAAATTGAATTCGATACCATTGATAAAATGAGAGGTTTAGAAGTAACCGTTGTCACCAATGCGAGAAGTAAAGAAAAAGGTAGGAAACTATTTGAATTGTTAGGCGTCCCATTTAAAAAATAATATGGCTAAAACATCTGATGAAGTAAAATTCAAACATAAACAAAAATATACCGTTAGACACCGAAATCGTTGTCCATTTTGTGGACGGGCTAGAGGGTACATGAGAAGATTTGGTATGTGTAGAATCTGTTTTAGAGAGAAGGCATTAAAGGGAGAAATCCCTGGAGTTAGAAAAATTTCTTGGTAATTTAATATGGCAAGATCACGTAAAAAGGGTCCTTATATTGACCCAAAATTGTTAAAGAAAATATTAAGACAAAAGGGAACTAGCGATCGCTCACCCATCAAAACATGGGCGAGAGCTTCCCAGATTGCACCAGAATTTGTAGGGCATAAGATAGCTATACATAACGGTCATAAATTTATAGAAGTTTTGATGTCTGAGACCATGGTAGGTCATAGATTAGGTGAGTTTGCTCTTACCCGAACCTTTAGAAGTCATGGTAAGGTCACTAAGAAAGTTATAGAAGCAACATAATATGGGAAACTCAATAATAGATCTGATCATCCGGATTAAAAATGGCTATATGTCACGCAGAGAGAAAGTCGATGTACTTTACTCAGTATTTAATGGCAGCGTATTAAAAAAATTAACCGAATTAGGATTTATAAAAAAGTACGAGCTGAGAGAAGAAAAATTTAGCGTCGAATTACTCTATAATAATCACGTTCCTGCAATGACTGATATTGCTATTTATTCAAAACCAGGTAAAAGGCATTACATCTCGTACAAAAAACTTAAGCCCATTCTCGGAGGATTAGGATGTTCGCTTTTATCTACTCCAAAAGGAGTGATGACAAATAAAGAAGCGAGAAAAGAAAAAGTGGGAGGAGAATTATTATTTGCTATTTGGTAACCCCGCTCAGCGGGGTTATCACCAAGCTGAGCTTGGTAAGCCAGCTTATTGTAATAATTTAGAAATACTATGTCAAAAATCGGCAATAATCCAATTCAAATTCCAGCATCTGTACAGCTGAATATTGATAAAGATATAATCAAAGTAAAAGGGACTCTAGGCGAACTAAGCTATCACACACCAAAAAATTTGAGAGTAAAGCAAGAAGGCGATAAGCTTCTAGTCGAGCGTAAAAACGATGAGAAAAAAACGAAATCAATGCACGGATTTTTTAGACAAACTATTTATAACGGTGTTAAAGGAGTGGAAACTCCTTGGCAAAAAAGATTAGAGGTAGTCGGTACAGGCTACAATGTAAAGCTTCAAGGTGAAGATTTGGTATTTAAAATCGGTTATTCACATCCGGTTGTTTTTAAGAAAGCTCCTCATATCACGTATAAAGTAGAAGGCAATAATAAAGCGGTTGTTTCTGGAATTGATAAACAATTGGTTGGTCAAATTGCCTATCAAATTAAAATACTTAAAGTTCCTGATGCATATAAAGGTAAAGGTATTAGGTATGAAGGCGAAGTATTGAAACTAAAACCTGGTAAAAAAGTTAAAACAACAACGGGAGCAGCTTAATATATGAAAAAAAAAGTACTATCGCGAATAAAAAGAAGGAAAATGAGGATTAGTAGTAACCTACATGGAGCAAAAGAACGGCCAAGAATTGCTGTTTTTGCTTCTAATCGTTATACCTATGCCCAGGCTATAGATGACAATAATAAGGTTACTCTTATTTCTTTTTCGAGCTTAAAACTGGCAAAAGTGAAAGAATATAAAAAAGGAAAAAAAGCAGAAGAAGCTAAACAGGTCGGTCTTAAGCTGGCAAAATTACTAAAGGAATTAAAGATTCCAGTTGCTATTTTTGATCGAGGTAGGTATGCATATAAAGGTCGTGTAAAAGCAGTTGCTGAAGGATTAAGGGAAGGGGGAATTAAAATTTGAAATTTTAAATTTTTAATATGGTAATACAACAACCAATTGAGGAGAAAAAATATGAAGAGAAAGTTTTACTTATCAAAAGAGTGTCAAAAAAAACAACCGGAGGTAATTATGTTACATTTTCAGCCTTAGTCGTTGTCGGTGACAAAAAAGGAAAGGTAGGTATAGGAATTGGTCGTGGTTTGGAAGTTCCACCGGCGATTCAGAAAGCAATGAATTACGCACGTAAGCACTTGATTACTGTTCCAATATTTAAAAATACTCTTCCTCATGAAATCAAACTGAAATTTAAGTCAGCCTATATACTTTTGAAGCCAGCTCCAGAAGGCTCTGGGCTTAAGGTAGGAAGTGTCGCGAGAGTTATTCTTGATCTTGCTGGAATAAATAACGCATCCGGGAAAATTATTGGCTCTAGAAATCAATTAGCTAATACGTATGCAGTTATGGAAGCATTGAAGAGATTAAAACCAAGAAAGTTAGAAGTTAGGAGTTAGGTGTTACATGGAAAAAACAAATAATTTACTCTCAAACTTACCTAGTATTGTCGATAAGAAGAAAAAAAGACTGGGTCGTGGGTTGGGGAGTAAGAAAGGTGCAAAGTCCGGAAGAGGAACGACAAGACATCAAAAGGCACGTGAAAGTATTCCTTTACATTTCGAAGGTGGTCAATCCCGTATGGTAAAGAAGTTTCCACTTTTAAGAGGAAAAGGAAGAAATAAATCTATTCAAGAAAAACCATATATACTTAATGTATTCTCGCTCAATGTTTTTAATAATGAGGAGGTTATTAGTCAAGAGTCATTGCTAAAAAAAGGACTTATTAAAGACGATGAAAAAAGCAGAATAAAGATTTTAGGAGGCGGCAAATTGGAAAAGAAATTAACAGTTAATCTACCGGTTTCAAAAGGTGCACGAAAAGCGATTGAAAAAGCAGGTGGAAAAGTGGGACTATGAAAGAAGTGACTGATAAATTGAAATCGTTATTAAGAGATCCGGAGTTAAAGAGGAAAACTCTTTTTACCTTATTTATATTCCTAGCATTTCGAATATTCGCATTTTTACCGATTCCAGCAATTGATCTTCCACGCTTGAGGACGCTGTTTGCACAAAATCAGTTTCTTTCTCTTTTGGATATCTTTTCTGGAGGTACCTTGATTAATTTTTCGATTATGGCGTTAGGCCTTAACCCTTATATCAATGCTTCTATCGTCATTCAACTTTTGACGGCGATTTTCCCTAAGCTCGAACAGTTAAGCAAAGAAGGCGAATATGGCAGACATAAAATCAACCAGTACACGCGATTTTTAACTGTTCCCCTTACTATTGTGCAATCAGTTGGTATATTCGTACTTTTAAAAAATCAAAAGATAGTTGGAACTCTTTCTCCTCTCGAGTTTTTTTCTTTTATTTTTACCATGGTTGCAGGTACCTTTATTCTTGTCTGGTTTGGCGAGCTCATCTCTGAGTTCGGGTTGGGAAATGGTATTTCATTATTGATATTTGCCGGAATTGTGGGAAGAATTCCAGTTGTTTTGGGTAAAACATTCTCAGTATTAAATCAAGAACTGATATTTAATATCGTTATTTTTCTGGCATTAGGAATCTTCGTTATCGCAGCAATCGTATTTATCAATGAAGCGATTAGAAAAATACCAGTCTATTATGCCAAACGAATACGTGGAAACAGAGTATATCAGGGAGCTACCAACTATCTCCCCCTCAAATTAAATCAAGCAGGAGTGATACCTATAATATTTGCTGTTTCATTTGTTTTGTTTCCGCAACTTTTGGGTAATTTCTTAATTTATGTTAAAAACCCAGCTATAGCTAAGTCCGCTTCTTTCATCGTAAAATTATTCAACCCATCTGGTTTTTTCTATAACTTCTTTTACTTTATTTTAGTTATTGGTTTTACCTACTTTTATACAGTAGTCATATTCAACCCACAAAAAATTGCCGAGGAAATCCAGAAACACGGTGGATTTATTCCTGGAATTAGACCAGGTGTCGCAACCAAGCAGTATTTAGAAAAAATATTATATCGCATTACCAGTGTGGGTGCGGTTTTTTTAGGTGTAATCGCTATTTTACCGGCAATTGTTTCAAAGTTAACCGGTATTAGTGGTTTGGTTATTGGCGGAACAGGTATTCTGATAGTAGTATCAGTCATACTTGAAACATTTAAAAATGTAGAAGCTCAACTCATGATGAGAAGTTATGACAAGTTTGTACGATAGTACTTTATTATGGCAAAAAAAGGATCGAGAATTTTGATAGGGTTGATTTGTGAAGTTTGCAAAAGTCTCAATTATGTCGTGGAAAAAAACAAAATAAACACGACAGGTTCTCTGAAATTAAAAAAATATTGTAAACATTGTAAAAAACGAACATCACATAAAGAAAAAAAGAAGTTGGACTAAAAAAAGCTCTTAATGTTCATAAGATTATAAAGTTTATAAAGAAGAAAAAACGTTTTCTTTAAGAACTTTATTAGCTTTACAAACTTAAGTTTTTGTATGAAATTAGTTTTACTAGGTATTCAGGGATCAGGCAAATCAACTCAAGGAAATCTGCTGTCGAAACAATTAAAGATTCCCTATCTTTCGACCGGGCATATTTTTAGAGAAATCGCCAAAGAAAAGACTTCTTTAGGTAGATATGTTAAAGAGACAATGAATTCTGGTCTTTTAATTCCAGACGACAAGACGATCTATATTGTTAATGAATATTTGTCACGAAGAGAATATGAAAAAGGATATATTCTTGATGGATTTCCTCGTACTATCAAGCAAGCTGAAGCGTTTAAAAATAATATTGATAAAGTTATTTATCTAGAAGTTCCTGATAAGGAAGCTGTTTACAGACTTGTCTATCGAAGTGATTCAGCCAGACAAGACGAGACTCTTCCTGCATTAAAAAAGAGGATAGAGCTTTTTCACAGATATACAAAACCAGTTCTCGATCATTACGAGCATCAAGGAAAACTAGTTACGGTAGATGGGACTCTGGCGATAAAAGAAGTAAATAAGGAAATTTTGCGAAGTTTAGGAAAACAACTTATTAAGGATCAAATTAAAGTTTGGGAAAAAAAGCAAAAAGCTATCATCGCAATCGTCGGTCTTGCCGGGTCAGGAAAAACTGAGGCGGCAGCATATTTTAAAGAGAAAGGATTATCAGTGATAGCATTTGGTAAAGTAATTAACGATTATATAGACCAACATGAACTTCAGCATACGGAGGAAACCCATAAGAAAATTCGCACTGATATTAGAAAAAAATATGGAATGGAAGCAATGGCAGTTTTAAATGAGCCAAAAATTAAAAATGCTTTAGAAAAAAACCCTGTTATCGTTATAGATGGTTTGCAATCGTGGGAAGAATATCTCTTTTTAAAGAAAAAGTTTTCTAATGTAAACATTTATCTTTTAGCTCTTTATGCTGATAAAGAAATTCGCTACAGAAGAGCTGCAAAAAGAAAGTATCGTTCTAGGCTTTATGGTGAAGAGCGAGATATCAACGAACTTATAGGAGCAAATAAGGGACCAGCTATTGCGTTTGCTGATTTTTCAGTCAAAAATAACTTTTCGTTGGATGATTTACATGATAAATTAGAAGGTGTTTATCGCTCGATTTACTTTTCTTAAGTGAAAAAAAGAAAAAAAATAATAGTTTCAATCGTAGGGCTTCCCGGAGCAGGAAAGACTACTACAGCAGAACATTTTGCTCGGAGATTAAAAGTACCTGTGATTATTTTTGGAGATGTGGTGAATAAATATATTGATTCACATAATTTACTACATACAAAAGACGTTCATGTAAGAACCTGGAAAGAACTGAGGAAAAAATATAGTATGGGAGCTTTCGCCATATTAAATGAAAAAAATATTAGAGAAAGTTTAAATAAAAGTAGACTGGTTGTAATTGATGGAATGCGATCATGGGAAGAATATGTCTACTTAAAAAAGCAATTTTTAGATGTAGACTTTTGCATTGTTGCAATTTTTACAGATAAGATCAAGAGATATAAAAGATCGGCAAAAAGAACATATAGAGCAAAACTTTATGGTCAAGAACGCGACTTGGATGAGTTATTCGGAACAAATATGGGCCCAACAATTGCTTTAGCAGATTACATTATTGAGAATAATTCATCCAAAGAAGAATTTTTAAAAAAAATAGATAAGGTTTTTAATAAAATAAATATAGACCAATGATTAGGTATAAAACTGAAGAAGAGATTGAGATAATGAAAGAGGGTGGAAGAAGATTAAGAAGAGTTGTTGAAGAATTAAGGCCATCTATTAAGGTCGGAGTTACGACCAAGCAAATTGACAACGAGGCAGAGAAATTGATACTAAAAATGGGAGCAGAGCCCTCTTTTAAAAAAGTCAAAAATTATTACTGGAGCACGTGTTTACCAGTGAATGAGCAAATCGTTCATACGCCCCCACGTGACAGGATCTTAAAAGAAGGAGATATTGTTACCCTAGATATAGGGTTATATTACAGAGGTTTTAATACTGATTACGCAGACTCAATTGCGCTTGGCGAGATCAGTCCAGAGAAGAGAACATTTCTTGATGTGGGAAAAAACACTCTTTTTAAAGCAATAAAAGCCGCAGAATCGGGTAGGTTTTTAGGTGAGGTTTCCCAAGTCATTGAGGAAGAAATTAAAAAGAATGAGTATCATATTGTTAAAGAATTGACCGGACACGGAATTGGACATGAGCTCCATGAGGACCCATTCATTCCAGGATTTGTAGAGAGACCTATAAAAAAAACTCTGATGATACGTCCGGGGTTAACCGTAGCTATTGAAATCATTTATGCCATGCATACGGGAACTATGATGTACGAAAAAGACGATGATTGGTCCATACAGACAGCAGATAATAGCTTATCCGCTTGTTTTGAACATACCATAGCAGTTACCTATGAAGGTAAAACGATCATTTTAACTTAAAAACCAGTGCATAATGTGGTAAAATTATAAGCTTATGATCCCACTTTGTAAGGTGCCAGTTGGTACCTTACTACGTTAGGGATTGAAAATTAAATTCGGGGTTATTATTAATAATACCCAACGAAGCAATTAAATTACAAATAACTATTGCGAAGTGGTATGAAAACAAACGTCACAATTTTGGAAGGAAGCGTAATCGAGAACCTTCCCAACACACTTTTTAAAGTGCAGTTGCTTAATTCAGAGAAGGTAATCCTATGTTATCTTTCAGGTAAGATGAGAAAAAACTATATTAAAATTTTGCCGGGGGACAAGGTTAGACTAGAGTTAACTCCTTACGATCTTAATCGGGGGAGAATAGTTTATCGAATGTAACCAAGCTGAGCTTGGTTTCTATCCAGCTGAGCTGGAATAAATATGAGAGTCCATGCATCTGTTAAAAAAATGTGTCCAAAGTGTAAGTTAGTAAAAAGGAAGGGTAATCTTTATATTACGTGTTCAAACCCAAAACACAAACAGAGACAAGGCTAAAACAAATTCCAATTTCCAATGACCAATTTCCAAAAACTTCCAATCACCAAATTTCAAAATTTCAAACATTTGATTAGAAATTAGATATTAGAACTTAGAAATTTATTTAGATATGGCAAGACTATTAGGTGTTCAGTTACCGGATGATAAGCGAATAGAGTATGCTTTAACCCTTTTATATGGGATCGGTTGGACAAGATCAGGTAAAATCTTAAGTCAAGTAAAGGTGGAAAAAAATAAAAGAGTAAAAGACGTAACTGAAGAAGAAATGAAAAAAATCATCGAAGTTATCGAGAAAAACTATAAAATTGAAGGTGACTTGAGAGAAGAGGTAGTTGGCGATATCAAAAGGCTTAGGGAGATTTTGTCTTATCGGGGCTTGAGGCATGTAAGAAATCTTCCTGTTCGGGGACAACGTACACGATCAAATGCTCGGACAAAAAGAGGAAAAAGGAAGACTGTTGGAGCCTTGAGAAAAGAAGTTTGGGCCAAAATGGAACAAGGAAAAACGGGTGCCGAAGCAGAAGCTAAAACAGCTGAAACGGCGCCTAAGTAAATTAACCACCCCTTTTTGTTCCCCTCCTTAATTAAGGAGGGGGATTAAGGGGAGGTATTGTTTGAGATTATGGTAAAGAAAAAAACAAAAAAAATAATCGAAAAAGGGAAAATTTACATTACCGCAACCTTTAATAATACCCTTATTACGATCACCGACGAAAAAGGTAATCCTGCTCTGATGGGATCGTGTGGCATGTACGGTTTTTCTGGAACAAGGAAGCCAACGCCGTACGCAGCCACTATTACTACGAGCGCAACTCTAAAAAAAGCTATCGTTGACCATGGATTAAGAGCAGCTGATATTTTTGTTAAAGGTATTGGACCGGGTAGAGAGGCAGCTCTGCGGGCAGTAAAAGAATCAGATGTTGAGGTTAATAGGATTGTTGATATTACCCCAGTTCCTCATAATGGAGTTAGGCCGCCAAAAGTAAGAAGAGTATGATAAAAATTTCTAATTACTAATTTCTAATTTCTAAATAAAAAATGCGTTATACGGGACCAAGAAATAGATTAGCTCGACGTGAAGGTATAGATCTAGGATTAAAAACTCCGGGATCAAAATCTCATGCCCGACTATTGAAAAAACTCAATGTAATGCCGGGTCAACACGGTACAAGAACGCGTAGAAAAATCTCTGACCATAATAGACAGCTTCGTGAGAAACAGAAGTTACGCTACATGTTTCAACTTACGGAAAGACAACTAAAAAAATATTTTAAGGAGGCATCGACAAAAAAGGGAAATACGGCTTTCTATTTGGGTCAGTTTTTGGAAAGACGTTTGGATAATTTAGTTTTTAGATCTGGATTTGCACCAACACGCCCATCAGCTCGTCAACTTGTTGCTCATGGGCATATAAAAGTAAATAGTAAGGTAGTGAGCGTTCCCTCTTATAAGGCCAGAAATGGTGATATAATAACCTTTTCTGATGAGAAGACCCCAAAAATAGCTTATATAGAAAAAGCTTTAGTTAATAAAGATAGTATTATGCCTAAATGGATAGAAAGAAAAGCGGTTATGTCAAAAGTTTTAAGCGAGCCCAATCATGAAGAAATCGAAAAACAAATTAATTTACGACTTGTTATCGAATTTTATTCCCGTTAAGGTGTTTATTAATTATAATTTTTACAATCAGTATGACTAATCCAAACTTTATTACTCAGCAGGTTGAAGAAAGCGATAACTACGGAAAATTTGTTATCGAACCGTTAGCTCCAAGTTTTGGTCAAAGTTTAGGTGTGACCTTACGAAGAACCCTATTATCCTCTTTAAGAGGTTATGCAGTAACCAATGTAAAAATCGATGATGCTCCGCATCTTTTTTCAACTATTAAAGGAGTCAAAGAATCTATTCTGGAGGTAGTCTTGAATTTGAAACAACTAAAGTTTGTTGCAACAGGAGAGGGTCCATTTAAGCTTCATTTATCAGCAAAGGGTGCTAAAAAAGTTTACGGCAAAGATATTGAAGGAGAGATTGAGGTGGTTAATAAAGATCTTTATATTGCAGAGATAACAGTGGAAAAAGGAAAACTAGAACTTGAAGCAGTTGTCGAAGCGGGAGTTGGCTATGTTCTCGCAGAAGAACAAGAGCGTAAGGAACAAGGATACACTCCAGTTGATGCGTACTTCTCTCCCATCAACAAAGTAATTTTTAAAGTAGAAGAAGCGCGAGTTGGGAGGAAAAGTAACTTAGATCGACTTATACTGGAAATTTGGACTGACAGTACAATGAAACCTTCAGTCGCACTCAAGCAATCAGCTACTCTTCTTGCTGATAATTTTAGTTACCTATTATCAGGAAAAGATACTCCACGCTCAAAAACTGAAGAGGTTGAAGGAGCAATGCCGAAGGAAACTATTGATCCAAAGCTTTATGAAGTTATTATCGATGAGCTTAATCTTCCTTCTCGCGTGATCAACGCACTTTTGAGGGAAAATATAGAGACTGTAGCGGATCTGGTTAAAGCTGGTAAGGAAACACTGACCAATATGAAAGGGGTGGGAAAAAAATCTATTGAGCTTATTGAAGAAGAATTAAAAAAAATGGGAATTTCCCTAAATTAATCGGTATGAGACACAGAGTCAAGAAAATAAAATTTAAACAAGGAAAAGACGCAAATAAGATGCTTATGCGCAAATTATTGTTTAATTTTATGATGAAAGGTAAGATTACTACAACGATAAAAAAAGTAAAGCTATTACGATCTGATGTTGATCGACTTGTTGAAAAGGCAAAAGTTGAGAATGAGGCAAACAAAAATAGACTACTCAAAATGCTTGGTGCAGATACATTATTGCAAAAAGTCTTTAAAGATGTAGGTATCCCATTGAAAGATAAGAAAAGCGGATATACGCGAATTATTAAATTAGGAAGGCGTGAGTCAGATGGGTCGGAAAAAGCCCGGTTAGAGTGGGTATATCCAATAGTTATGGAAGCAGTAAGGCCAAAAATTGAAGAAAAAAAACCTACCGTTAAAATTGCAAAATAATATGACTGGTCTAACACACTCCACCAAATCACTATCAGAGCGCGCCATTAAAAGAAATTGGCATATCATTGATGTAAAAGGAAAAATTCTGGGAAGAGTAACTCCCGAGATAGGTAAGTTATTGCAAGGAAAACATAAATATGATTATGTATCGTACTTAGATGTAGGTGATTATGTAGTAGTCATCAACGCAAAAGATGTCGAGGTGAGTGGAAAGAAATCTTTAGACAAAGTTTATACGAGCTACTCTGGCTATCCAGGAGGATTAAAAAAAATAACATTTGAAAAACTTTTGCTAAAGAAGCCGAGCGAAATTATTAGGCATGCAGTATCTGGGATGTTACCTAAAAATAAACTCAGAGATAAAAGACTAGCAAGATTATATATCTATTCTGATGATAAACACCCCTACAAAGACAAATTTCAAATTTCAAATTTCAAATTAAAATAGTTATGCCAAAAAAGGTAAAAAGTTTACAGTATTATGAGGCGGTTGGAAGAAGAAAAGAAGCGGTAGCGCGTGTGCGTTTGTTTATCGTAGGAAAAGATAAACAAGTGACCGTCAAGGGATTCAAAATGAAGTTAGGCGAGATATATGTAAATTTTAAGCCGGCGGAATTGTTTTTTTCTTCCTTGGCAGAAAAAAATCGTTTGTTAACTCCTCTCAAATTAAGTGATAGTGTTGATCGTTTTGCAGTGTCGATAATGCTAAATGGAGGCGGAAGAAGTGGTCAACTCGACGCAGCGGTTCTCGGTTTAGCGAGGGCTGTGGAAAAAATAGACAAAGTGAGATACCGCCCCTTGCTTAAAAAAGAAGGTTTGCTTAGCCGAGATGCCAGGATACGAGAGAGACGAAAAGTTGGAATGGGAGGAAAAGCACGACGCAAAAAGCAATCTCCAAAACGATAATAACACTGATATACTTTTTATATGGTGCGGCTTTCAATAATAATTCTTTCCTACAATACTAAATCCTTAACAGAACAATGTATTCAGTCTCTCTTATCACAATTACAGCAGAATCAACAAACATCTTTTGAAATAGTGGTGGTTGATAATGGTTCAAGAGATGGATCGGTTCAAATGTTAAACAATTTAAAATTTAAAATTAAAAATTTAAAATTAATACTCAATAACAATAATATTGGTTATCCTAAAGGAAACAATCAGGCTCTCAAGATGGCGAAAGGTGAATACATTTTATTTCTCAATTCTGATGTAATAGTCGAGAATGTAGATTTTGATAACATTTTATCCTTCTTAGATGATCATCAACAAACAGCAGTTCTAACAGTAAAGGTCGTACTTCCAGATAAGACAACTGATCCAGCTTCACATAGAGGATTTCCTAATATTTGGAATTCATTTTGTTACTTTTTTGGTTTGGAAAGGTTATTTAAAAGAGTGCCGGTTTTCAACAAGTTTTTTGGCGGTTATCATCTTGTTCATCTTGATCTCAATACAATTCATGAGATTGATTCTCCCACGGGTGCTTTCTACTTAACGAGAAAGAATATTTTAGATAAGCTAAACGGATTTGACGAGGACTTTTTTATGTACGGAGAAGATATAGATTTATCCTTTCGCATCAAAGAATTAGGTTACCACATAATTTATAATCCTCAATATCGGGTGATTCATTTAAAACATGCGAGCGGGCTAGATCAAAGTGACGAAAAAACACGAAAAAAAACTAGAGAATATTTTTATGAGGCCATGAAAATTTTCTATAAAAAACATTACGAGAGAATTTACCCAAGTTTTATCAATAATCTTGTATATTTTTTTATAAATCTCAAAAAAAAGGCATATGTATAAAATTGGGATAGATGCTAGGTTGTACGGCCAAACTGGAGTAGGAGTATATCTTAAAAACTTGCTTCACTATTTAGAGCAAATATCTGGGCAAGATTTTATATTCTACATTTATTTAATGAAAAAGGATTTTGCAAAAATCGACTTTACTAATAAAACCTTCAAAAAAAGAATAGCTGATTTCCGCTGGCACACATTTTCAGAACAATTAAATTTTAGCAAGCTTCTTTATCAAGATTCTTTAGATCTCATGCATTTTACCTATTTTAGTTATCCAGTTATTTATAAAAAAAAATTTATATCAACTATTCATGATGTAACGCCATTACTTTTTAAAACTGGCAAAGCTTCAACAAAAAACAGAGTTTTTTTTGAACTAAAGCATCGTGCTTTTAAATTTGTTATTGCTCAGCAAGTCAAAAACGCCCAAGCTATTATTACTCCAACAAAGACAGTTAAGAAGCAACTTGTGGATATATATGGTAAAAAATACGAGAATAAAATTCATCCAATATATGAGGGAATAGATTACGAACTTCAGAAGTTGGAAGCTGGAAGTTTGAAGTCTGAAAGAATTTCCTCAAACATCCAACATCTAACATCTAAGGTCCCTTTCTTTATTTATGTTGGCAACTTTTATCCGCATAAAAATGTTGAGCGATTAGTAAAAGCCTATGCCAAGATAAAAAATGATGTTAAACTCATTCTGGTTGGACCTGATGATTATTTCTCAATACGTTTGCTTCAATTAATTAACATATTAAAACAAAATAACAAGATTACCTTTTACCATAACCCTTCCACATCAGATCTTGTTTATTTCTATAAAAACGCCTTAGCTTTGATTCATCCATCTATGTCTGAAGGATTTGGTCTGCCTTTTATTGAGGCAGCTTATTTTAAATTGCCCATCATTGCTTCAAATATCGAAGTTTTCCAAGAACTTCTAAATGGTAGATACATTTCTTTTAATCCCTTAGATGAAAGAGATATAGAACAAAAAATTAATGAGTTTCTTGAGAAAAGACCTAAAATGACGTATGAAAAAATAAGTGAAAGATTTTCGTTTCCAAAAATGACGCACGATATTTATACTATGTACCAAAAGGTAATAAGTGAGTGACAGATATTTGTAGGTTAGACTACAGGCAGAACAATCGTGAAGGTAGTACCTTTTCCTACTTGTGAATCAACCTGGATGCTACCTTTGTGCAGTTCGATTATTTGTTTGGATATATAAAGCCCGAGTCCTGTACCCTGAGTCTTACTTTTTTCCGCCTCCTGTAATCGACCAAATTTTTGGAAAAGTTTTGATACATCTTCAGGAGCAATTCCTTTCCCATTATCTGTGGTATGTATTAAAATGTTATTTTGCTCAAGAGTAAAATATACAGAAATAGTTCCTTTTTCTGGAGTATATTTGACTGCATTGCCTATGATATTGAGAAGGACTTCTTCCAGTTTATCTTTGTCACCATTAATTATAAGTTTTTCAGGATACTGAACAAGGGTAAAATTTATCTTTTTTTCGTCTGATTTTATTTTTAATTGATCATATACGCGTTTAGTCAACTCATACATATCTACACGTTCCATATTTAACTCAAGTCTCTCTCCTTCTATGCGTGAAATAGTAAGCATATTTTGGACTAATTTAATTAATCTCTCAGTCTCTTGGTATGCAATGTCGAGATAACTTTTTACCTGAGGATCAAGAGCAGAAGATTTGTTGAGTACCATCCATAGATAGCTTTTGATTGCAGTCATTGGTGTTCGTAATTCGTGGGAAGCAAGCGACACAAATTCATCCTTTAGCTTGTCAAGCTCCTTAAGCCGAATATTAGCATGCTGAATCTTTTGATACAACATAGCATTGTCTATAGCAACCGAAACTACACTGGGTAATCGTTCGATCAGATCTTTTTGATATGAGAAAAAAGGTTCTTTTTCTTCTTTTGGGCTTATAACCATAACGCCAATTGATTCGTCTCTAACGATAAGTGGGTAGATTTGAAAGAATTTCATTCCAACTAAATTTTGAATTATATCGCTAGCTTCTTGAGATAAATATGATTTGAACAAATCATAATAACTATTTGTTGTTTGGACTGTCTTTGTTTTCATTGTTTTGACAATAATATTATTTTCATCTGATAGTGGTATTTTTATTGAATAGAGAGCTCTTTGTAAGTTAGGATCTACTTTGTCAATCAATTTTGCATAGGTGACGCTCATTGTGACGAGTAAATTTTCTTTTTGGTTTACAAGAAATATTCGGGAAGATTTAAATCCGGCCTCTTTTACCACAGCTTGAGTTATTTGCCGAATTACCTGCTCCAAATCGGTAACCGTGCTTAAAATTATTTCATCTATCTGTCGAAGAAGGGCGAGAGTCTTATTTCGTTCTGCCAACTCTAGATTCTTTTTATAAAGTTCTTCGGCAACGTGTTGATTGTCTAAATTTGGAGTATCGAGTCTAATTTTTAAAGGAGTAAAAGTTAACATTTAAGATTATTATATCAGGATGAACGTAGGGTTTGGGGAAGTTGATCCTGAGGAATACCTTCGGTAAATTTACTAGCAGCTTCTTTACAGACTTCCACTGAAGCTTGTCCAAATAGCGTCTTATACTGATCAACTAGTTTACTTAAGACCTGAGTTTTATCACCCTCAAGGACTACCTCATGTTTTTGCCAATTAATTTTCAGACCCTGAACCTTGTTTGCCTGTTCAAGAGCGAGAGGACCTATGATATTTTCCTGCTCCTTAATTATTTCCTCAACTAATTTGGCAAATGTGTCCATTTGATTATTTTTGTGTATTCTTAATGTGAATGCTATTTACTCCAAAACTAAGTAAAAACATTGCGGTTGCAAAAAGTAGATCGACCCAATTGCCGTTATAAAAACTACCCACTGTTGTAGTAAAAGAAAATCCGAAATCAGCAAAATAATTAGCAATAAAACCAAAAAGAGTTATTAATACTGGCCATTTAAATACTCCACCCAAAAAATTCCAAGATAATCCATATATCAAAAGCGCTAGCGTTAAGATAATTACATCCCAAACAGGATAAGCAACGTCAAAAAATATTTTTACCGGACCTCCGGCAATTTCAAAGGATCCCTGTCTGGCGACGACAATTAAAAGGTAGTAAGATACAATGATTGCAAGGACCGGTATAGCAAGGAGCATGATTTTACCATGCATTTTCCTTAAGCCAAATTTAGCTCCCGTTGCTTTTGATAAATAAAAAGTTCCAATAGTCCAAAGAGGCCAACTTATAATAAAACTTGCGTCAGCCCAGGAAGGATAGGGAACTTCAACTTTCAAAATGAGATTATAATATGACCAGATAATTTCTCCAAAACTCCAAGTTAAGAGACCCAAGGATAGAAATATTAACGCTTTTCCCACGGCGCTCCTCAATAAACCCCATTTTTTTGCTTCTATTATGCCAAAAATGCCACCGAATAATGGAATAAGACCATAAGCAAACGCATATAGATAGTTAATCGTTCCACTTTTTTGGCCTGACATCAGCAGTAAGATCCACCAAATGACTAGTGCGATATAGAAGAACAGTAAAAAGTAAAGAGGTTTTGTTAGTTTCATTTCCTTTTTAGAGCATATGCTAAGAAAATTGCATCATACCCTTGATACGAATGTTCAGAAACACTTCTAACTTTTATATTAATACTTTTAGGGTGAAAGTCAAGTTTGAGGATTTCATATAAATCATCTTCGTCAATATTGGCGCTCGGGAAATATTTATTTCCGACTTTATAGTACTTTGCGTTTTTAAGAGCTGCAGTAAAAAAGTAACCCTCTGGTGCAACTAGTGAAGCTATGTTTCTCATAAATAGCGACCAAGTCTTTTTATCTTTGGTAGCAGAATCGGCACAAAAACCACTGACAACCAATGGATAATGCCCTCGATATTGCTTGCCTAGTGGATCTTTCAGATAAGCGTCTCCTATTAAAAGCTTCGTGATTTTTTTACGAGTATTATCTTCTCTTACCTGTATGTCTTCTCTGCTTGGTTTGTTATTACCCTCGCAGCGCAGGATGTAGCGAGTAAGGTTATTCCAGTTATGGCTTTTTTTGCCTTTATTGAGCCACTCTCTGATAGCATCCAGGTTACTCGGCAAAAAATCTGCCATGTTAATCTCGGATATATATGAAGAGGCGAGGATTGAACGAAAAACAGTAGGTCCCGTCCCAAATTCTAACATAGGCGAACGGAATGTTGTCGATCTAAAAAATTCACTCTGGAATTTAAGAGCTGCTTTCTCGTCCGCTTCTACATCCATGTAGTAGTCATTTAAGTAATGGGTCGCGTTCCATTCTTCAAAAGTAGATAAGGAGATTGTCTTTATTTTCTTCATAAATCAATAAAATGATTTTTTGGGATAGCGAAACCGTTGAAGCGAGCCGCATACACATTCGTGTAGGCGCCTGCGTTTAAAACGTATACTAAGTCACCTACTTCAACATCAGTTAAAGGCACGTCCGTAAAGGGTATATCGACTGAATCGCATGACGGACCTCCTATAGAAACAATCTTTTTTTTGCCGTCATGATCTGTTTTTAGTTCATAACCAAAGTGCTCAACTGTCTCCATAAGTCCATTAAATACACCGACATCAATATAAACCCAATCTTCATTACCTCTTTTTCCCTTACCAACCACTTTGGAGACTAAAATTGCTGCATCTCCCACCAGGCCTCGTCCAGGTTCGATACTTACTCTCAATTTATCTTTCGTTGATTTGAAGTTACGTTTTAGCCCTCCATTAATCGCAGTGCCAATTTCTTCTATTGAGGGAATTTTTTTGAGATGTTGAATGGGTATACCTCCACCTAAGCTCAAAAATGTGAGATTAATAGCATGTCGTTTAGCTTCTTTCCAAATTTCGTCACAAACATACAACGCGGACACCCAGTTTTTTACATTAAGGCACTGTGAACCGACATGAAAGGTAATACCGATCGGATCAAGTTTTTTCTGTCTCGCATATTTAAGTAAAGGTAATGCTTCTGAAGGTTCGACACCAAATTTTTTTGTGAGCGGCCAGTCGCTCCCCTCATTGCTTACATTAATTCGAATAACAAGTTTGCTTTTAGGAGCGTATTTTGCGATTTTGTCTACTTCCTCTATGGCATCAAATGCCATTATAGTAACTCCACATTGATGCATTGCTTTAAGGAACTGTGGACTTTTGATGGGATTAAGGCACACGATTTTTGCCACAGGCACTCCTAATTTAAGTAGTGCTTTGAGTTCGGTATGAGAGGATATTTCGAATGACGATCTCTCTTTGATTAACAGTGAAAGTATTCTTGGATCATCATTGGCTTTCATAGCATAAAAAACTTCTACTCCATTAATACTTTTTTTTATTCTTCTATAATTATCTACGATTATTTTTGAATCAAAAAGTAGCGAAGGTGTGGAATATTTTTTACTTAATCCAATAAACTGTTTTGTTAATTGCATAGTTATTTAACCGCCTGTATGAAATAGTAACCATCCAATACCCATAAAGACAAATAAGGCGACAACTTGATCGATAAGCTGCCAATGGAAAAATTTACCACTTAAGAAGGCTAATCCAACGATTGTGAGCGTAAACCAAATAATTGTTTGAATTTCAGGAGTAACTATTTTCATTTCCTGCAGGAATTTGATCGAAATCCAGAACATTATTGTGCCAATAACATAGCCTAATGTAGCATTGAATGCCTCGCCAGTTATAAACTTTCCGTGGCTCCAAACCTTTGAAGAGTGTGCATATCCTTCTGCCTCTCCCCATGCTCCAATTACTGAAGTCAGCAAAATTATAATCCAGATATGTATTTTGTTCATTATTTTAAAATTATACTTCTTTTTAAGAATTGGTATGTTAATGAGTTACTTAGGCGAAGATTGAATCACTTTTTTTAATTGAAGAGTTAATAAACCCCATGTAGCGCTCACCAGTGCTATGATTGGTTTAATTATTGGAGCTAGTATATTTTTTCTAATTAAATTCAAGTCACTATCAGTTTTTCTCATTGCTTCAAGACTAGGAATTATCATAATTTATTAAGAAAATAGAATAATTTTCTTATTTATACCTTATTATGGGTCTATAGTCAAGAAAACGAAAATATCTCTACATATCGAATACATATATCCTTTTTACGTTTACTATAAGTGTTAAGCTCGAGATTGCTTCGCTCCTTTTAGTCGCTCACAATGACGTGTAGTTAGAACTAGATCTGAGGAAGAAGAGATTTTACTTTATTGACAAACTCATCAGGATTGAGGTTGCTTTTTATGAGATAAGAGTAGCCAAGAGCAGTCGCCTCGTCGATTTCTTTACCTTTTTCTAGATTCGTGAGGAAAACAATTTTTTTTATAGGAATTGCTGGAGGAGTTTCTTTAATTTTTTTTACGAGTTCTAGCCCTGTAGTTTTAGGTAAAATCATATCAAGGAGTATCAGATCCCATCCACCCTGCATCATTTTAGTAAAAGCTATATCTCCATCAGCTGCGGTGTCTACCGTATATTGTGCAGATGTCAAAATATCAGAATAAAGCTTCTGGAGGACTACATCGTCTTCAACCAACAAAATTTTAGGTTGAGTCATACACAGTGATACTATCACTTCTCAAACTCAAAATCAACCATTATAATGACATATTCATGGTAAAAAAAATTATTGTCGTTCTCTTCTTTTTACTTATAGCAATAGTATATATTCACAATCTGACGCGCGATATTTATGGTGGAGATATAGGAGATTTGGTGACAGCTGCTTTTGTTGGAGGGGTAGCCCATCCGCCCGGATACCCACTTTTTAGCCTACTAGGCTTTATTCTTTCTCATTTGCCGATTCCTTTACCTGTTGTCTCGAGAGTCGGGCTGATTTCAGTCTTCTCATCATTAGTTGGACTTATTTTGTACTACAAGTTTGCGATGAGAGTCACCAAGAGTATCTTTCTCTCACTCCTTTCAACGTCGATATTTGCCTTCTCATATCTATTTTGGCTTTCAGCCGAGTTGCCTGAAAGTCTGGGTCTAAACAATTTATTTGCCATAGCTATTTTATATCTCTCGATCCTCTTTTATGAAAGAAAAAAAATTAAATATTTATATCTGGCTGCTTTTTTGTCTGGACTATCAATGACTCACCAGATGAGTATAGGGCTCCTTTTTCCAGCTCTTCTTATACTTTATGTAAAACACCTGAAGTTCATCCTTTCTCATAAAAGATTAGTGATATCTATTTTATTTTTTCTTTTAGGATTTGCTGTTTATATCTATGTGCCAATCGCTGCCTCAAGAAATCCTCCTATCAACTGGGATAGTGCAACAAGTCTGAAAAACTTTATTCATTTAATTTTGAGAAAAGACTATGGAGGTGGATCCGCGTATTTGACAAACAGTGTGCCTTTAGAAATAAGATTCATCAACGTTTTGGATTATATAAAAACAATTGTCCTCGTTTTTTCTTACCAGATTCTATTCGTAGCTTTTCTGGGAGTTGTAAAGTTAATTAAAATTGATAAAAGATTGGCACTGAGTATTTTACTCGCCTTTATTTTTACTGGAGCATTAAGCATCTTTTATGTCGCAGCACCTTTTTCTCGCCCTACAGCTTGGGGAATTTATGAGCGTTACTATACACTTTCAACGGTTATTCTAATGTTTTCAGTGCCTTATGGTTTTTTATTAATAAAGAATTTTCTCGATAGTAAGTTTTCGAAACCTTTTTATACCTATGTCCTGATTTCCTATTTTTTAATTATTCCCTTTTTTCTCATTCAATATAATTTTCCGAAGACTGATCTCTCAAAGACAACTATCGGTAATTCGCTAGCCAACAATATATTCTCACTATTACCTAAAAACTCTGTACTTTTTGTGTCAGGAGACAATACAACCTTTAATATCTGGTATGCCTATTACGTTTTGAAAGAACGACAGGATTTAGACATCATAAATCCACCCGGAGTAGGAAATAATATTTATTTAGACAAGGAGTTAAATGAATATTATAAAAAAAATCCAAAAACTGATATGAAGAATGTAATACAGGAGACGTTTGATGTTATTAAAAAAAAGAGAAGAGTGTTTGCTACATACGAGATAAAACCAATACCTCCTGCAGCAGTTTTACTCCCTAAAGGTTTAGTCTTTGAGCTTATCTCAAAAGAAGATATTCCAAATAAGGGAACGTATTTGTCGGAAGTCGAGAATCTTTTGCGCCGAATTAAAGTAAAACAACGTGAAAAACTAGCATTGTCTGAGCAAAACTTTATTGCTCCGGAGGTTCCTTTTATTTATTCGATGGGGATTGTTCGTATCGGAGATTATCTCATTAATTACTATAAAGATTATCAAAAATCAGAACATTATTATCGAAGGGCTTTGTGGATTGACGATAGTAATTCAGAGGCTTACGCAGGATTGGCCTTGAGTCTCTTCCATGTATACAAAGATTGTGATCAGTCTTTGCAAAATATAAAACAAGCCATATCAATTTATCCTATTTGGAGAAATTATTATATTCAGGAGTATTATTTCGCAAAAAATTGCAAAAGGAGCGATAAAGTTCTCGATAATTTAAGACGACAATTTAAAGTACGCTTCAATCAAGATATCGATAAGCAGATAAAGTAAGTTCAAAAAAACCGCCCCGCTGAGCGGGGCGGCGGTTACTTATAACCTTAAGTTGCTGATCTTATCTCGTCACTTGAATCGTTGCTCCTAATTCAGCAGCTGGTGCTGCGACTGTAAGACGATTGCTTGTTGAGATCTGTTGGATTGTATAACCTGTGCTCCAACTTGTTCCTGTACAACCTGTTGCATCTATCGGAGTACCATTGTTTGTCAATGGGTCGACGGGTAGAGCAGCAATGTACTGAGGTACGAGCTGTGTGCAAAATGTATTGAACGCTGTTGCGGCTATTGTCTGTGCCGTTGCATTAATACCTGATGGCAATGCACCTTTATTGTCAGCCATAGATTGGTTGACTGCATTCAAGACTGCATTCACATCGCTTGATCTCTTAGTGTTATTCGACTGAGAGAATTGGCGTTGTGGATTGATTGCGATGAGCGTGATCGCCAAAAGAATCGCCAATATACCGATAACTACTAACAGCTCGATAAGAGTGAAACCTGAAACAATAAGTTTTTTCATAAAAAATTACCGATTAAGTATAACTTTTAATACCTTATTATTACAGACTATACATAAAAAAAACCATTGTCAAGAGGTATTTAAGGATTGAGCGTCGGCGAAGCTGTTGCTACTTGTAGGGTGGGTGACGGAGAACTTGTAGGAGTTTCTGAAACAAGCGGAGTGGGTGGAATTGGAGATAAAAAAGGCGTAGAAATGGGAACAGGACTTGTAGGATTCACGCTCGCATTGGTATTTGTAGTGTTTTTTTGTTTGTTTTGACCAATTAGCATAAAAACGAGAACTCCTATGAGTAGCAAAAAGATGGGGCCAAGAATCAATAATGATGAAATTTATTTATTTTTTTGCTGTGAGTCAGTGTTTGATGATAACGCGTATTCATTATTAGTTGTGGGAAGGAATTGATTTTCGGCGAAGATAAAATTTTGTTTTTGCAGTTGATCAAATTTTGAGATTGCAAATGTAGCCATCTCAACATCGAGTGTATTTTTTTCAGCAAGACTTGATCCTAATACAAATTGATGAATAAAACCTTTTACAAAGAATTCTTTAAGTTCAAAGCCAGATTTTATTGCCAGACATAAATCTTTATTTAGCGTTATTATTTTTACCGAGTTTGTTGTATTTATCCGTTGGTAAGTAATATTTTCAAAAGGCACATTTTCAAGAAAAGTTTGAATTTGTGGATCTACTGGGTTATTTGGATCAATGGGAAAGGACTTTTCGAAAACTAAATTCGGGGAAACAATACAAAGAAGATTGGATGGATTTAACTTATTTGCTTCTATAAAAGATTTCATCTGCATATGTAATCCATCTTTATCGAGAACGTCAAAATCTTTAACGATGGTTTCAAGAAATGCATACTGCAAAACTTGTGATAGTTTT
>OBEQ011087896.1_pt1 | contig 25337 bp, 25 predicted proteins | sample 1670901 | NCBI WGS metagenome assembly OBEQ01 (sample SAMEA104232315, study PRJEB22302) | groundwater metagenome | biome: forest; feature: aquifer; material: groundwater | place: USA | collected 2011-08-07 | depth 5.4 m | reverse complement strand
TGGGTTAGATTTTGAGTATTACGGACAAGCAGATGGAAAAATATATACCACTCCTACAATGTTAGATCAAGCAAGCAATATCTTTCGCGCACAGGGAGAGCTTCCTGTTACTCGGCAAACTGCAGCCGCGTATTTTGCTTTAGTGAGACTCGAGTAAGCAATAATGGTGTAGAATATGGAGATTAGAATATGAGTAAAAAAGGACATTTTGGCAAGTTTGGCGGACGTTATGTGCCGGAAATGCTGATTCCCGCTCTTGAGGAATTAGAAATCGCGTATAACCATGCAAAAAAAGATAAGAAGTTTCAAAAAGAGTTTGAAGATCTTTTAAAAACATTCTCAGGCCGGCCAACGCCTTTGACTTTTGCCAAAAATTTAACAGAAAAATTAGGAGGAGGTAAGATTTACCTTAAAAACGAAGGATTAAATATTACTGGGGCCCACAAGATTACGCATTGTATTGGTCAAGCACTTATTGCCAAGCGAATGGGTAAAAGTCGTATAATTGCAGAAACAGGAGCAGGGCAACATGGTTTGGCAACAGTAACAGTTGCTGCTAAATTTGGTTTTTCTTGCACTGTTTATATGGGAGAAGTGGATATTGCCAGGCAACGGCCAAATGTATTTCTTATGGAGCAACTTGGTGCGATTGTTGTACCGGTGACCTTTGGCAGCAAAACTTTAAAGGACGCAGTTAATGCAGCATTAAAAGATTGGATTGAAAATGTTGAAACAACACATTATTTATTAGGATCTGTTGTTGGACCGCATCCTTATCCAACAATGACAGCAGATTTTCAATCTATAGTTGGGAAAGAAGTAAGAAAACAATTAAAAACAGTTGAAAATAAGTTACCTGACTACGTGATTGCATGTGTTGGTGGGGGAAGTAATGCTATGGGAATTTTTTCAGATTTTCTTAAAGATAAAAAAGTTCAACTAATCGGTGTAGAAGCAGGAGGAGAAGGCAATAAAATTGGAGAGCATTCCAGACGATTTTTAGGTGGGTCAGTTGGTGTGGTTGAGGGATTTAAGTCATATTTTTTGCAAGACGAGGACGGGCAATTGCAAAAAACACACAGCATTTCTGCAGGACTTGATTATGCTGGTATTGGTCCTCAGCTTGCATATCTTCGCGAAACTAAAAGGGTCGAATTTAGTTACGCAACTGATAAAGAAGTTATAGGGGCGGTCAAAATGTTGGCAAAATTAGAAGGAATTGTACCAGCACTTGAGTCAGCCCATGCAGTTTCTGAAGCAATAAAGCTTGCGCCAAAACTTTCTAAGGAAAAAATAATAGTTGTAAATATCTCAGGGCGAGGAGACAAGGATTTATTTATTCTTGCCCGGGCAATGAAAGATAAAAAGTTTGGAGAGTTTTTAAAAGAGGAGAGTAGATTTTATGAATAAGATAGATAAGCTATTACAAATCATTAAAAACCGTAAAACTATTGGTTTAATGACTCATGTAGTTGTTGGTTATCCAACCATCGCTGACACAGAAAAGATTGTTTTGGCAATGGAAAAAGTAGGAGTGGATTTTATTGAGTTACAAATTCCATTTTCCGATCCACTGGCTGATGGACCAACTATTATGAAAGCTTGTGAAGAGTCATTGGAGCATGGGACAAAAGTGAAAGACGCGTTTTTATTAGCAAAAAAATTATCCGGTAAAGTTTCCATCCCGCTTTTATTTATGGCTTATTACAATACAGTGTTTCATTATGGAGTTGAAAGGTTTTGTGAAGATGCAAAAAAAGCCGGAATTGCTGGTTTAATAGTGCCTGATATGCCTCTTGAAGAAGAAGATGAAGAACATTTCACAGAATATGCAGAAAAAAATGATTTAATTGTCATTCGGGTTATATCGCCAGCAGCGACAGAAGAGCGATTGAAAAAAAACGCAAAAGTGGCAAAAGGATTTATTTATTGTACGGCAAGACAGGGAATAACAGGAGCAAAAGCTTCATTGTCTCCAGATGTCGCATCGTATTTAAAGGGAGTAAGAAAACATTTTTCTATTCCTATTGCAGTTGGATTTGGGATCTCTAAAAAAGACCATATTGAGTCATTAAAAAATCAGGCAGATATTGCAGTAATAGGTAGCGCAGTGATTGATGTTATTGCTCATTCAAGAAAAGAAGATTTAGACAGCAACGTTTCTGCTTTTATAACAAAGTTAAAAATGTTAAACTAAGATTATGAAAAAGAGAGTTTATTCGGGGATAAGAGCTACTGGTCGTTTACACCTTGGGAATTATTTAGGCGCGGTTAAGGGTATGCTGGCTTTGCAGGATGAGTATGACTGTGTGTTTTCGGTTGTGGACTTACACACTATAACGGTTCCGTATCAGCCTGACACCCTTCAGGTGTCAGTACGAAATATCATCTTGGATTATTTAGCAGCTGGACTGGATCCAGAGAAATGTAAACTGGAGATTCAATCACAAGTTCCACAACACACAGAGCTTGCTTATTTATTGTCAACCATTTATCCGGTTTCTCGTCTTGAAGACTTGCCAACATATAAAGATAAGAAAGCTCAATATCCAAAATACGTAAACATGGGACTTTTATATTATCCAGTTTTAATGGCAGCAGATGTGCTTTTGTATAAAGGGGAACTCGTGCCAGTTGGAATTGATCAAGAGCCACATCTTGAGGTAATGCGAGAAATCGCACGGAAGTTCAATTCTATGTTCGGTTCTACATTTCCTGAACCCCAACGCTTTAAAACAGAGGGAGAATATGTTCCATCACTTGCTGGGTCTGGAAAGATGAGTAAGTCAATTGATGGTAGTTTTATTAACCTGACTGATGATTTGGCAACAATAAAAGCTCGATTGGCAGCAGCTCCGACGGATTCAGGAACTTTAGGAGGGGATCCCACTTCGCCAAGGCTTCGCGGGACAAATGTTGCGAATTTGTTTACCTTATTGAGACTTTTTGAATCTAAAGAAGTGTATAGTAAATTTATACAGGACTGTATAGATAAAAAAATCCGATATAGTGAGTTAAAAGATGTTTTAGCTATTGCAATTTACAAAGAATTAAAACCATTTCAAGATAAAAGAGAAGAATTTAAAAACAACCCAGAGTTAGTTGATTCAATAATTAAAGAAAGTAATGAAAAATGTTTGAAAATGGCAGAAGAAACAATCGTTGAAGTCCGCTCCAAAATGGGATTATAAATTATCTTAATAAGCCAGTTTCAGGATCTCGCTGAAGAATATTGTCTCTAACAAATTCTCTCCAAGAGGTGCCATTAATGTCTCCGCCACGTCTTATGAGTTCAGCAGCCCAGTGTTCCCAATGGGTTCCTTCGAAACCTCTCATGCCCAATCCATATTCATATATATTGGCAAGCATTTCTGTTCCGTATCCTCGAGCTTCTTCTTCTATTACTTGCTCTTGGTCTTGGGCATCCTTTGTATTTTTAGCCATTCTTTCATCTACTGTAGAAGTTGAAGGTAGAGAATCTTGATCTTTAATAAAGTCGTTTACGTGTGTGAGTTCGTGAGTCAATGTAAAGGCAAGATCAAGCGCATCATATTTATTTAAAATACTGTTGCCATTGAGTGTTACAACATAGGTTAGTTGCCCATTAATGTTAACAAGTTTTGTGCTGGCTTCCTGCGTAAATTCTGTATATCCTATTTGGATTTGTATATCTTTCCGATTATGATACATACTTACTGCATCTCGTATAAAACGATTTTGCGATTGTTGCATTATAGAAATAACAGTACTAGTTCGTTGTTTTGCAAGACTTCTAGTCTCGTCATTAACTGGCATACCATGAGCAGAGAAAAGAGAGCGGGTACTTTCCCATAGTCTTCCTTCTCTGTCATCTGGTTTAAGACCTAATCGGTTTACCTCTTGAAGAACTACTGAGTGGTTGCTTGGTGTTCCTAGCTGATCTTTACCTTGTTGTGAATCTACTGTATTTGTTATAACAGCAGGAGAGATTAAAGAATCAGAACTTGGGGGGGTGTTGGTGTTTGTGGAGCAGGAGCGACGTTACTCCTTTGTGTAAGTCCTAAAGCTACTCCAATACCTACGGCTACAGCAGCGCCTGTTCCTATAATAAACTCAGTTCGTGTATAGACAGGACTATTTGTTCTTCTATGTGCTTTCCGATTAAGTCTTTGTTCGGCTCTTCGTTGTTGTCTTTCTGCTCTTGGCATAGTGGGAAATTATAGCATTTATTTGCTTCGTTTGCTATAGAATGATACAATTCACGCTGATGAAAGAACCACTAAGACATTCTAATGGTGCTGGTCTTAAAGACGTATTGGACCTAGCAATTGGAGAGAAAACAAATACTGGATTTGGGAAAGTTCTTAATTTGGCAAAATTAATAACAGAGGATCCCGATGAAGTAAATCAATTTGTTCTAACTCTTGCAGAAGCCATAATAGGGAGAATAGATGAACCGTTGTCTGCAGAAGACACACGCGAGATTGCGGTTGGAGCAGCAGTTCACACGACTCTTTTTTTAAGGAGTTTAATTCTTCCAAAAAGATATTATTCACGTTCTGTCGAGATCAGGGATTCTATAGAGGATGCAATGGTAAATTTTGCAGTTTTAATTGCTACAAGAACTTTGGCTTCAGATGGAAGCGTTCATGGTAGAAGATTTGAAGTAGAAAAAGTTAGAGATCAGTACTATCAAAAGCTAGAAGAGGAAGAAAGAAGAATAGAAAAAAAACCTAGAGGTTTTGTTCAAGCTATAAAAGAATTGAGAACGCCTAAATGGCAAAAAGATCAAGAAAAAGCATTTAAAATAGTTGAAAAAGCAGGGGGAGTAAGTTTACTTGTTGCAAAAGCAGAAGAACTACATAGACTTGGTGATGATACTGCAATCGTTGATGAGCTTTCTTACGGAGACCATGTTATGTTTGACATGAGATGGAATTTTCGTTCAGATGGATCGAATGGAGTTAGTATAGAAGCAACACCAGACATAGAAAAGCCAGTAGTCCTTTTCACAACTTGTAAAAGATGGGAATATTTTAGGGGCGAACAGAACTTATCACTAGGTAGGCAAGTAAATCTAGCAATGGAACGCGCTAAGCCATTTCATGATTCTAGGAATTTAGAGGGTGATTACAGTCATTTCATAACAAAAGATCGTCAAGCTAGGCGTATCTATCCTATTCAGGAGTAATATACGCTCAAATAATCTTGGCAGGGTTTACATTTTATGCTATACTTCGCCCATGGCAGTAGCTACAAAACAGCATCATAATTCAAAGAAAAAAATAGTCAAGCTTAAATTTAATATTTCTTCTTGGAAAAATATACTTCTTTACGGATTTTTACTTCTTTTTGGTTTATTTGTTTTTATAGGTTTGTCTTCTCCTATGGAAGACAAAAAAACAGTTTCTCTTTCCCAAGTAATTAACGAAGTTAAAAAAAATGATGTCAAACAAATTGCAATTTTAGACAATAAGCTTACGATTTACAAAAATGGCGGGGCAGTTGAGCAAAGCTTCAAAGAGCCAGGAAGCAATGTGTATCAACTTTTTAAAGACGCCGGAGTATCTCTGGATAAAACTAGTGTTATTGTAAAAGACGAAACAGGACTTAATAATTTAATCAGCGTAGTTTCTGCAATTCTCCCAATAGCTTTAATGATTGCATTTTTCTACTTTTTATTTCGCCAAGCAAGGGGAGCGCAGGAAAGTATTTTTTCTTTTGGTCAATCAAAAGCTAAGTTATTCAACAAGGATCTTCCCAAAACAACTTTCTCGGATGTTGCAGGAGTAGACGAGGCAAAACAGGAATTAACAGAAATTGTTGATTTTTTAAAACATCCGCAAAAATATAAAGCTATGGGAGCGCGTACTCCTAAAGGAGTTTTAATGGTTGGACCAAGTGGAACAGGAAAAACACTTTTAGCAAGGGCAACAGCTGGAGAAGCAAATGTTGCATTTTTCTCAATGGCAGGATCTGAATTTATGGAAATGTTGGTAGGAGTTGGAGCAAGCCGTGTCCGAGATCTTTTTAATATCGCTAAAAAGAATCAGCCTGCAATTATTTTTATTGATGAAGTTGATGCGATTGGCAGGCAGCGCGGAGCTGGATTAATGGGTGGACATGATGAAAGAGAGCAAACTTTAAATCAAATTTTGGTTGAAATGGACGGATTTGCGCCAACAGAGCAGTTAGTAGTAATGGCAGCAACCAACAGACCTGATGTTCTCGATCCTGCTCTTATTCGGCCGGGAAGATTTGACCGTAGAGTTGTTTTAGATCTTCCGGATATTGAAGGCAGAAAAGCAATTCTTAAAATTCACGCAAAAGGCAAGCCTTTTTTAGGAGGAGTGGATTGGGAAAAGGTTGCAAAACGCACGGTTGGATTTTCTGGCGCGGATTTGGAAAACATGCTTAACGAGGCAGCTATCTTAGCAGCAAGACTTAGCAAAAAAGCAATTGACATGCACGATTTGGAGGAAGCTGCAACTAAAGTGAAGCTGGGTCCTGAAAAAAGACGTTTGCAGTCTGACGAAGACCGAAAAATGACTGCTTATCACGAAGCAGGACATGCTTTAGTATCTTGGTTTATGCCTCATATGGAGCCAATCCACAGAATATCAATTGTTAGTAGAGGTTTATCTCTAGGACATACAATGATGGAACCAACAGAGCGTGTACACGAGACAAAGACTAATTTACTTGAAGAAGTGACTGTAATGTTAGGAGGACGCGCAGCAGAGCAATTAGTTTTTAAGGAAATGACAAGCGGAGCATCGGACGATATTGCAAAAGCTACAAAGGTAGCCAGAGCAATGGTGTCAGAGCTTGGGATGAGTGATTTGGGACCAATTAATCTAGATACAGAGCAAAGAGCTTTTTACGAACAATCTTCGGTTTCTCCAGACATGGCAGCTAAAATTGACGCAGAGGTTAAAAAAATCACAGATACTTGTTATAAAAATGCAACTAAGATTTTAGGTTCTCTAAAAGACAAATTAGATTTATTAGCAAGGGAGTTAATGAAAAAAGAAACTATTGAAGCAGAAGATTTTGCAAAGTTGATAGGCCCCAAAACCCCAGTACTTGTACCCCTGAAGGCCTAAGATCTTATCTAGGCATTGACAAGAATAATTAGTTATGAAATAGTAAGGTTGTGCAAAATCAATTTTTCAAATCAGAAGCAATCGGGTTTGGATGGAACGTAGCCAAGAGCAATCTTGGTTTTTTTGTTCTTCTATTTCTTTTGTATTATGCTGTTTTTCTGGCTTTAGGTATTGTTGGGGGAATAATAGGGAAAGACGTAGTTTTACTTTCGGCAATAGTAAGTTTAGCAAGTTGGATAATAGGAATTGTTATGAGCATGGGTTTTATAAAAATTTATCTTAAATTAGTTGATGGTCAGAAGCCAGTTTATCATGATCTTTTTCTTAATTATCACCTGTTTTTAAATTACTTACTAGGTAGTATTGTGTATGGACTATTAATAGCAATTGGATTAATTCTATTTATTATTCCCGGAGTCTACTTTGCATTAAAATTTCAATTTGCTTCTTACTTTATTATAGACAAAGGTGTTGATCCAATAACTGCTTTTAAAATGAGCTCTAAAATGACCCAAGGAATGAAAATTAATCTACTTCTTTTTGATATTCTTTTATTTTTAGTAATAATTGCAGGATTTCTGGCTTTAGGAGTAGGCTTAGTCTTGGCGGTTCCTACTACAAGTGTTGCTTTAGCCTTTGTTTACAGAAAACTTTCTTCTCAAGTAACTTCCTCATAAGTAATACTCTTACTGTATAATATATCCATGAATAGATTAGTCTTAATAGACGGAAATGCGATTATTCATAGAGCCTATCATGCTCTTCCTCCTTTAACTAATAAAAATGGGGAAGTGGCTAATGCTGTTTATGGATTTTTCTCGATGTTTCTTAAAATCTTGGAAGATCTTAAACCCTCTTTTATTATAGTTTGTTTTGATAGACCCAAACCAACATTTCGTCAGCAACTTTACGTTGGATACCAAGCCAAAAGGCCAAAAATGGCAGATGATCTTGTTCCGCAAATTGGATTTGTTCACAAAGTTTTGGAAAAGGCTGGAGTTGCGATTTTTGAAGTAGGTGGATATGAGGCAGATGATTTGATTGGAACGCTGGCAACACAAGCCGTCGAGAAAAAAGACGATAGAGGATTGAAAATAGAAGATGGTAATTTGAAGATGGAAGATAGAAAGTCGATCAACCTTCCAGCTTCTAACCTCAAAAATCTACCTTCTACAATCCATCATCTACCGTCTACTATTGAAGTGATCATAGTTTCCGGAGACCGCGATCTTCTGCAGTTAGTTAATTCTCGTGTCAAAATGCTCGCGCCTATTACAGGAATGACAAACATGATTTTGTATGATGACAAGAAGGTAGAGGAGAAATTTGGAATAAAGCCAGCTCAAATTATTGATTACAAAGCTTTAGTTGGGGATTCTTCGGATAACTATCCAGGAGTTGCCGGTATTGGGCCAAAAACTGCAAGCGATCTAATTAAAAAATATGAAACTTTTGAAAATATTTATACTCATTTAAATGAACTCCCAGCAAAAATTGCGGAAAAGTTAAGTACCGATGCAGAACAAGCTGCTTTATGCAAGAAGTTAGCAACAATTATTATCGATGCGCCAATTACTTTGGATATTGATAAATGTAGCTCTTTAAAGCTTAATAAGGAAGGTTTAAAAGAAGCACTTGTTGAATTAGGATTTAAAAGTCTAGTAAAAAGGCTTGAAGGTAAGGATGGAGCTAGTGAGATGCAAGTAAAAAAAGAACCAGACCACATAAAGCAGTTAGGACTTTTATGAAGATAGCATTAGTTCATGATTATATTAAAGAATACGGTGGGGCGGAGAGAGTTTTAGAGGCATTGCATGAGCTTTACCCTGATGCGCCGGTATTTACATCTCTCTATCTTCCGGAATTTTTAGGACCGCACAAGGAAAGGTTCAGTGGATGGAATATCAAGGAAAGTTGGGCAAAACATATTCCTTTTAAAGAAAAACTAATTAGCCCACTTCGAATTATTTCTCCATTATTATTTAGGTCATTTGATTTTTCAGAATATGACGTTGTGATTGTCTCTGCAACCGGAGCATATGAGTCAAATACAATAAATAAAAAGAAATTTGTTCACATCTGTTATTGCCATACACCACCTAGATATTTATATGGATATGCGACGGCAAGGGAGTGGAAGAAAAATATTATCTTTCGAGTTCTTGGAGAAATTGCGAATCATTTTTTAAGACATATTGATTTTGAAAACGCTAAAAATGTGGATTATTTTATTGCTAACTCCATTAATGTTCAGAAAAGGATTGAGAAGTTTTACAAAAGAAGTTCAACGGTAATCTATCCACCAGTAGAAAATGCTCCAGTCGCTGACGATCCCGCTCAGCGGGATATCAGCTCCTTGCGCTCATCAGGAGAATACTATTTAGCGGGTGGGAGACTGGCAAGGCCGAAGCATATTGATCTTATTGTTAAAGCTTGCCAAGAACATAATTTACCGCTGAAGGTGTTTGGAAAAGGGTTTGCAGGTTATGAAAAGGAGATCAAAGGTTTAGGAAAGGCGCTTAGAGACCCGCTTCGCCCGCCTAGACTCGGCGAGGCTGGCAGCGAGGCGAATTCAAAAATTGAATTTCTAGGTGAAGTGAGCGATGAAGAAAAGATAGAATTAATGAAAAATGCTAAGGCATATATTTTTGCATCAGTTGACGAGGATTTTGGAATAACTCCAGTTGAGGCAATGAGTGTTGGTACACCAGTAATTGCATATCGTTCTGGTGGAGTGCAAGAATCAGTAATAGATGGAAAAACAGGAATATTTTTTGATCATTTAACAGCAGAAGATCTGGTAAAAGCTATTCAGAAATTCAACAAAGTAAAAATTAAAGCAGAGGATTGCGTTAACCAAGCTAAGAAGTTTGCAAAAGAGAGATTTAAAACAGAAATACAAACATTTATTGTTAATAACCTCTCCAGTAATAGATAAGTGTGGTATAATTCCCCCTTATAGATAAATGAGAACATCTCTTGAAGCGCCTACATCTAGTAAAGAAACATTAGGAACAGTATTGCGTCAATATGCTATTCCAATTGTGGAACATTTTCATAAAGAAGTTGATGTAAAAACAGCTGCTGGAGATATGCATTTTCCAGTACTTGTCAGTTTTGTACACAGATTCAATCTTGTGAAGTCTGCCTTATCGATGCCTGGAGATGATATACGAATGATGCTTGCGGAAATGCGCGCTTTGCGAATGATTGAAGATTGTCCAACGCCAGATGTTAATAAAGAAAGAAAATACGCAGCAAAAATCGTAATGGATAGACCAAATTTAGAAGCATTTATCCTAGCAGGAACTGCAGTTAAATTTTTGCTTGGAGAAAATAGATACGTACCAAGACAGGTAGACTGGAAAAATGTTTATAAAGTTATTCAAGAAAATCTTGGTGATCTTGATTTAGCCCACAAGCTGAACCCGCCTAAAAATATTTTTCAGAAAGAAGGTGATCCTGAAATATCTCAAAACGGACCTCTTCCTACCACTCCTAATAATGTAAAAGCAAAACCAGTTCGGGTAGAAGGATCAGTCCATAAAACTTACTGGGATAAATTGCACTCAGAGGTGCGCAGAAGAGTTCCAAATTTAACAGAAGAAGAGCTGGGTCAATTAGAAGGGATTGATCCTTTTGATTTATTAGTAATACGAATTGTAACCAATCCAAGTGTTAATAATATAGCTGGATATTCAGCCACTAGAGAAGCTGTACGATTTTGCGCAGCAGTTTTAAGAGATCGACTTGAGCCATTCGATCAAGAAGTAGCAGAATCTGTATCAGGATTTCAGTATAGACGAGATTTGGAGTCAACGAGATCTTGGTTTGAAGCAATCCAGGAACACCCAGAAAAGAAAATTCCTGTTAAAGACCTAAAGGATTTATTCTTGTATCTTGCTAGACAGGTAAATATAAATTATGCTCGTACTAGGAGTTTAAAAGTTAAGAATTGGGTTCAATAAAATAGTTCATATGCCTGAATTACCAGAAGTTGAGACTATTCGTTTAGGGCTTCAAAAATATCTTGTTGGACACAAGATTGAAAAGGTTGAGGTAAAGCTTGGGAAAATGGTAACAGGTGACATAAAACGTTTGGCAGGAGGAAAAATAAAAGATGTTCGTCGATTTGGAAAAGGATTAGTAATAGATCTAGATAATGAATACTCTTTGGCCATTCATATTAAGCTAACTGGGCAACTTATTTACAGAGGTATAGAGGCGCAGAGGTTCAAAGTTTCAGAGCAGAAAGTTGGAGAAGTGCCAAATAAGTTTACTCATGTTATTTTTCATTTAGATAAAGGAGCATTTCTTTATTATAACGATCAGAGGCAATTTGGCTGGATAAAAATAATTCAAACTTCAAAATTAAAAGAGATAAGTTTTTTTAAAGATTTAGGGCCCGAGCCCTTTAAAGATTTAACGCCTAAACTTTTCAAAGAAATTGTCTTAAAAGGTAATATTCCAATTAAGGTTTTACTTTTAGATCAAAAAAGAATAGGTGGAATTGGGAATATTTACGCCAATGACGCGTTATTTGATTCTGGAATTGATCCAAGGCGAAAAGCAAAAAGCTTAACAGAGACAGAGATAAAAAAGCTTTACGACTCAGTTCTTAAAGTTCTTAAAAAAGGTCTTGAAAATGGCGGAGCATCAGAACTAAATTATGTTAATGCTTTGGGCCAGGAAGGGAAGTACCAACATCATTTCTTGGTTTACGGACAAGAGGGAAAAAAATGCAAAAATTGCGCTTCAGTAATTAAGAAAATAAAACTTGGAGGAAGAGGAACATATTTTTGTCAAAATTGCCAGAAATAATAGAGGTCTATTGCTTTTATTCGTTTAGATGTGTTAGCATTAACATCTAGTACCCACCAATGTAGTACTAGTTTTTTTATGGGTTATTCAGAGAAAATTATAATGTCAATCGGAGGATCCCTAGTTGTTCCAAGCACAGGGATCGATACTAATTTTCTCTCCAAGCTTAATGCATTTATAAGAAACCAACTGGCGAATAATAAAAACCGCCAGTTTTTTTTGGTTATTGGAGGGGGAGCAATTGCCAGAAACTACAGGGATGCGGGTAGAACAGTCATTGGCCATGAACTTACCCGAGATGATCTTGATTGGTTAGGAATCCATGCAACTAAATTAAATGCCCATCTTGTCCGCACAATCTTCCGCGATCTTGCCCACCCTTATATTTTAAAACACTATGAAATCATTAGAAAAGTATCAGAGCCAGTAGTTGTTGCTGCAGGATGGAAACCAGGTTGGTCAACAGATTACGACGCTGTACTTCTTTGTGAAGATTACGGAGTTAAAACAATAGTAAATCTTAGCAATATCGATAAGGTTTATGATAAAGACCCTAAAAAATTTAACGATGCCAAATCTTTTGATAAAATCTCATGGATTGATTTTAGGAAAATAGTAGGAGATGAATGGATACCTGGAATTAATGCTCCATTTGATCCTGTAGCTGCTGAGAAAGCGCAAAGTCTGGGCGTAAAAGTAGTGGTTTTGAATGGAGATAATTTTGATAACATCGAGAAATACTTCAGAGGGGAAGAGTTTGTTGGAACAGTTATAGAGTAATAAATGTTTCTAAGCCACATTTATCTTCAAAATTTCCGAAACTATAAAAAATCCGAATTCACTTTCAGTAAGGATACGACTTTGATTGTTGGTCCGAATGCGTCTGGCAAAACCAATCTACTTGAAGCAGTTTATTTACTTGCAAGTGGGAAAAGTTTTAGAGCAGAAAAGGACACCCAGCTAATAAGATTCAATGAAGACATCGCCAGGGTAAAAGGTTCTGCAGAGCAGAATTCAGAGCAGGCTTCAGAGACTACGCAACTTGAAGTAATGTTGACTACTGGATTGGTGAATGGACAAAAAACACAAATGAAAAAATACATGGTTAATGGAGTTCCCAAAAGAAGAATAGATTTTATTTCCCATTTGCCTGCAGTTCTTTTTGCGCCGGTTGATCTTGACATGATAGTTTCTTCTCCTCACTTGAGGCGAGAATTCTTAAATGATGTTTTAGAGTTAGTAGACAAAGAATATCGATTTAGCTTAAATGAATATGTAAAAGCGCTTCGTCAAAGAAACGCGCTTTTGGAAACTGCCAAAGACACAGGTAGAAGACAAGAGAGGGAATTTGAGTATTGGGATAATGTTTTGATCAAAAACGGAAATATAGTTACGAAAAAAAGAGAAGAACTTATCCAGGCAATAAATGATTCTAAAAAGAATATTTTTGATTTTATTATGTTTTATGACAAAAGCGTTATTTCTAGAGAGCGTTTAGATCAATATGAGGAGGGAGAGTTAGGATCAGGTGTGACTTTAGTTGGACCTCATAGGGATGATTTTTCTGTGCATATGTACAATATGAGTCGTTCAACCACTCACGATGTTAAACTTTTTGGCTCACGGGGACAACAACGTTTGGTTGTTTTGCAGTTGAAAGTTTTGCAGTTGTTGTTTACGAAGAAGAGATTAAACCATCGACCCGCTCTTTTACTTGATGATATTTTTTCAGAGTTAGATGAAGGTCATATCCATCTGGTTTTGGAAATGCTTGGTAAACAGTAAACAATTATTACAACTACGCACCAGGAGTTTGTTACTAAAAAAGAGCTTCATGGAATGGATGTGATAGAATTGGAGAAATAAATGGAAAAATTTAATATTTTAGATCTAAAAAAACTTTATGTTTCTTCTAAAGATTCTCATAAAGGGCAAAACGGTAAACTTTTGCTGATAGGAGGGTCACGTCTTTTCCATGCAGCTTCTCTTTGGTCTTTGCAAGTTGCGTCTAGAATTGTTGACATGGTTTTTTACGCATCAGTTCCAGAGAATAACGCTATTGTTCAATCAACTAAAGAAGAGTTTCGAAACGGCATTGTCATTCCCCGAAGTAAAATAGACAGTTATATCGAAGAAGCAGATTGTATTCTCATAGGCCCTGGATTGCCTCGTAAAGAAGGACAAGAAGAGGGAGAAGAGGATACAAAAGAGCTAACAGAAAATTTATTAAAAAAGTATCCAAATAAAAAATGGGTAATCGACGGAGGAAGTCTGCAGGTGATTGATCTATCTTTTATCCCTAGCAATGCAATACTAACACCTCACTTTAAGGAGTTAGAGAAGCTTTTCTCCGATGTCATCCCGAACTCGTTTCGGGATCCCGTTCATGAAGGTAGTGAGATGCTGAAACAAGTTCAGCATGACATAGTGGGTAAAATGGCTAAAAAATATAGTTGTGTTATTCTACTGAAAGGTGAAACAGATGTTGTTTGTTCACAAGAATATTGCGTCCGAGTTTCAGGCGGAAATGCTGGGATGACAAAAGGAGGGACAGGAGACGTTTTGTCTGGTTTAGTCGCAGCTCTAAATTGTAAAAATGATCCATTTTTAGCTGCTGCTGCAGGAAGTTTTATAAATAAAAAGGCAGGGGAAAGTCTGTATCAGAAAGTTGGCCTTTATTTTAACGCCTCAGATCTGGCAGACGAAATTCCAAAAGTAATGAAAGAATTAATTTAAGCTTTAGGGATTTTAAAACCAAAATAAGAGAAAATTACAGTTGAAAAAAAGCTTAGCCCCATAACTTTTGCCACATCGATCCCTTGTGCAGCAATAAGCATGTAGGCTGTCGCAATCCAGTGAACAACGATTACAATTGCCACCCAAGGATATTTAGTATAGAAATTTAAAAATTTATCCATTACTTTCTATTGATCACATTATATTTGTTAATGTAATTATTCACAAGACGATAAAGAGATGGGTCCTTTTCAAATAAATAAGACAGCCAGCTATTTAACTTTTCCAAAGCTACTTCTCGATTAATGCGTTTATATGAAATAGTTTCGCTTCGGACAAATTTTTCTTTCGGGTTTTTCTTGAAAAACTCAACTAATTCACCTCCTAATTTAAAGCTTTTATCCATCTCTTTGGCCATAAGTCCAATGATTGCCAAAGCTCGCACGAATACAACCAGTTGTTTAGGAAGTTTTACTTTATAGCCTTGAGCTTCTTTTAAAACCTGAAGTAACAGAAGCGAGTAATCAACTCGCATTTCATTCAGGTCTTCAAGGCTTTTGTCTACCTTGTCAATCATCGAATCAGTAAACTTTTCTCCCAAAAGTCGCATAAAATCATCAATATACTTCTGATCTATGGTAGCCGGGAATATGCTATTAACCATTTGTTTAAGGTCACCTCCGGCAAATTGCATGGCATAATAAGAAGATTCTTTTACTTTGGTGCTGCCCGCAGCAATCAAAAACTTGATAAGTATATCTTGATTAGGAATTCTTTCGGTTCCTAAAATACCAAAGTCAACGAGTCCGATCTTGCCATTTTTTAAAAGTAGGATATTCCCTGGATGAGGATCTGCATGAAATACTCCAAAGTAAAAATATTGCCTAAGTAGCTCCGCAACCAAAAGTCTGGGCGCCTTTTTGATATCAATTCCCATTTCCATCAATTTAGTTGCGTTTAGTCTGCCATCCCGAAGGCCTATTAAGATTCTACTAAGTGGTATTCCGTCAATATATTCTTGGGTTAAGATTTTTCTAGTTGAATATTTTGGGTAGACTTTAGGATATATGGTAGTTTTGCTACTAAATTGCAGAGGATACATTTTTTCTATATTTTCTGCTTCAACGTGATAATCAAGTTCTTCTTTTGTCCATTTTTTAAATTCATCGGCAAATCCTTTCCAGGGCATAGCTTCGATTTTAAAAAATAAATCACCAAAAAAGGCTAAAATATCTAAAAAGAAGAAATCAACAAAAACATCCTGTTCAATACTAGGTCTCATAACTTTTATTGCAACAACCGTGTTATCTTCTAATTTTCCAGCGTGAACTTGTCCAAACGAAGCCGAGGCAAATGGTTGCTTTTGAAAATCTTTAAATATTTTTTCAGGAGTTGCTCCAAGTTCGTGCATGAAAATTCGCTCCACATCTCTATATGAGAAAAATCTTACATTATCTAGAAGATCGAGGAGTTCTATTGAGTATTCTTTAGGTAAGACATCAACCCTTAACGATAGCAATTGACCAAACTTTACAAATGATCCGCCAGCATCTTCGAAAAAGTTTTTAAGAATTTTTTCCTTTGGTTTTTTATATAATCCAAGCTTAACTTGAACATATATGATAGAGTATTTTAAAAGGGTTAATGTAATATATAAAAATCTAAACATATTTAATTTCCAGCTGCGATATTATATTTGTTAATGTAATTATTCACAAGATTATAAAGCTTTGGATCTTTTTCAAATAAGTAGGCAAGCCAGTTGTTAAAAAGCTCTATCGCTCTTTCTCTATTAATTCTTTTGAGATATTGTTCTTGATCGTTTCTTGTTAATTCCTCTTCAGAATATTCTTTTAGGAACTTACTTACTTCTCCAAAAAGCATGAATTCTGAGTCAATCTCTTTTCCCAGAAGTCCAATAATGCTGGTTATTCGTAATAAGATTACAGCTTCTTCAGGTAATTTTACTTTAAAGCTTTGGGAGATTTTCAATATTTCTAAAAATACAGTTGTGTAATCTTTTCGTTTCTCTTTTAAGTTTTCTACATTACTACTTAGAATATGTGTGACACTTGCTGAGAAATAATCAGATAGGAGAAGTATGAATTCATCTATATGTTTCTCATCAACGCTTGCAGGAAGAACGCTTGAAATAAGGTTCTTTAAATCTCCCGCGGAAAAGTTGGCAAAATGATAAATACCTTTTTTGTAATCCTTGTCTATTCCAGATTTTAGCCATAGTAAAAAAGATTTTTTGTTGTATTTAAATGCTTCTCCCATCATTCCAAAATCAACAAGAGCTATTCGATCATTTTCTAATAAAAGAATGTTGCCAGGATGTGGGTCTGCATGAAATACTCCATGAAGGAAATACTCTCTAAATAATTCCGCAACTAAGATTCTTGGGGCTTTTTTAATATCAATACCCATGTTTTCTAGCGTTTTGTAGCTAAGTCTTCCATCGCGAAGTCCTCTGAGCGCTTTACTTAATGGAATTCCTTCGATATATTCCTGAACAAGAATTTTCTGCGTGGAAAGTCGGTGGAATGTTTTAGGAATAACGACTTGAGAAACATTTTTTGCACTATTGTAGATTTTTTCTGCATTTTCCGCCTCAGTTCTATAGTCAAGTTCACTTATAGTCCATTTTTTAAATTCTTGAGCAAATTCTTTCCAGGGAAGCGCTTCGATTTTCTTAAAAAGATCAGCAGCAAAGGCCAAGAGGCTTATAAAAAAGAAGTCGGTCGTTACGTCTTGAGTGATTCCTGGTCTCATGACTTTAACAGCGACAATCTCCCCGTCCATAAGTTTTGCAGCGTGAACTTGCCCAAATGAAGCAGAAGCGAATGGCTCTTTTTGAAAATCTTTAAAGACCTTTTCAGGAGAGGTACCAAGCTCTTGAAAGAAAATTGCTTGTACATCGGAGTAGGGAAATGATTGGATATTATCCAGAAGATCGAGTAATTCAAGCGAGTATTCTTTTGGTAAGATATCAATGCGTAGAGATAAAAGCTGGCCGAATTTTACAAAAGATCCACCGGCGTCTTCGAAAAAGTTTCTAAGAATTTTTTCCTTTGGCTTTTTGTAAAGATTTAACTTAAGCAATAAATAAATGAAGGAATATTTAGCAAGAATGCCTAGGATAAAAAAGAATCTAAACATCAATTGTGATTTTAATTGCGGGCAAAACCTAAGAAGAAAATTGTCAAAACAGTAACTGTCGCGTAGATATAAATTGTGGTTGGTTCAACAATCTTAAAGGAGACGACTGCTAAGGTGGCGATCCATACCCCGCAAATGGACAAACAAACCCAGGGATATCTCATAAATTCACAACCATTATATATAAATAATGCTTGTTAAGCAATCTTATTTGTCTTCTGTGCTTTCCAGTCCTTTAAGGAGTTTGGAGAGTTGGAAGGTAATAAAAACAGCTAAAAGAGTTATAAATATTGCGTAAAAGAGAAGGGAGATAATACTGCTTCCATCTGGGAGAATCTTTTTAACATAAGTACTAACAAATTCCTGAATTACATTATTCCAGGCAAGAGCTGCAACTAACCCAAAACCAGAAGTTGCCAAGGTAATCATTTGCTTGACTACTTCGACATGTAGTTTTTTTTCTTCCTTTGTTTCTTTCTTCTTAGCCATAGCGAGATTATAGCACACCCTTGTTTTTCGGTAAATACTCGTTTAATATAGATGTATGTACAACCCCAAATTCACAATTACTAACACGATTCTCAAACATATCGGTATTATTGAAGCGGCGAGGGAAGTGATTGATCATGCGCCACTTCTTCCTTATTATGAAAGGGAGTTTAGGGCAGACGCTTTAGCTCGAACTATCCATCATGGTACTCATATAGAAGGAAATGAATTAAATCTTGACCAAGCAGAAAAAATAATACAAGGACAAGAAGTAGTAGCAAGAGAAAGAGATATCCAGGAAGTTATTAATTACAGAAAGGTAATGGATCACATTAGTCAGTTTAAAGTCGAGAGCTCAAAGTTTAAAGTTAACGAAGAAATAATAAAAGAGATACATAAACTAACTGTTCAAAAAATTCTGCCAGAGGAGAAGTGCGGAGTTTATAGAAAAACCCAGGTCGTTGTTAAGAATAATCAGACTTTAGAGGTTTCTTTCCGTCCTCCGCCTGCCGGAACTATTAAATCTCAAGTTTCCGATTTAATTGCGTTTATTCCTGCACAGCAGAATCAGGATGTTCATCCTGTATTGAAGTCAGGAATTGTTCACTATGAATTAGTCCGAATCCACCCGTTTGTTGACGGAAATGGAAGAGTTTCTCGGGCATTATCAACTCTTATTCTGTTTTTGGAAGGTTATGACATTAGAAAATTCTTTTCTTTGGAAGAATATTTTGATTCGGGAGCAACAGAATATTATAGAGCCTTACAAAGTGTAGAAAAAAACAAAGGAGACTTAACAAATTGGCTTTCTTATTTTACACAAGGTTTGGCAATTGAATTAACAAAAATAAAAGACAAGGTAGAAAAGATATCAATTGACGGTAAGTTAAGAGAAAAACTTGGAGGAAAACCCTTGCTTCTTACTGATCGTCAACTTAAGATTATCGAGTTTATTCAAAAAACAGGATACTTGCAAAATCAAGCTTTTGAAAATCTTTTCCCAATGGTTTCAGAAGACACAGTCTTAAATGAATTAAAACTACTTTTAAAATCTGGTATCATTAAAAAGCAGGGAAGTACCAAGGGCGCGAAGTATGTAATGGGATAGAGTTATTCCTTTTCTTTTTTAGGCTGTAGCGGAGTAGTCCTGATTCTAGTATTTCCTAAATCGTCAGTAGTTATATTTATTGTTTCAGCATTGAGAATAGGTTTCAATCTCTCCTGTATGTGATCTGCGTTAGATAAAATTATCTCTCCTAGATTTGCTATATCGGAATCTGCATTAAAAGATAAAAGTTGTGAATGTCCTGTTATCTTGCCAAGAGTATTGTTTAAATTATGATTAAGCGCACGACGCAGTTTAGCGGTAGTTGCTGCATCTATATCTATCGTATCTGCTTCTGGAGTGTCTTTAGCAGTTTTTTCTGAGGAAAATTCAAAATCATATAATCCAAAAAGATTGCTACTTCCTGTATAAAAGGGTACTATAAATACTTGCTCGGCGGTTTCCAAATCGTCAATGAAACCATTAGTTTTGTCTAGTGCATTTTGCATATCAGATATTCGCGTTTTATCTTTATCGTCAGTAATTGAAACATCTTTCTGTAACTCTTCTCCAATAACTTGTGTATGAGGAGCTAAACTTTGTCTTATCCCTCTTCCTAACGCTCTTATAACATCCCGGGGAATAAGTGTTTTAGCTTCAGGAGTGAGTTTTTCAGATTGTTCCATAAAGAAATTATAACACATCTAGAGACTTTTGAACCACTTGCAAATTTTGAAAAACGGTGATAATATCGAAAATATAGGCTAAATATGGCTGTAGAATTACACAGACGTATGACTGATCAGCTAATAAGAACACCGCTAAGAGAGGTTCCTCCAAAAACACCGGAAGTTCAAAGCTCAACAGTATCATGGATTGTAGTAGAAGATGAGGTTGAAGTTGCCAGCGGAATAAAGAAACACCTTAAAGCAAAAAGATGTGAAGATGTAAGAGTATTTAGTCGTATTGATGATGCGCTGGATTCCTATCGAGAAAGAAGATCAGATGGAGTTATTACCGATCTTGACCTTGAACTTGGAGGATTGGGGACAATGCTTGCTTCTAGCTTGAGTTCAGAACCAGATAGGCCATTTTTAATTATTCAAACTACTAAACACGCGCAATTAGAAGACGACTTTCCTCCCGAGGTTAGACCTTTTTTAGGGATTGATGCTATCACGCCTAAGTTAACTACAGAAGGAGCTGTATGGGAGCAAGTACAAAATGCTATAAATCATAAAAGAGCATTAATGTCAGGAAAAGTTCCTCAATCAGCATGACGTTTGAAACTCTTGCCAAATACTTCGAGAAGCTCGAAGAAACTTCCTCCAGACTTTCTTTAATAGATATTCTTTCGGATTTATTTAAAAACTCTCCAAAAGAGGAAATTGAAAAAATTATTTATCTTACCCAGGGACGAATTGCTCCATTTTTTGAGCCAACTGAGATTGGAATGGCAGATAAGACAGTGGCAAGCGCTGTTGCTCTATCTCTTGGGATTGATCGAGAAGCTGTTTTAAAGCTTTATGCACGGTTAGGAGACATGGGACTAGCTGTAGAACAGCTAAAATCAAAAATCAAAACTCAAAACTCAAAAGCTACGGTAGGGGAAGTTTTTGAAATTCTTACTCAAATTGCAAAGACTTCAGGGGAGGGGACGGTTGAGAAAAGGCAGACCTTACTATCTGATCTTTTAAAAAAAGTTTCTTCAATTTCTGCTAAGTATTTAGTAAGGATTCCTCTTGGAAATTTACGTCTTGGAATTGGGGACCCAACGATTATTGACGCATTGGCAAAAGCTAAATTTGGAGACAGAAATAAAAGAAAAGAATTGGAAGGAGCATATAATAGAACTTCGGATTTGGGTTTAATTGCAAAAACATTGTGGGGAAGTGGAATTGATGCTGTGCAAAAATTAAAAGTTCAAATCGGAAAACCAATAAGGTCAGAGTTATGCGAACGTTTACCAAATCCAGAAAAAGTATTTGAGAAAATGTCTTCGAAAAAAGAAGGAGTGCATGCAACTTTAAAATATGATGGGTTTCGGGTACAAATTCACAAAAATGGCGACAAGGTTTCGATGTATTCAAGAAATTTGGAAAACATGACTCACATGTTTCCAGAAATTATTGAAGGAACCTTAAAACAAGTAAAAGCCAAAACAGCAATTTTAGATACAGAAGCTCTTGCATACCAAAGAGAATCAGAAGAATTCTTACCTTTCCAAGAAACAACCAAAAGAAGACGGAAATACAATATAGAGGAAATGGCAAAGTCGCTTCCTCTCCGTGCTTTTGTTTTTGATATTTTGTATGTTGATGGAAAATCACTTATCGATACACCACTTTTCGAAAGAGTTGAAATTCTCAAAAAGATAGTTTCAGTAGATGATATTCTTATTCCTTCACCTGGAAAGATTCTCCACGATCCAAAAGACCTCCAGATAATGCTGGATGATGCTATTTCCAAAGGTTTGGAAGGAGTTGTTGTAAAACGGGTTGATTCAGTCTACGAAGCAGGAGGAAGAAATTTTAACTGGGTTAAGCTCAAGCGTCATTCAGCAGGGGAACTTCATGACACAATTGATTGTGTAATTTTAGGCTACATTAGCGGAAAAGGAAAGAGGACTGCTTTTGGCGCCGGAGCGCTTTTAGTTGGACTTTACGATGACAAAAAGGATGAATTTGTAACGGTTAGTAAAATCGGAACAGGATTAACAGATGAGGAATGGAGAGAAGTTCATAAAAGAGCGGATAAGATAAAGGTTGATCATAAACCAGCCAGGGTTAATTCGGTTATTGTTCCATCGGTTTGGATAAAGCCAGAGATTGTTATAGAAGTATTGGCAGATGAAATTACAAGGTCTCCGATTCACACAGCTGGTGTTTCGACAGTCTCAGCATCAGGCGAAAAAGAACCGGGATATGCTCTTCGCTTTCCTCGTTTAGTTTCATTCAGAGGTTCGGACAAACGCGCCGAAGACGCAACTACAGTTCATGAGTTAATTGAGATGTACAAACAGCAGGGGAAACAGTAGCTTTAATAGCATTATTTTACAAAAGGAAAAAGGCGTTTAATAAGAGAAAGTAGATCATTGACTCGTTGTTCTAAGAAAGATTGTTTTTGTTGGGATTCATTAAGTTTTGCTTCTAAATTTGCCACTTTATTGTTTAACTCATCCACTCTGCTATCTCCTGAAGGATTAGTATCTGGTGTTTGTTCCTTGGCTAAATCTATAGTGAGTACTTGTGAATAGGAGCTTTCTTGACTATCTTTTTTGGCAGTTACTGCAACATAAAAAGTAGACTTTGTATTCACTTTCATCTCATATAAATTGGTATCAACGGTAGTGAAATAATAATAGGAGTTTCCAGCATTCTTATATATGTTGTATGTACTAACTCCTGGAATTGGATCCCACATAATATGAACATTTCTGATATTTGAGTCATTAGTTGTCTCTATTTGAGTAATTCGTAGGTTACTTGGAGTTTGTGGTGTAGAGGTTTGATTGTGATTAAGCCTATAGGCAGGACTGTCCTGAGAACTCCAGTAGTTGTAGCCATTATAAGCATTGTCTGCGTGATATTCACCATCAAAATCAACATTTATCATTGGTGTTTCACTGCTATTTTTTGCCTGAACTGTTACTTGACGCATACCTTTTATTTTGGATCCCATTTTGACAGTCGTGCCACATATTGCTTGACCATCTTGATAGTAGGGAGGGCTGTCTTTTGTAAATATATATGTTGCATTACCGGAGGTGGTCATAACGTAGTCGCCATCTTTTGGTTCCACAAATTTAAAAGTTACCTCAGTACCTTCACAGGGCTTATCTTGGTCAACAAATCGTATGATTCTTCCATAAGTACCATCGCTATTAGTTGAACCATAACTATCTGCTTCAAGTGAAAAATGTGGTCCCCCAGCAGAAACTGGTTGAGCGTGGAATAGAGGCAAGAGAAAAACTAGAAATAATAAATAGCGGAGGTGTTTAAACACTTAGGCATTGTAGATCAAAAAATAGGGGATGTCAAACAACTTTTAATCATTCATATTAGTTTATGTTAAAATTGCTCCATGACATACACAGCTGATTTACATCTTCATTCCAAATACTCACGGGCGGTTTCTCAAAATATGGTTTTACCAATTATGGCGGATTTTGCTAGGAGAAAAGGAATTGATATTCTATCTATTTCTGACTGGACACATCCTTTGTGGTTAAGAGAGATAGGAATGCAGGTGGAAGAGGCAGGGGAAGGACTTTACAAGTTAAAAGCTGAGAAAGAACCATTGTTTTTATTGTCGACTGAAATTGCGAGTATTTATTCCCAAGGAGGACGGGTAAGGAGGATTCATAGTCTTTTATTCGCTCCGAGTTTTGAAATAGCTGAAAAAATTAATAAAGAACTTGTTAAGCGCGGAGCAAATATAATGGCAGACGGTAGGCCAATTATTGGACTTTCCGCAAAACAACTTCTTGAATTAGCTTTGTCAATTGATAAGCGTGTAATTTTAATTCCGGCACATGCTTGGACACCCCACTTTGGTGTTTATGGATCCAAAAGCGGGTTTGATTCATTAACAGAATGTTTTGGAGATTTAGCTGAGTATGTTTATGGAATAGAAACAGGAATATCATCAGATCCTGAAATGAATTGGAGAGTGGAAGAGTTAGCAAATAGATCCATTTTGTCTTTTTCCGATGCTCATAGTCCTACCAATATGGCGCGTGAAGTAACGGCATTTGAATTGTCAGAGGTAAGTTACGAAAATATGAGAAAAGCCATTATGAGAAAAGGTGGGTCAACAGAACGTATTAGTTATACTGTAGAATTTTATCCCGAAGAGGGAAAATACCATTTTTCAGGACATAGAAATTGCAATATCTCATTGTCTCCAAAAGAAATTTTGGAAAAAGGATCTGTCTGTCCAGTTTGCAAAAGAGAGCTTACAGAAGGTGTTGCAATAAGAATAGAGGATCTAGCAGGAGCAGATTTTGCAAAAGGATACGTAATAAAAGAAAGCACTCATGGAATAAAATGGCATTCTGATGGCACCAAACATCATCCGCCATATGTAAAACTTGTTCGATTGATCCAAATCATATCGGAGGCAATTAGCTCAACAGTTACAAACAAAAAAACTGAAGCTATCTATAATTCCTTGCTAAGCTCTTTGGGATCAGAATTGAACATTCTTTTAAAAATTCCTTTGTCTGACATTGTAAGGATATCCAGCTTAGCAACTTCCGAACAAACTGGAAAAAAAATTGCGGATGGAGTAGCAAGGGTAAGAGCTGGCAATATTACTGTTAATCCAGGATTTGATGGGGAATATGGAAAGGTAAAAATATGGCCCGCCTCGCCCGACGAGCCTGCGAGTCAAGGCGGGAGTGAAGACGAAAAAGGAACAGAAAAGAAAACACAACTTGGATTATTTTAAAATTTTCTCGATCTCGATCGTATAATATAGTATGTTTAAAGATAGGAAAGAGGCTGGTGTAATTCTTGCTGAAAAATTAAAGGAATATAAAAATAAAAAGGGTGTTTGCGTGCTTGGGATTCCAAGAGGAGGAGTAGTTGTTGCTAAGGAACTTTCTAAAATTTTAAAATTGCCGTTTGACCTAATAATTATTCGAAAAATTAGTTCTCCAAATAACCCAGAATTGGCAATTGGGGGAGTCGGCCCGAATAAAACAGCTTATTGGGATGAGGATCTTTGCGATAAATTAAGAATAACCGAGGAAATTAAAAGTTTACAGTTTAGTATTGCAAATAAAGAAAGAGAAAGGCGGGAAAAAATATTAATGAAAGGAAGGAAACATATTGATGTTAAAGGAAAAACACTAATTTTAGTAGATGATGGAATTGCAACCGGCGCAACCATAATCTGCGCTCAGAAATATCTAAGAAAAGTAGTTTCAAAATTAATCTTAGCAACCCCGGTTATATCTAAAGATACCTATAGAAATATAGTCAGGTATTTTGATA
>OBEQ010608967.1_pt1 | contig 25338 bp, 25 predicted proteins | sample 1670901 | NCBI WGS metagenome assembly OBEQ01 (sample SAMEA104232315, study PRJEB22302) | groundwater metagenome | biome: forest; feature: aquifer; material: groundwater | place: USA | collected 2011-08-07 | depth 5.4 m | reverse complement strand
TGGCCGACGCGTTTTACGTGGCGTTTCGTATTCCCAATCTCATGCGCCGTCTGCTCGCGGAAGGCGCGTTGACCATGGCGTTCGTGCCGATCTACGCCGACTATCGCCGCCAAGGCGATCTCGAAGCGCGCCGCGCCGTCGACACGATTTTCACCGCGCTCGTGTTGCTGCTCATCGCACTCGTGATCATCGGCATCGCGTGTGCGCCCTGGATTGTCCAGATGATCGCGTACGGATTCACCGCCGACCCGCACAAATTCGCGCTCACCGTGTCACTCACGCGCGTGATGTTTCCCTATTTAATGTTGGTGAGTCTCATGGCGCTCATGATGGCGCTGCTGAATAGTTGGCGGCATTTTCTGGCACCGGCGGCCTCGCCGATTGTGCTCAACATTGCGATGATCCTCGCGGCGGTTTTCGCCACGCGCTGGTTTCTGGAACCCACGTATGGTCTCGCGGTCGGCGTCCTCGCGGGCGGCGCGGCCCAGCTGGCCGTGCAATTGCCGCCACTGCTGCGCCGCGGATTGCTGCCGCGTTTCGTGCGCACGTTGCGCCACCCCAGTTTGCGTCAACTCATTCGCATCATGATTCCGGCCGCGTATGGCGGCGCGGTGTATCAATTGAATGTACTCGTGGTGACATTGCTCGCGTCGTTTCTGCCGACGGGCAGTGTCTCCTATTTATGGTACGCCGACCGCATCACGGAATTTCCGCTCGGTATTTTTGCGGTCGCACTCGCCACCGTCACGCTGCCCGCACTCGCCGATCAGCAAAGCGACGGCGCCATCGATCAATTCAAACAGACCATGAATTTTAGTCTGCGCATCGCCATGGCCGAGGCCGTGCCGTCCGCAGCGGGCCTGGTTGTGCTGGCCACACCCATTGTGCGCATGTTGTTCGAGGCCGGAAAATTCGGTCCCGATTCCGTGGCGGGCACCGCGGGCGCGCTCACCTTTTTCGCGCTCGGGATTCCGTGGGTCAGTGGGGTGCGCACGATCGTGCCGGCGTTTTACGCCATGAAAGATCCGCGCACGCCGGTGCGTATGGCCACGATTGGTCTGGTCGTGAACGCGCTCGTCGCCGCATTGCTCATGCACCGTTTGGCGCATCAAGGATTGGCGCTCGCTATGGCGATTTCGGCGGCTGTGCATTTTCTGTTGCTCTGCACGCGCCTGCGCCGGCGACTTGGATTGCTCGGCGGGCGTCGCATTGTGCACAGCCTGGTTCGCACCTGTGTGGCCTCAACGATTATGGCGGTCGTGGTGGGCGCCGCGAGTCATGCGCTCCGCATCGAAGCGCGCCACGGTCGGCTTGCGGTCGGTGCGTGCGTCTTTGCCTGCATTGGTCTGGGCATTCTGGTTTACGTTCCGCTCATGCGCCGCTGGAATCCCGAAGAATACGCGCACCTCACGGCGATGTTTTCGCGGCGGATGGGGCGTCGTCGTCATCGCGAATCGTAATCCTGATCGTCATTCGGTTTCCCCCCTAATTCTAATCCAGCTCCAGCTCGCCGCATAACTTCGAGAAACGTCCCCAAAGTTATCCGAACTCATCGACAAACTTCCTTGACCATCCGCACATCATCACGCTAGAAGCGGCATCATTCCTGGATTGGCGCGGAGGTCTTATGCAATTCACATCGTCGCAGCGATTATTTTTTCTGCTCGTCTTGTTGTGTGGCCACATTTTCCCCTTCTCTGCGCAGGCCGATTCACGACCCGACGCCTGGAAAGTGCCCGCGGCGCGCGGCGTCACGCCGGTGCTCTCGGTGAACGACACCATCCACGATCCCGTCACCGGATTTGAAGGGAGTCATTTACTGGGCGTGACCTGGAATCCACACACGCAACAACTGGAGCTTGGTGATACGAACATTTGGTCACTGCCCGACCACGCCACCAACGACGGCTGGGTCGACATGCGCAGCAATCGCGTCCTCTGGCACGCCGACGAAACGACCATCGTGGGCACGATCAGCGATAGTTCAGGGGCTGGCAACGACGGGAGTTGCACGGCCTGCCCGAACAGCAGTCTGGCGGGAAAACTGGGACGCACCTGGCAGTTCAACGGCACCACCGCCGCGATCACGCGCCCGAATTTTTCCGCCCTGTCGGGCGATGCTTTCACGATCCTGTGGTGGGTGCGCGCCGCCACCGATCACCCGACCGCCACCATCATCGCGTATGGTGCCGTGGGTGCAACGCCGAGTTTCAGCGTCAGTCATCCCGATAATCTGCGCATCGACTTGGCCTCCGAATCAAGCGGCGCCACGGGCATCGCGTTGCACGACGCGCAGTGGCATCATGTGGCGATCGTGCATGCGGTGAGCAGTGGGGCGACGGACATATTTATCGATGGGGTGTTGCGTTCGCACACCACGCTCGCTGTCGGACACACACTCCCGGCGAGTGGCACGCTCGTGATCGGACAGCAACCGCAAGTGGGTGGGGGATTTGCGCTCGATGCGGCGTTCAATGGTCGGCTCGATGAATTCGCACTCTTCGATCGGGCACTCTCGGCGAACGACATTGCGCTCATCGCCACCCGCCAAACCCCCGCGCGCGCGGGCGCCGTGGAGTCGCAAATTATTGCCGCCGATGCCGTCACGCGCTGGTCCCCACTGGCGTGGACGCCAAGTCAACCGTCGTTGCAACCGCTCCCCGATCAGGCCAGCGCGGAATCTGGATTTGCGAGCGGCAATCTGGATATGCACGGCAATGTCCTGTTACTCCACGCCGACGAATTTGCAGCCCCGCTCCAGGACAGCAGCCCCGCGGCGCATCGCGCACATTACGCGGGCGAACTCGCAGGCAGACCCGGGTTGTTTGGGCGCGCGGTTGGACTGGATGGCGTGACTGATGTTGTCACTGTGGCCGACGCCGCCGATCTGAATCTGCACGACGCGGTGGGTGCCGCCAGCTGGATCGCGCTGGATCACGCCCCGCACGGTGTGGCGGCGATCATCGGCAAAGGGCGCGATCGCGACATGAGTTACGGCATCGTGCTTGCCGACGCCTCGGTCGACACCGCAGAGTGCCAGGCGATGTCCGGTGGCGCGGCGTTGCGTGCGGTCGTGCTGGTCAATCAGGCCCGCACTGTCGCCTGTTATGGCCCAATCAACACCGCAGCGCAGCAATGGCATCATGTCGCCATGAGTTTCGACGGCGACGAATTGGTGTTGTATTGGGACGGCGTCGCCCGCGCGCGCACGACCACCGCGGGCGCAATGACGACAACCACCGCGCCGTTCGAATGCGGTGCCCCACAATTTGGGGGCGAGTCACTGGCCGGACGCTTGGACGACGTCGCACTTTTTTCCCGCGCGCTGTCGGCCGACGATGTCGCGGCGTTGTATCAACGCGGCGCGACCAGTATTCAATTTCAGGTGCGCACGTGCGACATCACCACCTGCGATGCGAGTCCGTGGCGCGGACCCGACGGCACCGCGGCGAGTTACTTCACCGCCAACGATGCGAGCGACGCCCTCCATCCCAGCGTGAGTTTGGGCGTCATCGCTCCCGGAAAATATTTTCAATATCGTCTCGATATGACTGCCGCAGCTCGTGGACTGCAACCCGCGCTCAAAGAGGTGACCGTGGCCCCAACAACGACCGACCCATCATCCACACCGACCGGCGCGCAAAACCCCACCCTGCCTACTGCTGCGGGATCCGTGGGCAGTTTCGAGTTGGGTGCGGGCGGATGTACGCTCATCCAATCAACGTCTTCGCATGTGCCAACTCGGCCCGTGCACGATGCGCATCGCCGGTCAGACGATACCATTCGGCCAGAGTCAGGACGATGCGATAGAGGCGATCGCGACAGGCGGGATACTGCGTGGCCAGCGTGCGCGCGCGGCACAAATGATATTCACTGGCCGCGTAGCGCGTGGTGCGCAAAAAGAGGGAACCCAAATGAAAATGCACGGTGCAATAATGCGTGGCCGTCGCGGTCAGCGGCGCACTCAAGGTATCGAGATGCGTGATCGCGCACCGTAACGCCTGTTCCGCGGGGAGGACTTCTCCCGCACGGCGATGCATGTTGCCCATGAGGGTGAATGCGGCAATCAACAACGCCGGCTGATCTGCATTGCGCGCATGCTCGGCGGCGGCGCGATACATGGCCAGTGCGGTGTCGATCTGATTCGCGGCGGAATACATCGTCCCCAAATCCATTTCCGCCTGCGCTAAGACATCGGCGTCGATGGCATGTTCCGGCGTACACACAATCGCTTGGAGTTGCTCCGTCGCTTGTGGCGTTTGTCCTTGCGCCACCGCCCAGCGGGTCAAAAGCCATTGCGCGCGCAACACGGCCCGCGGCTGCTGACACGCGGTCGCCTGCCGAATTTCCTGCTGCAGATGATCCAGCGCCTTGGGAAAGTCCGGCAACGCCAGATAGGCCTCGCCCAAATAATAGCGCGTGATTTTGTGTTGATCGGCGGCCGACAATAATTTCTGCCGGGCCGCGGCCGTTTTCAAGGTGGTAATCGCCTGGCGATAATCGCCGCGGTGCAACGCGATTTCGCCCAACCCCTGTTGCAGACGCACGGCCAGACACGGATGATCGAGCCCGTCGTTCACAATCGTGAGCGATTGCGTGAACGCGGTTTCCGCGGTGTCCACATCGAGTTGTTGCAGCGCGGTCAGTGCGAGCTCTTCATACAATCGTGCGAGTCGCGGTCGATGCTGCGGCACCGCAATGAGTACTGGTTGCAGCGATGCACACACGCGCGCCGTCGCACGAAAGCGATGACTCATGCGAAATGTGCGCGCGAGCAGCAAGCGAATTTCGACATCGCCCACGCTGCCACTCGCAAACGCGCGGGTCGACAACAGTGTGGTGAGTGTACTCGTCGCGGCGTGCCATTGCTGCAATCGCATCTGCTCGTGCGCCAACATCCACAATTCGCGCTGCGTGGCGTCGGGATTGGTGCCGCGCGACTGGTGAAAAAAAATCTGATCGAGTGTGGCATTGGCGGATTGCAACAAATGTGTGGCAATGTGATCGTGCCACACCGCGCGTTGCACCGGATCGTGCGCGGCGTATTGTTCGGCGCGCATCGATTCACTCTGAAACATCCAGGCATCACACAACGGATCATGGCGCAACACGCCGTCGTGTGCCAGCGCATGCAACATCTCGCGCGAGGGATTGACTCCCAAAATATCCGCGAGATCGCCGGTCGACGCCGGTTGCGTCCAGACGGCCAGCAGCGCCAGCAGCGGTTGCGCGGGCGGGGTGCGCGCCGCGCGCGTGGCGTCGGGATGCGCATCGCCCTGCAAGGCGGTCATCAGGCGAGAAATGGCCAACGGGTTGCCCGCGGTTTCGCGAAAAAAATGTTCGGTCAGGGTGGGATTTTCCGGCCCCCCCACGGCGCGCAGAAATTCGGCAAACTCCGCTGGCGTAAAATTCGCCAACGGCAGCCGCGAGATTTCGGGCGGCGTCAACCGAAAGGTGCGCACGAGTTGTTGTTGCGTCGCGCTCGAAGGATCCGCACTGACCACGACCAACACACGCCGCGCCGTCCCGGGCTCGCGCCGTCGCAACGCCTGGACCAACGCGCGCAACCCATCGACCATTTCCAGCGCGGCCTGCGAATCAATCAACGGGGCGACGTCATCGACAAAAAAAATCGACGCTTCGCTGCCACCGTCGCGGGCCGCCTCAAGTTGCGCCAGCCAGGCCAGTCGCGCCGTGACATCCGTGCGATCGAACGTGTGCGTGACACACCCTGCGAGCTGCGCCAAAAATTTCATTTCGCGCAGCAGCCGCGTTTTGCCGGTGCCCGGCGCGCCCGTCACACAATAGAGTGGGGCGATGGTGTCCTGGCCTTCCCGGCACGCGGCAATCAGCGCGGTGGTGGTGTGCAACAGCTCCGCGCGACCAATAAATGGACCTTCCCACGCGGTGGGCGTCGTCAGCGGCCGACTCGTGAGGGAAATACTGGTCGTGTCTTCCAGCGCGGCCTGTTCCTGAATCGCATCGATGACGTGCCAGGCGCTGGGAAAACGGTCTTCCCGTTTTTTGGCGAGCAGGCGCAGAATAATATCATCGAGCACGCCGGGAATGTCGGGATTGAGCGACGACGGCGGCGGCGGAATGAGCGTGAGATGACGACGAAAGGTGTCGTCCCGATGATCACCACGAAACGGGTTGTGTTGCGTGAGCGCGTAATACAACAACACCCCAAACGAATAGAGATCGGCGCGATGATCGGGGAAGTCGCGTTGCAACACTTCGGGCGCGATGTAGCTCGGCGTGCCCACGATTTTATTGTCCCGGGCCACGGCGCTCATGCCAAAATCGATGAGCTTCACATGCGCGGACTCGCCCGTGCTGTCGTCGGCCTGTTGCGCCACGAGAATATTCTGCGGCTTGATATCGAAATGATACACATGATGCGTGTGCAAATAATCCAGCGCCTGCAGGGCTTGCACAATCAGTGGCATCGCCGTGAGTGGCGTGCGCGTTTGCAACGCCAAATACAAATCGGTACCGCGCACAAACTCGGAGGTAAAAAAATGCGCGCCGGTCTGTTCGTCTTGCGCCAGATCAAAGACGCGCGTGACGTGGGGATGATGCAACGTCGTGAGCAGAGAAAATTCCTGCCGAAAATAATCGAGCGCGACGCGCTGATCATTTTTACCAAGCAGATATTTCATTGCGACGGAGACATTCAGAATACCATCATGCGCGAGAAACACCTGACCCATACTGCCGGTGCCGAGTGGCTCGGTCAGCAGATAGCGCCCGTTCACGATATCCCCGAGATTTCGTGACGCATCGGTCATGCGCAACCCGCAGTCATGCGCTCAGTGTACCTGTTTTTTATGCGTGCTGTCACTGGACTTTCGTTGACGTCTCGGTATATGCACGCGCCCATGTCTTCGTTGCTCGCGGCCTTTCACACCAATGTCGAACAATTCGCCGACGCGCCCTGCTGGCGCTTCAAGCAGGACGGGCAGTGGCGGGCCATGAGCTGGCGCGAGGTCGGCGCCCTGGTGCAACGTTTTGCCAGTTGGTGGATCGAGCGCGGATTACAACCCGGCGATTGCGTCGCCCTCTGGAGCGCGACGCGGTGGGAGTGGTCGCTCACGGATCTCGCGGTGCTCGCGGCGGGCGGGGTCGTCGTTCCCGTGTATCAAAATTTGCCAGCCGACCAGGCGGCGGTCATCATCAATGAACCGCGCACCCGATTTCTAGTGGTCGATCACACGCGCGGCGACAATTTTTTCGCGAGCCTCGCGCACACCATGCCCACACTCGAAGGCATCGTTTTGTTCGACGGCACCGACCCCGCGTCGCGCATGCCTCTCTGGTCGCTCGCGGAAATATTGAGCAGCCCCCTCACCCAACCCTCTCACGAACGGGAGAGGGATTACACCGCGCGGTGGCGCGCCCGCGACGACGCGGCACTCGCCTCACTCGTGTACACCTCGGGCACGACCGGACGACCGAAGGGCGTCATGTTGTCGCTCGCAAATTTTCAGGCCGAGGTGGCAGGACTCAGTCACGCGCTCAAATTTCCGCCCGGCACGGAATGCCTGGAATGTTTACCACTCGCGCACATCGTGGCGCGGGCCATGCAATTTTATCAAATCCTCTTGGGCCTCGTCGGTTGTTACGCCGAATCGATCGAACAACTCGGCAACAATTTGCGCGAGGTGCGGCCACATTTTTTTGTGGGGGTGCCGCGTATTTTTGAAAAGATGCAATCGCGCATCGTGAACGGTCTCGCCGAACTCCCACCGCGTAAACAACGCCTCGTGCAATGGGCCATGCGGGTCACCACGCAGTGCGCGGAATATACGCGGCAGGGCGGCGCGGTTCCGTGGCGGCGGCGGCTGCCCGCGTGGATCGCTGGTCGCATCCTGGCACCGCTGCAACGCAGACTGGGCGGTCGTTTGCGCTTAGCCATCTCGGGGGGTGCACCACTGTCCAAAAACACCGCACTCTTTTTTCAATCGCTCGGCCTGCTCATCCTGGAAGGGTACGGCCTCACCGAAACCTGCGCGGCCGTGGCGGTGAATCACCCGGACGATTATCGATTCGGCACGGTGGGGCGCATCGTGGACGGCGTGCAATTGCGCCTGGCCGACGATGGCGAAATTTTAGTGCAGGGTCGTGTGGTGAGCGCCGGGTATTATCAACGCGCGCAAGAAACCCGCGATGCCATCGATCCGCAGGGTTGGTTTCATACCGGCGATATCGGCGAATTCACGCGCGACGGTTTTGTGCGCATCACCGATCGCAAAAAAGATCTCATCAAAACCTCGGGCGGAAAATATATTGCCCCGCAGCCGATTGAAAATGCGCTGAAAAGTGCGCCGCTGATTAGCGACGTCATTTTGTTTGGCGACGGTCGCCAATATCTGACCGCACTCATCGTGCTCGATCCCGCCGCGTGCGAGGTTTTTGCAAAGACACACGGTATTGCCTTCACGCAATGGAATACGCTCACCACGCATCCGCAAATCGTGGTGCAGATTGCGCAGGCGGTCGAGCAGGTGAATGCGCAGCTGGCGTCGTTTGAAACCATCAAACATTTTCGCATTCTGGATCGCGAACTCGCGATCGATCAGGGTGAACTCACGCCCACCCTGAAAATTCGGCGGTCGATCGCGGTGAAACGCTATCAAGCGCTGTTCGACCAGATGTACGAAGATGGGGCGTCGACCCGAGGAGCGGGGACCGCATGACCACCACACCACCGCCCACCGACACCAGCGGCATTCCGCCCCGCATCGCCAGTCTGCTCTGTTATCTGCTCATGCTCTTCACCTTGGGACTGCCCGTGTCCGGCGTGATTTTTACCGTCATCGAAAAACGCGACGCCCTCATTCGTTTTCACGCCTGGCAAAGTATTGTGCTCGGCGCCACGGCGTGGGTCGCCACGATTGGGTTGGGCGTGCTCAGCACCATCGTGTCGGCATGGCTCGGGATGTTTGATTGGTTGATGCACATCGCCCATTGGTTGTTAATGGCCAGCGTCTTCACGACGTGGGTGTTGTGTCTCCTGAAATCGTATCAGGGAGAGGCGTGGGAAATCCCGGTGCTGGGTGCGTGGGCGCAACAATTGGCGCGACGGAGTTAAACCGCATGGACCGCTATCGCGCATCGCTCTGGTGTTATGTCGGGTTGCCACTCACCGCGATTTTTTTTTGCTGGAATCGTGATGGCGTCGTACGACATCAGGCGCGCATCGCGGTGCGCCTGGGCTGTACGTTTATCGTGGCGCTCAGCCTGCTCGGACTCACCGAAGTCGTGGTCGGCATGATCGCACCACCACTGGGGCGCTGGCTGGGGCGACTCACGCCGCTGTGCGGATTGTTGTTTGGCACGTTGTGGGCATTGCGTCTGTGGCAAATTTATCGTACGGAGATTCGTGCGCTCACCCGATAATCGGGGGCGTCAACCGCAAAGGAGCGTGTATGAGTGCGAAAGAAATTCTGGAAAATAAAATCCCGCAAAAAATTATCGCCAAACCGGACGTCGTGAAATCAATTAATGCGTTGGTGCTCTTCGATCTCACCGGCGAGGGCGGTGGACGGTGGTCCATTGATTTTTGCAATCCGGCCGCGCCCGTGCTGGTCGGCGATTGTGCGAATCCCCAGGTCACGCTCACCATGAGTGCCACGGATTTTGAATCAATGGTCGGCGGCCAATTGAATGCGCAACAGGCCTTTCTCACCGGCAAACTCAAAGTCAAAGGCGATATGGGAACGGCGCTCAAACTGGGCGCCATCTTGTCGTAACGAGGTGGGTATGACTCCATTGCGTCGCTTCTGTGCGATTCTTGTGGTCCTCGGCGCCGCCGGCGCGTGGGGCTATTTCAGTGTGCGGGTGGCGCGCATTCCGATCGCGCATCAATTTACGGATCCCGACGGACAATTCACACTCGACTATTGGTCGCCGTTGGAACGCACGGCCATTCCCGACCCACTCGCGCACGCCAATCTGTTGTTACGGTTGGTGCAGAAGAAGGCGCCGATTATTTTTTCGGTGCGCCGCGAAAGCAATATCGGCGCGGTCGACCTGTCGGCCCCGGCATTACTCGAACAACTCACCCAAAAAATCGGCGTGGAATATCCGCAACGATTTACCGATGTCCAACACGTTGCCGCCGTACCCACACAACTCGATGGCGTGCCCGCCATCGCGTACGATTTTTCGTATCTGGGCGGTGACCAAAAAACGCGCATGCATCAACAATTCATCGCGCTCGTGAAAACACACGACGCCTATTATTTTGCGGCCCAATGCCCGGAGCAGACCTGGGCCACCCAAAAACCGCTGTTTGACCAGATCCTCCACAGCGTGCATTTTTTACACTAAGCATCTTGTCTGGCGACCTCGGCTCGGGTACAATTTCCGTATGGGGCGCATCTGGTATCTTCTGTTATTGTTCATCGTCGCGGGGGTGTTGTGCAGTTGCGGTGCTGTCACGCCACTGGGTGAGAGCAGCCACTTTGGTGCCGACGGTGCAGATGCGCCGGGGGGCGTGGTTTTGGGGGCGCCAGCCGATCCGCGGGCAACGATGTTGTATCCACAAAATGGGGGCAGCAGTCAGGATATGGCGAGCGCCCACTACCGCGCCCACATCGAAACCACGTCCATATCGGGCGGGCAAATCTCCGATTCCGCCAACTATCATCAAACCGATCCCGCCTTTAATTTGGGCATCAAGGCCTTTAATTTGGGGCTCTTGCCGGTGAAGACGCCGTGACCGTGGCCCCGGGCATCCTCTACGTTGTCGCCACACCCTTGGGCAACCTCGAGGATATCAGCGCGCGGGCACTCACCGTGTTGCGTGAGGTTTCGCTGATCGCCGCCGAAGATACGCGTCACACCGGCCGACTGCTCGCCCATTTTGGCATTCACACCAAACTCATGAGTTATCACGATCACAACGAGCGCGACCGCGTCGACCAGTTGCTCGCGCAGTTGCACGCCGGTGCCTCGATTGCGTTGGTGAGCGACGCCGGCACGCCCGGCATTGCCGATCCGGGGTATCGCATCGTACACGCCGCGCGCGCGCGGGCGCTGCCCGTCGTTCCCATTCCCGGTCCATGCGCGATCATCACCGCCCTGTGCGCGGCCGGACTGCCGACCGATCGGTTTACGTTTTTGGGATTCTTACCGGAACGCGCCGGAAAACGGCACGCACTGCTCGAATCGGTATCGGGGTTGCCGCACACATTGGTCTTCTATGTCGCGAAATGGGACCTCGCCAAATATCTACTCGAAATGCAAACGGCGTTGGGTCCGCGCTGCGTCGTGGTGGGTCGTGAACTCACCAAACAACACGAAACATTTCATCAGGGCAATTTTTCTGAACTCGCCCTGCATTTCGCCGCGCATCCGCCCAAAGGCGAAATGACGGTCGTGGTGGAAGGGCACACCGCGCCATGATGAATCTTGCACGCCTCGTGGAAGGCATCGGCATTTTCGGCGGAACCAGCTGGGGCGCGTGGACGCTCGTGCGACGTCGCCTCCATCAGCGTCGTGCGGCACAGGATTGCTTGCGCCATGTGCGCCAAATGCTCACACTCGATCAGGTCCGCATCGTCCATTTTCCAGTCCCCGCACTCGGCGCGCGGTATCTGGGCTATCCGATCACGCTCGAATGCCGCGCCGCACCCGACGGCTGGCGCTGGCGGCTGCATTCCGAATTACAATCGGCGTGGGAAGGGCGCTTGCTCATTCATGGCGAGGACCGCCCGGGCCGCATGCGCGAACTCTACGGCATGGAAATCGTGCTCACCGGCGACGCCGAATTCGACCGCATGGCCCTGATTGCCTGCACCGACGAAGCCCGCGCCGCGCACATTTTTTCGCGCTATTTACGCGAACGTTACCGCCAACTCGCCCACACCCATTTTCAACTCGAAGTCCGCGATACCCATGTCTACGCCGAATGCACCACCCAAGGCCAGTCCCTCACGCCCGTCCCCATCTATCTCGACCTCGTCGTCGCCACGATGGCATTGCTCGAAACGACGCTGTGATTTGCTCTTACGTCCCTATGTCCCTACGTCCCCACGTCCGCAGGTCCCTACGTCCTGTAAATGATGGTGACAGATTTGTTGGCGTAAGGACGTAGGGACATAGGGACGTAAGGACGTAAGGACAAAAATATGAAGCAACTTTTCCCGCAACCTGCCGATCATAGAGACGGATGCGTATTCGTCTCGTCATCATTGGATGTAGTCTGCTGTGTTGCCTCGCGCGCAGTGCGAGTGCGCTCGGCTGTAATGTCACGTCGTCTGCGGGTCAGCCGGGCATCGAGGGCGGAATTTTTTCCCTGCTCGACGCCATCAACACGCGCAGCGAGTGCCTGACCGACGACGCCGCGACGCTGGATCCATACCAACCGTATCTGCACATGGCGCAAGCGGCGTTTGTGATTCACTTCAGTCAATCCATGGAAATTGTCCTCGCTGCACCGTTGCCCACGCTGCATGGGCACGACCAACATCCGTTGGTGTTGGTCGCCGATGCCGGCGTCACGGTGCGCATTGTCGGACAACAACTCACCACCGCCGATGCCGTGCGTTTGGCGGACGGCGGCGATGGGGCCATCATCGACGGATTGCAATTCGCGAATTTTCCCGGCACCGCACTCGATGTGCAATCCGACGACAACACCATCCTGCGCACGCGCATTCTGCACAGCGGCAGCGCACCGCAACCGAACACGCCGCCCGTGCAACAGATCGCCGCGCTGCGCGTGCAAGGGCGCCGCACGCATATCATCGACAGTGAAATCGCGCAGAATCTCGGTCCCGGCATATTGGTCAGTGAAGATGGCGGACGCACCACCTGCGACAACATCCGCTATCGCAGCGGCGAAAAAACGCACATCCTGCAGAGTCGCATTCACGACAACGGTGGTGATGGCGTGATCATCAATGCGTTCGATGCGACGCTCGCTGCGAACGAGATTTCTCACAATGCGCGCCACGGCGTTTTTGTGGTGAGCGAATCCGTCGCGGCACAATGCGCGAGCGCCGCACACACGCCCATCACGCCGCTTGTGTGGCACACCGCGCACATCACGCAAAATCGGTTGTGGAATAACGGCGATGCCACGGGGCATGCCATCGAGATCAGCAGCAATCCGCTGCCCGCACCCGTCGATCTGATCTGTGTCTCGCCACTCACCGACACCGAACTCGTTGTGATCGGCAACGTGAGTCGCCCCGCGGATCCGTTGTTCGTCTGGAACGATCACGTGCTGGATTTTTCGACGCTGCACGTGGAAATTTTTCTGAACGATGGCAGCGCCAGCGGCGAAGGCATGGCGTATCTGCTCTCGACCAAGAGCGTCGATCCGGTCACCCGACAATTCATCGTCCACATTCCGAAAACGCTGTTGCGCTTTGAAGGGCGCGACGTCACCAATCCCGTGCTCACCGCGACACTCGTCGATGAAGAACATGGCAACACCTCGCCGTTCGCGGTCCCGCTGGATGTCGTCGCGGCAGTGGATTGGGACGGTGATCATTTGAGCAACGCCGAAGAAGATTTGAATCACGATGGCACCGTCGATGTGGGCGAGACCAATCCGCGCCTGATTGACTCCGATGGCGACGGCCTGACCGACGGCGAAGAACGCTTGCTGATTGGCAACGTCGCGGCCCGCATTGCGCAAGGCCTTGTCTTGCGCGATTCGCGGGGCTTAAATCCCCGCAACGCCGATTCCGACGGCGATTGTCTGCCCGACGGGTTGGAAATCGGCATCCGCGCCGAAGATTTACCGCCGTGGCAACCGACCGACGGTTCGGTCTTGCAACGACCGCGCAGTGAATTTTCGCCCGCGTGCCTCGCGTATTTCCGCGAGAAGGGCGTGGTCAGTATTGCCAACGCGGTGCCGTGGGATCCGACCAAAACGCCGTCACCCGACAATGTGACGGCCATGTTCGACACCGATGCCACCGTGAAAAGTCGTACCGATCCGACCAACGCCGACACCGACGGCGATGGCCTGGCCGATGGTCACGAGGATTGGAATCTCGACGGCGAGCGCTCGTCCGCGCCCGCTGCGGGTGGCGGGGTGGCCACGCTCGCGGGCAGTGCGCCGCGCTGGATCGAAACCGACGCGACGCTCGCCGATTCCGACGGCGACGGACTGCCCGACGGCGCGGAAGGCGATCGCGACGGCGATGGAAAACTCGGCCCCGATGAAACCAATCCGCTCGCGGCCGACACCGACGGTGATGGTATTCAGGACGCCGACGAGACCCGCAAATATGACACGCATCCCAATCTGTGCGATTCGGATGGCGACGGTCTTTCCGACGGACTCGAGGCCGGTCTCAAAAATCCCTACCCCGAAAATAGCGCCTGCGTCGGTCTGCAGGCGGCGGGGAGCAATTTTGAACGGATTGGCGTCCTCGACCCGATCAAGACCGATTCCGACAACGACGGCATTCCCGATGGCACCGAAGATAGCAATCACAACGGCTGGCTCGATGCCATTGAAACCGATCCGACCACCGCCGACACCGACGGCGATGGCATGTCCGATTACATCGAAACCACCGGCGACCTCGATCACGATGGTCTGCCCGACATCCCGGTGTCACAACTGCAAAACGGCAACGGGTGCTCGCCGCCCGTGAATTTCGCCGACGCGGATTGCGACGGATTACCCAACGCCCGCGACGACGACAGCGACAACGACGGCTGCCCCGACGCCGAAGAACCGCTCTCGGTGGTCAACGCGGTCGGCGTCCCCGCCGCGTACGACGCCAAAAACAAGGCGTGCCTCCATGCCGCTGCCCCAAGCCCAGCACCGTCTGGCGGAGCCAGCACCCCCGCGCCATCCACCAACGCCGAATCCCCCGACCCCACCAGCGACTACTACGCCAAACACATCAAAGGCGGCGGGGGATGTAGTCTTATTATTGTCCCGCTGTCCTTACGTCCGTACGTCCTTACGTCAGAAACAAATCCACCACCTTCAGTTAAAGAACGTACGGACGCAGGGACATACGGACGTAAGAACAAAAAACAACCATTTTCTTTTTGACAAACTCCCGCGCATCCCCTAGCAACGCGCGCACTATGTATGCCGTCATCACCACAGGTGGAAAACAATATCGCGTCACGGAAGGTTCGATCTTCCATTTCGAAAAGCTGTTGGGCGAACCCGGCGAAAAAATCGCGTTCGACCAAGTGCTCATGTTAGGCGATCTCGGCGACGCCCCCCAGTTCGGCGCCCCGATGGTTGCCGGTGCACTCGTCGAAGGGGAAATTACCGAACAGATGCGCGATAAAAAAATTATCATCTTCAAGAAAAAGCGCCGCAAGGGGTATCGCAAGCGGCAAGGTCATCGCCAATCATTAACCGGTGTACGCATCACGAAAATTCTCGCAGCATAGTCCGCTGTTACCGGCGACTGACGACCGGCGACTGGCGACGAGGTTTCCATGGCAACGAAAAAAGCGGGCGGTTCCACCAAAAATGGCAGAGACAGCCGCGGACAACGCCGCGGCATTAAAATTTATTCCGGCCAAGTGGTTTCGGGCGGTTCGATTCTGGTGCGGCAGTGCGGCACGAAAATTCATGCCGGTCCGAATGTCGGTATTGGCCGCGACTGGACCCTGTTTGCGAAGGTTCCCGGATTGGTCGAATATTTCGAACGCGACAACCGCCGCTGGGTCAAGGTCACTGCTGCTGCGTAATCCGATGGCACACGATGGTATGCTGCGCAAAAAACCCTCTGCCTAGAGGGTTTTTTATTTATGAAATTCATCGACGAAGCCATGATCGAGTTGGAAGCAGGCGACGGCGGCAACGGCTGTCGCAGTTTTCGGCGCGAAAAATATGTGCCGCTGGGCGGACCCGACGGCGGCGACGGCGGGCGCGGCGGTCACATCATTGCACGCGCCGATGAAGGACTCACCACCCTCATGGACGCGAAATATCGCCGCGAGTTTCGCGCCGATCGTGGCGAACATGGTCGCGGCAAACAACAAACCGGCCGCTCCGGCGACGATATCATTCTGCGCTTACCCGTCGGCACCATGATTTTTGAACGAGACACCGACGCGCTTATTGTCGATCTCACCGCGCACGCCCAAGAAATTGTGTTGGCGCGCGGCGGCAACGGCGGCCGCGGCAATATCCATTTCAAAACCTCGACCCACCAGACGCCAGAGCGCGCCGATCCTGGTGAAGCGGGCGAGCATCGCGCGATTCGTCTCGAATTGAAATTATTGGCCGACGTCGGATTGGTCGGGCGACCCAACGCGGGAAAATCCACGCTCATCTCGGTCATTTCAAAAGCGCGTCCCAAAATCGCCGACTATCCATTCACGACCCTCGTGCCCAATCTCGGCGTCGTACGACTCGGGATCGATCGCGCCTTCACGGTCGCCGACATTCCCGGTCTGATTGAAGGCGCCAACAAAGGCATCGGACTCGGTTTGCAATTTTTGCGACACATCGAACGCACGCGCGTGCTCCTGCATCTCATCGATGTCACCGATCCCACGCAACCCGACGCACTCGCGAGCTACCACGCGATTCGCGCAGAACTCGCTTCCTTCGACGCCCAACTTTCGAATCGCACCGAACTCATTGTGCTCACCAAATGCGATCTGCCCGACGTCGCCGCCCAAATTCCCGCACTGCGTGCCGCGTTCACCGCACTCGACCGCGAGGTTTTCCCCATTTCCGCAGTGGCCGGCAGCGGGGTGCCTGTGTTACTGGAGGCCGTGTGGAAAAAATTGCATGCCGGCTGAAACGATTGCTGATCATCTTTGGTCTGTGTAGTTGCCTTTGCACCGCATATTTTTCGCACGCCACCACAAAACCAGCACCAGCCGTGCCTCACAGCGACATCACCGATCTCGTCAGCGAACCGCCGCGCGCAGAAAGTGACGATCCCGATCGCGTGCCGGGCGTTTTTATTCCGGGGGCACCGCTCTTTTGGGAAGTACGTCTGCGCATGACGGTGGGCGAATCCGACAAACCCAAAAATGTGCGACTCTTTTTGCCAATCTCCGAAGCGCGCCAAACCGTGCTCAAACGCGCGTTTTCGCACGAACCGCTGCAATTCGAAGAACACCTGACCGACGACAATTTGGTCGGTCATTGGTCCACCGACGTGGAGCGCGATCACAAACAGATCATCACCTGCGACTTCACCGTGCGCGTCGATGGCGAGGCGCAACCGTTGCCGCTGACCAGAGCAGATGTCGCCAACCGTTTACAATTCCTCAAACCGGAACCGAACATCGCGTCGCAGGACCCCGAAATTCGCCGCCAGGTCGCACAACTCGCGGCACAAAGCGCCACCAGCGACGAGCGCATGCGCGCGATTTACGATTTCGTCCACACCGCGATTTTTTGGCAGGCCAGTCCCGGTCCGCTCGACGCCATGCAAGTGTTGCAATCCCGCAAAGGCGACGCCGCCGGAAAATCCCGACTCACCGTGGCGTTGCTGCGCGCGGCCGGTGTGCCGTCACGCATGGTCGGTGGTCTGATCATGCGCGATTTAAAAAAACGCAAATACACCTATTGGGTCGAGGCGCAATCGGGCGATCACTGGATCGAACTCGATCCGACGGAAGGATTTTTCGGCCGCGTCCCCAATCGGTATTTGGCGCTGTTTCGCGGCGACACCGCGCTGATTCATCATTCCGCCAACATCGATTTCGAATATGAATTTCTCGTGATGCAAACCACGCACGAGGCCGCGGGACAAATGTCGGATCTGTTTGGCGACAGCGAACCGGGCCATTCCGTGATCCACGCCGGCAACGAAAAAGCGATGAGCAGCGCGGTCGCGTCGATTGTCTGGATCAGCGACGACGTCATGCCCGAATCGCTCGTCGAAAAAATTACCGCGGTGGCCAGCGCCGAGCAGGTGAAAATATCGTTTCTCACCGCCCCCGCCGAGGCAAAATTATTTCGCGGCGAACTCATCGAAGAGGTCATGGCGCATCACGATCGCCTCATTCGTCAGGCCGATGCGCTGGTGATTCAAACCCGTGACGACGCGGGATTGTACGCCATGATGAGTCAGGGCGATCGCGGCACCATCTTCAAAAAGAAAATTATTTATCTGAATGGCGATATGTACCGATCGGTCGCGAATTTTTTTGGCCACGCGTTGCAAACCATGTTGGCGCCACGCGGTCTCTACATGCTGCCCGACCGTCTCGACGCGAATGCGCTCTGGGATCTGGTCGACGAAAATTTTCTGGGCGGTGTCCCCATCGAGGAAGTCACCGCCAAGTGGCATCGCCCGCTCATGCAGTTTCACCAAGGCGTTGCGAGCGATCTCTCGTGGTGGCGCACGTTTCTCATGCACACCTGGGTGCGGGCGGCACAAGAGGGCGTGCAACCGCACAACATCAATCTCGTGTTGGTGCTGCCGATTTTTGCGCTCTGCATCGTGATCTATCGTGGCGTGATCGGCATCGAAACATTTGGTACGTTTAGTCCGGCGATTTTGTGCGTCGCGTTTTTGCGCACCGGATTATTTTGGGGCGTCTTTCTCTTCTGCATTATTTTGGGATTGGGCACACTGCTGCGCTTGGCCCTGTCGCGCGTGCATTTATTTTTGGTCGCGCGCGTGGCGTTGTTGTTGTCGCTCGTCGCGCTCGTCATGCTCTTCGCCGCGATGGTCGGCATCTGGTGGGGCGTCGGTCCGCTCGTGAATGTCAGCGTCTTTCCCATGGTCATCATGGCGGGCATCATCGAAAATTTCACGCGCACGCAAATGGAAATCGGATTTGCGGAAGCGGTCAAACTCTCGCTCTCGACGCTCGCGATTTGCGCCACGGCGTATCTGCTCACCGAATGGCTCGCGTTGCAGTCACTGATTTTTGTTTTTCCTGAAGGGTTGCTCCTCATCATGGCGCTCACGATTGCGATTGGTCTGTGGCGCGGACTCCGCCTCGTCGAGCTCTGGAAATATTATCGTTTGGGAAAACATGCATGACGGAAGCAAAATCCCATTTCAGTTTTTTTTCGCATCTGCGTTTCGTCGCGCAGACCGTGTTGGGACTCAATCGGCGCAACTCGCATTATATTTTTTCGCTCAATCCGCTCGAATTACTCCCGCTCGTCGACGAAAAACATATCACGAAGCAACGCCTTGCCGCGCTGAATATTCCATCGCCCACCACCTACGGTGTGCTGCGCGCGCGCCACGAATTACGCCATCTGCCGGCCCTGTGCGCGGGACACGCCGATTTTGTGATCAAGCCCTCGCGCGGACATGGCGGCGGCGGCATCGTGATCTGCATGCAAACAACGCCTGGTACATTTCAGGTGAGCGGGAATCGCACGTGGACATTCACGGAACTCACCAATCACGTCGATGAGATTTTGTCGGGCGTGTTTGCGCTCGACGAACGCAGCGATACCGCACTCATTGAAGAACGCATTCACCTCGCGCCGATTTTGGAACCGCTCACCTTCGAAGGCATTCCCGACCTTCGCATTCTGGTCGTGCAAGGCGTGCCGCTGCTCGCCATGTTGCGACTTCCCACCAAACGTTCCGGCGGTCGCGCAAATTTACATGTGGGCGGAATTGGGCTGGGTGTGGACTTAGCCACCGGAATTACGCGGCGGGGCATTTATCGCAATTTTCTCATCAAGCGTCATCCCGACACCAAGGCGCTACTCAGCGATTTTCACATTCCGCACTGGCACGAACTGTTATGCATCGCCGCCCACTGCGCCGACGCCGTGCCGCTCGGCTATTTAGGCGTCGACCTCGTGCTCGATGCGCGTCACGGTCCGCAAGTCCTCGAACTCAACGCGCGCCCCGGATTACAAATCCAACTCGCGAATGGTGTGGGTTTGCGACCATTGCTCGACACGAGAAAAAAATTTCCTGCGCACATTGCATCCATCGACGACCGCGTCGCCGCGGGGATTGGGATCTATGCAGAGGTGTTGGCGAGATATGAGGAGTAGTTCCGAGGGACGAGGGACGAAACTGCGGCGAGTGAATGCTGTTGCGTCCCTCGTCCCAGTGAGCGCAGCGAACGGTCGTCCCTCGGTCCTCGAAATAGTCTTGCGACCAATTCGGTATTCCATTAGTATGACCACAGTATGAGCAACACATCCGTCAAAATTGCGATCTCGGTACCGCGGCAGCTTTTTTCGCTGGTGGAGCGGTGCTGCAAGTCGGCGCGGGTCAGTCGCAGCTCGCTCATTGCGCAAGCCCTGCGCGAATGGATGTCGCGCGGCCAACGCGCCGCCACCCTCAAGCAATACGCCGCCGGATATCGTCGTCGCCCGGAAACGCTGGACGATGCAGCACTGGCGAACCGCGTGGCCGCCCTGGCCGATGCGGCCGATGAGGAGTGGGAATGAAAAGGGGAGAGGTCTGGTGGGCACAACTCCCCGCCCCGGTCAAACGCCGCCCCGTCGTGTTACTCTCCCGCAACGAATCCTATGCCGTGCGCGAATTGGTGTTGGTTGCCCCCGTCACACGCACCATCCGCAATATTCCCACCGAAGTGCGGTTCAACACCACCGATGGTTTGCCACGCACCTGTGTGGTCAATCTCGATGTCATCTACACGGTCAGTCGCACCGTCTTGCGCGCGCATTTAACCACGCTCTCTGCAGAAAAAATACGCCAGATCGATGAAGCGCTCCGTTTCGCACTTGGCATGGAGCGGTGATTTTTTTGTGCCGAGGTGCCGAGGTGCCGAGGTGCCGGTGTTCACGTCGGCACCTCGGCACCTCGGCACGTCAGCACAATAACCCCTTGCAACCCGCACCAATATTGATCTACAGAGCACCTTCATTCGCCGCCGCGTGGGGACGAGGCGTTCACGGAGGGTGTCATGAGTGCTCAACGTCTCCCCGGGTCGCGCGCCTCTGCAGTACAACACGTTCCGACACGCGGCATTTTTTCAGCACATACAAATACAAAAACAACACCGGCCACCGCATGGCCGATGCGTTTGGTGGCGTCCAACTGGCTGCCGGCGCGGGCGCGCTCTTGGGTCGCAACGCATCGCGGTCTGGCGCAGCTTGCCGAAGTGGCGGCCCTTGTTGCAGTCGCCACGTCTGCGCAATGGCTCGGCGCCACGATGGTGCTGGGTGGTGTTGCGGGTATGATGATGGAAATCACTCCCACAATGAGATCCCTGCACTGCGATGCCGCGCGTTGGCGCCCGTTGCCTGCGAACAGATGCTTGCAGGATTGTGGAAGGCGGGCGTAGCGCAGCGCAGTACCGACTGGCGAGAAAAACTGTTGTGGGCGCTGGAATTATTTGTGGTTGGTGAACAGGGTATTTTTTCGGCAGTCCCGCTCGAACAGCAACAAGAGCGCTCGCGTGCAGTGCTGCGGGTGCTGATGGCCCACGAATTTCCGCTAGTACTGGATGGCCTGAACACACCACGTCAGTTTTTCGCAGCGGCCACGGACACGGCAACCGATGCGGCGGAATATTTTCTGTTGGCCATCTTGCCCACACTGAAAACGCTACTCTCCGTCGATGGACACTTCGATAGGCAAATCATCATTGCACCACCAACCACGATGAACGAGTGGCTCTCGTCGAGACATACCCAATTGGTTGCTTGGCTGGAAGAGATTGTGGAAAAAATTCCGGCCCTACGAGAACCCGTGGCAGGAGCGTTGGGCGTTGCACCAGACGACATCGGTCGGCAAACGCAGGCTTGCCTGTCGCAGTACCGCACAGCAGACGCCGCCCGCGCAGCGAAACGCACCGGCATGAAATCGCTCATTGCTCGCTCTGATCTCACACAGGCCCAAGATTTGGCTCAGCTGTTGTTGCCGGCAGCGACGGATGCAGAACATCTTGGTCATGGTTTGTGCGACGACATCTGCGAGGTCGACACTGGGGGAAAGAAAATCAGTGAAATACACGAACATGGTGGACGCGTCGTGCGGCACCAACTCAGTCCACACAGGGCGGCGTATCTGGTGGCCGCCATCGAGCAACTACCAGCGCTGATCACCCCCGAAACATCGCTGCTGAATTTAGGGTATCGCCTGCGCGATCTGCACGGCGCATTTCCCAACCTGCGCGCCGCCATTCAAAACGTCTCCACGCAACTCGACCCAGAATTTCAGGCCCGCCACGCCGCCGACGACGCCTATCGGATGGATGCCTACCTGATCCGCCGCTTGCGCGATGCCGCAAAGAAAGCGCCACCACCCGCAGCGCGGCCGTGGTGGAAACGATGGCTTGGGGCATTGGGATTTCGTTTCTAGTATTTGCCCATTGCATTCATCCGGGGAGATATTATAATGGTCATTATAATATCCTACCGCAGGAGGGCGCATGGCCGATTTTGATCAGATTTTACCGGTGACACAGGTCAAAAAAGAACTGCTCGAATTGCTCAAAGACGTTCAGGAACTGAAGGGCAATATTGGGATCACCAAAAATGGACTCCCCGCGGGCGTGCTCATGAGTATCGATGAATACGAGAGTCTGCTGGCCACAATTGAAATCCTGGCGAATCCAAAAACCATGAAGGCGTTGGCGCGCGCGCGACGCGAACATGCGGCGGGGCAGTTATTGTCGCATCGCGAGGTCTGGAAGTAATGGCGCGCCGTCGCATTCTCTACACGGCGCAAGCGGTCACGTCGTTACGGCATCTGCCGCCGCTTGCCAAACCCGCCATCAAAAAACTCATCGAACAATTGGCTGAGGCACCGCAGTCCGGCAAACCACTGCGTCACGAACTCGCCGGATTTTTTAGCGCACGTCATCAGCGCTGGCGCGTCATCTATCGCCTCGACGACGCCCGCCGCGCGGTGGTGGTGTATCTCATCGAACATCGTCAAACGGTGTACGAAACCCTGCGCACTTTTCTGGAATAGTAGTTGCGTCCCTCGTCTCAGCGACCCGAAGGGAGCGGTCGTCCCTCGTCCCTCGTATTTTCATACCGTTCCAACAATTTCTCATACGGCGGTTTGTGGCCTTGGAAAATGTAGCGGTGGAGAAAGCGATCCCAGTCTTCGTCGGGCAATACGGTGTGCAACGCCTGTTTGAAATCGAGCATTGAGACGCGGTGTTGTTCATCTAAAATATGCACGACATCGATCAGTGATTTTTTTCCGGACGTGCGCGTTTGCAATAATTCATCGAGATAAAAAAAGATGAGCGGCACGCTGTTGTAGAGTGCGTGGTTGTCGGCACTCGTGGAAAAATTTTCATTCCAATGACCTTCCTGCTCGAATTTGCGCACGCCTTTCACGAACTGATGGCGCGTGATGCGATGAATGTCGTGCAGAATGCGCAGCGAATAATATTCCGCCAATCCTTCCACGATCCAATCGGAGCGTTCGCTCGCCTTCTGAAATCCCTGCGTGATGTGAAACAGTTCGTGCACCGCGGTCGACGTGTAGTCGTGAGAAATGAGCGCAAGATTTTCATTGAGATACAACGAATCCTCGCCCGACAAACCGCCACGCCACATGGGATCGGGACCGATGACAATCACCAGGCGCGGCGGCAACTCGCCCATCAAATGATGAAAACGCAACAACGAGCGGCCCAGCAAATCGCCCAGCGCCGCAAAATCCGCGTGGGCCGTCGTTGGCGCGGCGAGCACGAGTTGGGTGTCGGCGACCGACACGGTGCGTGTTTCCAGATCGCCCATGAGCAACCAACCATACGGCGCCGTCAGCACGTTGTGGCGTTCGCGCGCCGCAAACGTGGTGGCTGTCAGCGGGGTCATCGCACTCGCAACCTCCCACTGCGGCGGCAATTGAAATTCCACGCGCGTGAGTGTGCGCAGGGGCAACGTGCTGTTGAAATGTTTGCGCAAAAAAATATCGCTGGTGCGCGTGAGCACCCAGCTGCCGCCATGATAACTATCGAAGCCCTTCACAGTGCGTTCGTGAATGAGTTGCGCCTCGTACGATAATTCGCCGCTGATTTCGCCGGGCGCCCAGAGCCACGTGGTCGGCGCGGTTTGTTGCAATCGCCCGGTGGCTTGCAGATGCGCAAAACGCTGCGGCGCAACATCGAGCAATTCAATACTGTTGATTTCGTTGCCCCCACGCAAACTCATGGTGACATGCGCCGGAACGCGCGGATCGGTGGCGACGCGCACGGTGTAGAGTAGCGTGACATTCGGACGCGGCGGGGCTACGGGCTGCGCGAATGCTGTGGTTGCGGGGAGGAGACTGAAAAAAATGGCTAGGAGTGAGAGATGAATGAGCGTCCCCCTCACCCAACCTCTCCCCAACGGGAGAGGAGGATTCTGATTAGTTAAACGATTGAGAGGGCGCATCGTGATAATGGGTGGGATCGATTTTCAGCAGGTCCATGCCAGCACGCCAGAATTTTTCCGGTGCCGTCGAAAAAATAATTTCGGATTTCAGTGGCGCCATGATCCACGCGCCCGCCGTAATTTCCTGATCGAGTTGTTCTGCAACCCAGCCGGCGTGTCCCGCAAAAATGCGATACGTGCCAGGAAACGCGGGATGTTCACTGCCATTGAGAATCGCGCCCGATGAGGCGAGTGCGAGTTCGGAGGTAATGAAACTATCGTCGGGCAAATCGACGCCGCGCGTTTCGTAGAGACAGAGCAGATGATTCGGATTGACCGGGCCGCCGTACCAGAGCGTATCGTGCAAATAGGCGTGGGCAATGGTGGCGTCGTTGGTTTGCACGGTATCCAGGCGGACATCGAGCGGCCGATTGAGCACAATGCCAAACGCACCTTCGGCGTTATATTCGATGAGCAATACGACGGTCTGATGAAAATGCGGATCGCGCAAGAGCGGTGTCGCGATCAGAAAGCAGGGACCGGTCTGCAAGAGTTCGAGATCTTTTTTCATGGGTGCGGGTACACATCACGAGGTGAGGTGTCGTGTCAACTATCATCATCTCTCATCGCACCACAGTGCATCCAGATTGCGACCCTTCGTTGCCTTCCGGGGCAGTGTCCGCCGGGGGCACGTGGTGATTACAGGGGCTCACGTCGCCCCCTCCACCGGCAAAGCCGGATGGAGCCTCCCCCTCTCGCGCGCTGTGCGCGCTGGCTAGCGCTGCGAATCATTTTTTTCTTACGCGAAAAATTTGTGCTCGCACTCACTCGCGGTGTCGATCATCTGGCATAGATACCGCGAGTTCATTCACTACCGCGCAGTTTGCCTTCAGCCACTGGCTGAAGTTTGCCTGCTTGCTCCCTCTGGACACTGCCCCTCGCGGCAACACATTTTTCAATCTGGATGAAGCGAGTGATAAGAGTGCGGCAGTTGCGCGGTGTGCCGGCTAGGGTGACTCGACCCACTCCGCACATTCTGTGAATGTGCTGCGCAGTCCAGCAAAGCTGGCCTTTGCCACGAATGATTTATCGATGGCGATGAT
>OBEQ010244795.1_pt1 | contig 25358 bp, 26 predicted proteins | sample 1670901 | NCBI WGS metagenome assembly OBEQ01 (sample SAMEA104232315, study PRJEB22302) | groundwater metagenome | biome: forest; feature: aquifer; material: groundwater | place: USA | collected 2011-08-07 | depth 5.4 m | reverse complement strand
TTATGCTATAATTTTCGAGGCATGAAGAAACCTGACTTGTCAATCATTATCCTCACTTACAATACGAGACAACTTACCCTCGACTCCATAGAGTCAATAGAAAAAAACTATCCTGAAGAAGTAAGCTCAGGCGTATACGAAATAATTGTCGTTGACAATGCCTCAACCGACGATACGCTTCAAGCATTAGAAGCATACGCAAAACACACAAAAATAAAAAAATTTACTATCGTCAAAAGCGGCGCCAACATAGGCTTCTCCTACGGCAACAATAGGGGAGTTCCATACGCGAGCGGCCGGTATGTCCTTTTTCTCAATTCCGATACCATAGTCCATGAAGCTGTATTAGACTATATGGTTAGTTTTATGGACAAACATCCCGATGCTGGCGCGGGCTCATGCAAATTAGTGAATATTGATGGAGAGATAGATTTTAACTGTCATCGCGGATTTCCAACGCCCTGGAATTCGTTTTGCTACTTCTCAGGACTCCAGAGAATTTTCCCCAAAAGTCGCCTCTTCGCGGGGTACACTCAAGGCTGGAAAGACATGAATACAACTCACGTTGTTGATTCAGTGGAAGGCGCGTTTATAATCCTGCCTCGTCTTGTGGGAGAAAAAGTAAAATGGTGGGACGAGGATTATACTTTTAATGGAGAAGACATCCAGCTCTGTTACAATGTTAAACGCCTGGGATACAAAGTTTACTACGTCGGAGAGGTGAGTATTTTGCATATCGGCGGCGCTTCAAGCGGAATCAAAAAGAAGACCAGTAAACTGGCTCCAGTGAATTCCGGAACAAAGCGCAATTTCCAAAATGCGCGAATTAACGCATTAAAAATATTTTACAAAAAAAATTATGAGCACATGTATCCGTTCTTTATAAAATGGCTGGTATTTATGGGTATTCGTTTTAGAACTCTTATTAATCGCGTATAATTTATTTAAAATATAGCAGGCAAACTATCACTCCAAACACACCAAACAGAATATATTCGAGCGTGATTTTCCAAGTCAAGTCATGATGAATATAGTGATGAAGAATTCCCCAAACAATATAGCCTAAAGCAAGCATCAAAATAACAGCAATTTGCAGTTGACGATTGTCCCCAAGCCGTAAAAGAAGAATAATCCCCAATACCAGCATGCACAAAAGAGTTATGTAGTATTTAAGATGAACAAAAAAATATTCTTTCATTATGTAAATATATTTAAAGCACTAATCCTCTCCCGATCACTATTATAATCGCGAAAATGATAACAAGATAGACTATATGATCTATGTTATGCGACACTACGCGTATAATTTTCTTTCTTTCTATTACAATCGCGTCTATCAATAGTACTGCGATAAAAAGTACAATAATTGAAAATATTATGTTTTTAGTGAAATCTTTTCTATCAACAAGCGGTTGCTGAACAATCGCCGCAACTTCGGTCTGCTTCATTACATTGCTTTTCAAAGGCATTTTTGATGCTTCACTAACAAAAATACTTGGGAGCGGCGTTGGAACATTCATAGCAACCGCTTGAGGAATAGGCCCTTCTGCTGTACTGGAAGTATCTTGGTATCTGGTTCCAAACATTTCTACAACGAGCACTGTATCAGATCCGGTTAAATTGCCTGTTGTTATGGCAAATCCAACGTCTTTGTATTTATCTGAAAGCATATTGTCCCGGTGCGACGGGCTTGCCATCCAAGCATTAACCAGATCCTGACTATCGCTAAACCCCCTCCCCAAATTCTCCCCGGCGTATAGATAATCGTAGCCGGAATTTTTGATAAACACCCAAGGCGTAATCCCGTCAGGAGCAATATGAGCCCAGTAGTTTTTCCCAAACATATCGCTCGCTTTATTTGCCGCTGCCTTGGATAAATCAGGATTAAGCGAGAGAGTAGAAACGCCATGCTCCCCGCGGACTTTATTGGTTATATCTAATAAATCGGTTATGCTGATGTTGTAGGATATGCCAAGCACTGAAGGATATTTACTTTCTACAGTTGCAAGTAAAGAAAACGAAAATATCAGTAGAGCGATAATGAGCAAAATACTGTCCAAATGTAATAGCTTAGCCCGATGCCCATTGGAATCATGAGGAATGAAAAAGTGTCGAAGATAATTTCTCATTAATTTAGTATAGCAAAATTCTTTGTCATTGCGAGAAGGAACGATCGCGTCAAACGCGACAACCACGTTCGACGTGGCGAAGCAATCTTTATTAACTACGGGATTGCCGCGCTCCTTATCAGTCGCTCGCAATGACACTAATATACTGGCTCGACCATTTTTCCAACTTGTTTTCCATTTATTGGAATTTTTAGTAAGAAACCGAGAGTATTGGCGACTGTTAGACCGACACGGATACCAGTGAAAGAACCTGGACCCGGGTTTATCTTAATTTCGGAAATATCTTTTAATTTAAGATTTTTTCTTTTTAGTATTCTTTCAATCAAAGGCAGAACTATTTGAGCTTTCTTCTTATCTAATTTCTGTTTAATAAAATAACCTTCTCCACTTATATTTAGTCCAATTTTAATTATTTCATTACTTGTTGTATCTATATGCAAAATAGTTTTCATAATTTTCAATTCGATTGCCCCTTTTCTTAAAATCTTCCATGGACTTATTGAACAATCGATAACTGTCGATGTTTGTTTTATCGGACATTTCCCTTTGACAACAAAATTAACTTGCTTGATTAGCTCTTTATCCAAATCTTGATATGCGTAAGGCGTTTTTTTACCATGAAAATTAGCTGACGGACCGAGAATTGGCACTCCGACACTTTTTATTATATCCAAAATTATTTTGTGATTCGGCATTCTCACACCCAAATTACCAGACCCGCCTCTTACAAGTTCAGGAATTTTCTCAACAAGGCAAGGCAGGACGATAGTTAACTGTCCAGGCCAGTAAGGTTTTATTAGTTTTTCAATTACGTCTTTAGGTATGGGCTTAAGATACTCCTTGGCCATCGCTAAACTACTTACAAGAACAGGAGCAGCTTGAGACACCGGCCTTTTGCGTATCTTAAAAAGTCTCTCTATTGCCTTTTCATTGTCAATACGGCAGCCTATACCAAACACCGTATCTGTCGGGAAAATAACTATCCCTCCTTGGTTTAAAATTTTAACTGCTTGCTGAATATCTTCACGCATATCAAAACCTGACCTCTTCCTAACCTTCTCCTAAGAGGAGAAGGAATCTAATTTTATATTATAGTAATTTTCCGTTTATTTTCATCAATATACTCAAAATATAAATTTATTCGCTTTTTAGGCAAAAATTTTTCTATCTTCTCCGGCCACTCGATGGCGAATAGATTTTGGTCATCTTTTATTAAGTCTAGTATACCCAAGTCTTTTAGCTCATATTCTTCTTTTATTCTATATAAGTCTACATGGTAAAAAAATTTGAAATTTGAAATTTGAAATTTGAAATTTATTTCGTATGTCCTCATAATTATAAAAGTAGGTGAAATAATTTTTTTGTGGGTCCCTAATCCTTTAGCAAATCCTTGGACAAATGTCGTCTTCCCGCTGCCCAAATCTCCGTAAAGCGCCAATACATTGTGTCTTTCGAGTTTTCTGACAAAATCATAACCAAACTTCTGCGTTTCTTCGTAGGAATTGGTAACAATATTTTGAATCATGAATTAAGAATCAGGAATTAAGGTTTTGTTTCCTGATTTTCAGGAAATAGAGTATAGCACAAACAATGAGTATTACAGCCACAACGAGAGATCCTATCAAAATCGGTAGTTTGTTTTCGCTACTCGACTCGACTAGCGTTTTGGATTTAGATTTGATTTTTAACGGAAATGGAATGCGGGTAGCCGAATTAGTGGACTCACCAAGTATTGACGTGGGGCCAGGACTATGAGAAGAACTTATTGAAGACTCTACGCTCTCTTTCAAAGAAGACGGCAAGCTTGTGTCGGGAGTCTGTGATGAACTATCTGCTTTTGATTTTGTTGTTGCAACAGAACCTTTGGGAGTGGGAGAGGCGGTTGGAGTTTTGATCGGAGTCTGGGTCTTGGTGGGCGTTGGAGTTTTTGGGGTAGGCGAAGGGGTTGGTATTTTTGTTGGAGTAGGAATCTTGGTTGGGGTTGGTTCTGACGTAGGAGTAGGTGTATCGGAAGGTGCGGGTAGAGTATTAACTTTAACCGTTAACGGTTCCTCTGTATTGCTTGCCTGATTTCCTGAAGCTGTGTAACGAATTATTTTAAAGTTATATACCCCGGAATCAGAGCAATTTTTTTTATCTGTGTCAATCTTTGCTTTTAATGATCCTGACCAGACTGAATTATTAATAACAATCTTTTGTAAATTCTTCAAGCCCTCGTTTGTCGTATACGGGCCGTTAAACCAAGTATCTCCATTCCAGGTATATCCGCAATAGTCAGTAGTACCGGGTTTATAAAACGCCGCCCTTAAATACGTCTCTGTATTATCGGGAACACTTAGAGCCAAATCGACATTTACGCTAAATTCTTCGGTACTATTGATTTCGGACATATCGCTTTGTAATGTGATTTTAGAAGCATATATTTGTCTAGGGATAGAAAAAAATACAATAATATTTATAAAAAGTAAGAAAATTAAATTTATCTTCTTTTTCATAAGCCTTGAATAGATGAGGTTATATTTTTAGTATAATAATTTCTCAACGAGGTGTGAAGAGGGAATAATGCTTTAAAAAACGACTTTGTCAACTTCCACAATGCTGCCGACTGAATAGTGTCCAGTAAAAGAAATATTATGACCATTTGGAGTATACGGATCATTCATCATATAATTTCCGCCTGAGCCGCTAACAAGCACCACAAAATGATCAGGCCACTGACCCCCATCGTATGAAATCCCCACAATTACCGGATTGCCACCTGCCAATTCCGAATCGATTGACGCGCTTACCCTGCTTGAAGATATTCCGTTGACAGAAATGTTATTAAATTTTAGAAGCGCCGGTGGAATTCCTCCAAAATTACTTGAGTTGGAATTTACCGATTGCGGTGTGACGTCTTTATGTCCGTAATGCGTATAAACCATTGCGACAGACGTCATCAGACAACCTGAATCTGCCAGGGTATAACCTGTCCCATTTAGCGAGTTGTCGCCCCATTGACTGTCTCTTTGGTTGTAATAACAACCCCAATCATCGCAAACCGTCTGATTACTGAGTAGCGACGCTCCTCCTTGGCTGGTTACGAATTTACTAAAACTTGCAAGTTGCGCTTTGGTTTCAGCCAAAATCTTTTGATAATTTTCCTCGCTTCCCTGAGTTTCTGTCAGCAACTTTTGCTTTGAGTCTTTTTCCCCGTCCAGTTCCTTGTTGTAATTCTCAAGCTGCGCCTGCAAAGAAACTATTTTTTTCTTCTTCCCTTCAAGAAGCGACTTTTGATTGGCGTAGTCAACTTTGGCCTGCTGGGTGTTGTAAAGAAGTTCTTTGTCATGTTCTTGTACTATGCGCAAATAATTCTGACGCATGAGGAAGTCCTTTAAATTACTTGAAGCCAGAAAAAGGCGCAATGGATCCTCTTCATCAGTTTGATAAGTTTCTCTAATTCTCAAAAGCAATACTTTGGTAACGTCGGACAAAGACACTTCCAACTTCTTTATTCTCTTACCGGCCGAGTCAATGTCAAGCGTGGTTTCATTAATTTGCTCTTGAGTCGCATTAATTCTATACTGCGTGAGCTTGATTTGATTGTCCATAAAATCAATTTGTGATGATAGACTATTTTCTGTCTGTTTTGTCTGGGAAATTTTGTCCTCTAAATCCTTGATTTTATCTTTGAGCGCGTTTTGAGCACTTTGGTCGTTCTGAGAACTCGTTGGCGTTGGAGTAATTGTTGTATCAATGGTAGGCGAGGGGGGAGGCGTACTTGTAGAAGTTGGGTCGTCAGCAAATCCGATTGAAGTTATTGAAAAAAATAAAAAAGAAAATATGCTGATAATTATTATTCTCTTCATAGCATGAATTCAATTAGAGAGTTTTATTTAAGGTAGCGAAGAACTGCGACCGAGCTTGCAAACATACCAATCAAAACCGCGATAAAAAGCTCACCAGCCAGGAGCTGCACGAAGAAGGCTATAGAAATTGATTCAAAGGAGATGTTCAAGCTTTCCAGGAACAATTTTACTGTCGGCGGAGCATATAATATTCCGACAACTGCCGTTCCCCACCCCAGAATAGTCCCGAAGACGCCGTAAAAAATTCCCTCAAGAATAAATGGCCAGCGGATATACCAATTGGTAGCGCTCAGAAGTCTCATAATTTCTATCTCTTCTCGCTTTTGGGAAATTTTAAATCCTACAATACTTGTAATAATAAGCATCGATTCCGCGGCCAGAACAGCAATCAGTCCAACGCCTATCATTTTGATAGCGTTTGTCCATTGCGTGAATTTGGCGACTACATCTTGAGGATACTTTACTTCCGATACGATTGAAGAATTCTTTAGCTTATCGGCGATAACGGGCAAGTCTTTCGTATTCTGTGTCGAAATATCCAGAGACGCCGGGAGTATGTCTTCAGTTACCAGTTCCAGAAGTATAGGATCGTCTTTGTGCATTTGTTTATATTTTTCAAGAGCTTCTCTTTTGGAGACAAATTTTATAGATCTAATTTGTCCTATCTGCTTGAGAGAATTTTCAAGACTGTTTATATCCGCTTGCCTGGCGTCGTCTTTGAAAAAAGCGACTACTTCCAGTTGCGACTGCAACTGATTTATGATCATTGAACTGCTGAGAATTACAAAGGCAAAAAAAGAAATCGTAAAGAAAGTAATCGCGGTTATAATTATCGCGGCCATTGATTGATAAGGATTGCGTCTTATATGTTTCCAACTTGTCTTAACCGATCTCATTCTTCTCCTTTCTTTTTTTCTGCCTCATCGTCTTTGTGGTTTTGCTTCTTGCCTGTCTTAACAGTTGATTCTCCTTGCCTGCCGGCAGGCCGGGTACCGTCTGGTGACCCGGCAGGCAGGTCGTCCTTTACAATCTTCCCCTTGTGAAGCGTTATAACTCTCTTAAGTAAACTATTTATTATATCCGCGTTATGCGTCGCCATAAGAATCGTCGTGCCGTTTTTATTAATGTCCTGCAGAAATTTAAGTATCTCCCACGAGGTGACAGTATCCAGATCGCCTGTTGGTTCATCGGCAAGCACAATGTCAGGATTAAACACAAGCGCCCTCGCGATAGCAACTCGCTGCAATTCTCCTCCGGAAAGTTGGAGCGGGAACTTCTCCTTATGCTCAATTATACCTACTTCTTCAAGTATTTTTTCAACCTTTTGGCGGGCAACCGCACTGGAAATATTAGCAACTTCGAGCGGAAACAAAATATTTTCGTAGACTGTTCTATCTTTCAAAAGTTTCAGGTCTTGAAAAACTACCCCTATTTTTTTACGTAAATGGGGGATTTTCTTATGAGGCAATTTTGTCAATTCCCATTCTCCGATATGTATCTTCCCCTGTGTCGGCACGGTATCTTTAATAAGCAATCGAAATAGTGTCGTTTTCCCCGAACCCGAAGGCCCAACCAGAAAAACAAATTCACCTTTGTCAATAGAAAAATTAATGTCCGAAAGCGCCGCGGTCCCGGTTTTATAAACTTTAGAAATGTTTTCAAGCCTTATCATAATTCTAACTTCTAATTGAGTACTTCCACTTTACCTACATCCATAAGCCATCCGGCTTTTTGGGCTTTTTGTGTTTCTCCCCACACTTTGATTTTACGACCAACAAATAATGATAAATCAACTAAAGACGAAGTAAGATAGACGTTTTGGCTCATCCCTCCTGGACGCTCCAAATGGAATTGCCCTTCACCGTCTACGCCTCCTTCCTTTAATGTTCCTTCTGTACTATCTTTGAATGTACCCATATCACTCGAGCCATAGCTTTTCCCTTTCTCGATAGCATTTTTCCCACTCGGCGAAGTCAAAACTTTATCCTGCATCAAAGTTGGATTAATTTTTGCCAACAAAAAACCTGAACCAATACCCAAACCAACCACAACAAGAAAGACTACAAAGAATTCCAATGGTATAGGACTTTTTGTACTTTTATCACTAAACTCATGCATGATGCCTAGTTTATTATCCATAGCAGGGTACAGTATTAGTAAAGCACATTTCCAAATTTTTGGCAACCCTGATATACTTGAATATATAGAGGGGGAAGCGCATGAAAAAAATAGCTAATAAAAAAGCCCATACGCATCCGGAACCGCATGCATTTAACACCAGCTCGAGATTAAACTGGCTGAGAGCTTCTGTTCTTGGAGCAAATGATGGCATTGTCTCTATAGCAGGACTGGTTGTCGGCGTGGCAGGCGCGACAGACTCCACTGCAATAATTTTTACTGCCGGAGTGGCAGGCATCATCGCGGGCGCAATATCAATGGCTGCCGGAGAATATGTCTCCGTCAGTAGTTCACGGGACACTGAACGCGCGCTTCTTAAAAAGGAGCGCTACGAACTGGAGCATTACCCGAAAGAAGAGTTGGAAGAGCTTGCATCCATCTATGAACACAAAGGGTTGTCAAAGCAAACCGCGATGACCGTAGCCAAGGAGTTAACGGCCAAAGACGCCTATGCCGCTCATGTCGACGCAGAGCTCGGTATTGACCCCGATAACCTAACCAACCCCTGGCATGCCGCTTTCGCCTCCGCCGCCGCGTTTCTTATTGGCGCTGCTATCCCGATTGTCGCGGTACTGCTTCCTCCCGCTGCTGTTCGCATTCCTATTACATTTGGCGCTGTGCTGCTCGCTTTAGCGATAACCGGAACAGTAAGCGCGGTGATCGGCAGCGCGGATATAAAGCGCGCTGTATTGAGAGTAGTAGCAGGCGGTGCGCTAGCTATGGCAGTAACATACGCCGTCGGAAAACTCTTTGGAATATCAGGAATATAAATAAATAAGAACCTAAAAAAGAAAGCTAGGGAGTTAAAAATTCCATTCATAGATGCTACTTTATCTCCCCAAGAAATTGCTAAAATAATTCAAGCAATATGAAAACTTCTATTTGGAAGAGGTTGAAGAGGCCGTTTTTTGTTTTGGCGCCGATGGAGGATGTTACTGATACTGTATTCAGGCGGATAGTTGCGAGGTGCGGTAGGCCGGATTTGTTCTTTACTGAATTTGTCAGCACGGATGGGTTATGTTCGGAGGGATTTGAGAGAGTGAAAAGAAATCTTGAATTTACTGATGAAGAGCGGCCGATTATAGCGCAAATTTGGGGTGGGAAGCCTGAAAATTTTTTTAGGAGCGCGAAAATGCTTACGGACATGAAGTTTGACGGTATTGATATCAATATGGGGTGCCCTGTTAGAAAGATTGTGAGCCGCGGTTCGTGCTCCGCGCTAATACGCAACCCGTCCCTGGCAGCTGAAATTATTCAGGCGACGAAGGAAGGCGCGGGAAATCTGCCTGTGTCAGTCAAGACAAGAATAGGGTTTAATGAGATACAGACGCAGGAGTGGATCGGGTTTTTGCTTTCACAAAATGTCGCGGCAATGACAATTCATGGGAGAACTGTTAAAGAGATGTCTAAAGTGCCGTGCCACTGGGATGAGATTGGTAAAGCGGTTGTACTTCGTGAGAAATTGAAAAAGGATACTTTGATTGTCGGCAATGGGGATATCTTGAGCCGGGAAGAGGGACTTAAAATGTGCGAGGAGTATAAAACGGATGGCATAATGATAGGACGGGGAATATTCCAAAATCTTTGGTCGTTTAACGGCACAGATCCATCGCCTGTCCCCTATCAGACAAAGCTGCAGCTTCTGATCGATCACATTTCGCTTTTTAGAGAAACATGGGGTGATAAAAAACCTTTTGATATTATGAAGAAATATTACAAAATATATATTAACGGTACGCACAACGCAAATAATTTCAGGGCCGAACTTATGGAATTGAAGTCGCCAGAGGAGACTATCGAGTGGATTCAAAAAGAATTCCCCCTACCCCCTTTCAAACTTTAATATAATAAAGTTAACACACTGATCTCTCTCCTAAAAGGAGAGTGGGATGGTTTTAGAGTTTTGAGTTTATAATTTGTGTAATATCGCCCAAGGTTACTTTATCGGCCGGTTTATAAATTACTTTTCCCTGCTCGTTCTTGCCTTGAGGAATTTTGGCAAATTCGTCGTCTGAGAGCTTTATTCCCAGATCGTCTTGTATTTTTACGGTGAGTTGAACTACATCAAGAGAATCCATTTTCAAGTCGCTCAAAGTAAGCGCTTCCGGCGCGACAACGCTGTTTTGAGTCATTGCTGCCTTGACAGCTTCCTCGTCTCCCATTATATATTTTTGTATAAGTTCGTCTACTGTTACTGTTTTTGTTTGGCTGTCTGCCAATTTATTCACCCCCCTAACGTAAGTATAAAGTATTATGTATTATGTATCAAGTATAAAAATTACTATGAGGAGAGGGGCAATAGGGAAATGAAGCGGGGCTTTCAAAAAAAAGGTGAGTTTTGTATAATCTCTTAGTCTATATGATAAAAATAAGCGTGTTTGACTTTGATGGCACTATTGCCAATACAATTCCAGTTTCTATTTCTATTCTAAAACGATTCGCGCTCAATGATTATAAAAAGGATTTGGATGACAAAGTCATAGAGATACTTCGAGACAAACCTATCCCTGAAATTTTTAAAGCGCTGGATGTACCGATAGTAAAATTACCTTTTATAGCGCGGCGCACAAGGCAGGCATTGAATAAAGAGATAGAATTTTTAAAACCAATAAAAGGGATAAGCAATATGCTTGCCAAATTGAAGAAGAGAGGTCAAATACTTGGTATTGTTAGCTCAAACAGCGGTGAAAGTATACAAAAGTTTTTGCTGCAAAATAATCTTGATATATTTGACTTTGTTTATAGCAACAGTAAGGTCTTCGGGAAAGCGGGAAGCCTCAAAAAAATAATCAAGGAATACAAATGCGAACGAGGGGAAATAGTCTATTTTGGAGATGAGATAAGAGATATTGAGGCGGCAAGGCAAGTTGGTATAAAAATTGTTTCCGTGACGTGGGGAGTTAATTCGAGAGAAAAATTAAAAGAGCTTGCTCCTGATTTTTTGCTAAATTCGCCCTCGGAGATACTTGAATTATTCAAGTCCAACACACTTTGAAATGCTAACAAATAAATTTTTAACTCTTAAAACCCGATTGCAAGATCTAAAAAAGATTTTTCAAATGGATATAAATATAAATGAGCTTGGGATAGTTATACTTTCTCTTGAAGATTTCTCCCGCATTTTGAGTCGTGAGAAAGATTTTAAAGACAGCCATTTCACGCCTGAAGAGATTGAGTATTGTAAAAATAGAATGTCGAGTCTTGCCGGACGTTACTCTGCGAAGCTGGCTTTGCGGGAGGCTTTGCGTGAGCAAATTCCCTGGAAGCATATGAGTATTTTGCCTTCTGCAACTTCGCAACCTGTTGTTTCCTTTTCAAAAATAAATGAGCGAAAGAGGAGAGTTTCTTTGAGTATTACTCATGAGGATGATCTTGTAGTCGCTGTGGCTGCAATTGCCGCGGATAAAACTGTCGCGCTTGGGATTGATGCTACAAAGAATAAGAGAATTGCCGATATGGTTAAAAATCAGCCAAATATTTTGTCGAGAATATTGACACCAAAAGAGTTAGCAGAGATGGGAAATTTTAAGGGGGTTACGCCTAACGGGATTGCTTCGTCTGACAAAAATCCCCCCCCACCCCCCTTTAATAAAGGGGGGCTAAAACATGTTCCCCCTTTCATAAAGGGGGAGAAGGGGAATTTTTTCGCAATGACAAAGATATGGGCTGCAAAGGAAGCGGTTTCCAAAGCGCTAGGTGTTGGAGTTTGGCACGGCGGGTCATTGCAAAGCATAGAAATATTGACTAAAAAAGGGAAACCTACGGTGAGGCTTAAAGGGGAGTTAGAAGAGTTTGCCAAAAGTCTTGAAATTAATAAATGGAAACTTGAATTCGTGTATGACGGCGAGTTTACTGTGGCTTTGGTTGTCAGCAGCAGTTAATTTATTAAGCGTAGAAGCCTCTAAGTTCTTGCGGTAGGAGGGCGGCGATTCTCTTCATTACATGATCAATTACGATCTCATTTATTTTGGCTCTGACGTTTTTATCTTTTTTATCGGAGTTTTTCATATTATCCGGTAAATATTTTAGTACATCCTCAAAAAGTGCACTTGTCGCAATCGGGTGTCCGAAAGTTACTTTGGCATTGGCGAATCGGGGAATTTTGCTTCCGACCGGCAATAAATCACCTGCGCCCTGTATACCAACAGGGATAAGATAATCAATATTTGGATTTTCAAAATATCTGGCAACCGAAGGTATGGCTTTGAGTAGTTTTTTATTCCTACTTCTCGTGCCTTCTGCATAAATCACCAGCAAATTCCCCTGGTTTAAGATTCTATTTATCTCTGCAAATCCTTTCAGATTTATTAACTGTGACTTACGACTTTCCTCTTCTGTTTGGATATCCGATGATGGAGTTGAAACCAAGATGCGGGGGTATGCATCGCTAAATATGCGTCCCAAAAATTCTCTCTCAAGCTTCATGCCCGAGATAAATATTAAACGATGCGCTAGATCAGGAAAGCCGCTCTGCTTGAGCGATCTGACGAGAAGCGGATGGTCGGCATGACTTGTGTGATTAGCAAGAAATATAATGCTCTTTCCATTGCCAAGACTTTCGCGGATAGAATCCAAATTTTCCATACCCGAAACGGTTAAATTTTTAGAGAAAAATGCCGTGATTTTTTCAACAATTAAAGTTTCTAGGGGGTTTCTGGGAATCAGAGGTTTTTGCAGAAATTTATCGTAAGTTTTGAGAAGGAGTTCCTTTTTCTCGTCGCTATTCATCAAAGACAAGTTTATTTTTCCACTCTCATACTCCGAGTTAATTTCTATAATGACCTCATCAATAATTGACCTCAGTCCGTGATAGAGCGCGAGATCAATAAAAGGTTGGTGATAGTATTTTATCTCGGTAGGTTTGTGTGCCGCGATTTTCCTGGCAGCCGCGGGGGGTTCGTTGTTCCTGCCGCTCGCGATAATATCGGCAAATTGAGAGCGAAATGTTTTTAGTAAGTTAATAGGCAAATATTTTACTTTGGGGAGTAAGAAAATTTTGTGCCAGCGAATATCCGCAAATGGTATACCTGCTGCTTCAAGAATTTCGAGCCTCTCTTTTAAAGCTTTGGCTTCAAGTGTAAATAGCTCTTCATCTGTAAATGTTTCTTTGGGCGTGAGCCCGGTGATCGCGGCAGTTGAACCCAGCACATTGGTTATGAGTTTTGTCCACTCCATGGGTTTATAATCCGCAAATTGTTTTACTTGAAAGCCAGCCTGTTCAAAGAGAGTTTTTGTTAATTGCACATTAAAATCCCCCCATCCCCCCTTTAATAAAGGGGGGCTATAACGTATTTCCCCCTTCATAAAGGGGGACAAAGGGGGATTTCTCGCAATGACATTGCTGTATATTGGCGCTATCGCAATTCTCAATTTTTTAGAATCATAAACGGCTTCCCCGTTTTTATCGAAGCTTACTGTCATAAAGAGGCTTACGCGTACTAGGTCAACAGGATAAGATTTGTTTTTAAATATCTCTTGGGCGGTTTGAACTGCATCAACGCCATTTTGGGGAAGAATGAGGGTTGTTGGGGCTTTAAGGTCAGTGTGTATCTCTTCCAAAATTTCACCAATTGGATTGGCTGTCGCCAGAATGATCGCTTCTGGCTGATTCTTTAATGAGCTCTTTAAACTTGAAGAGACAGAAACACTCTTTGGAAATATTTTTGAGAATTTTTTAACTTGTTCCTCAATGACTAAAATCTCAATACGGATATTTGATATATTTTGGCTAATTGTTTGGGTATAAAGTTGTCCTGTTGCCCCCGCAGCTCCAATTATTAGAATGGAATTAAAGGTTGAGTTTTTCAATATCATAAATTATCTCATCTATTTAAACTTTTGTAAATTATTTTGGTAGATAAAAGTGAGGCTGTGAACTTTGTGGTAACCGCTTTTAGGATAAGGAGGAGCGGTTATCTTAGAAATTATAAACTTTTATGGGACCGGAAGGGCGGCTCGCCTTCATCGTAATACTTTGGATGTCCGCCAGTTGGCGGATCTACTTGTACCCCGCAGTAGAGCCATTTCTGCATTTCAACCCCATAAAAACTTACAATTTCAATGAACAATAGAAATATAGCATAATTTCTAAAAAATTTCAAGTGACTTATAGTAATAAAATTGGCGGGTCAATTGGTGAATTGAAAGGTGGAGAGGATTTGGTCATAGATTTTTTTTGTATCCTGGTACTGGTTGCTATCCTGAGCATAAAAATAAACACCAAGTACCCCTGTGCTAGTTTTTGTACCACTTTGGGTTGGGAAAGAATATTTGACATCGTCAATAAAAGCATATTGCAAATAGGATCGAGGATTATTTTGTGTTACCAACACTACTTTAATAACTGGATGGTTATCAATTATCAAGTTCGTGTAAGAAATTAACTTTTTCCCGTTAGCAAGACCTTGTGCTAGTTCTTTAGCTTTATCGTTTCCTCGTGTTATACATATGTCTAGTCCCCTTTTGCTATCTGATGTACTTTCAAATGCCGGACCACAACTTTGCAGTCTAGCTGCTCTTACCCAATCTGGCGGATATCTAAATGAGTAGTAATCGTCGTTATATGTTTTCCAATTTGCTGTAATATCTTTAGTTGGAATTGGAGAAGCAGTCGGCATTGACGTTGTCGGTACAAGTAGTTCCGGATTTTGCGGAGACGTGTATTTATTTTTTGTGGGAATATAGACTCCAATAAAAACTAAAATGATCAACAAGAGAGGAAGCAGCCAGAGGTATTTTCTGTATTTTCCAGAAAAAGTTGGCTGACGGATGAGCTTTTCTTCGGGGGGAGCGGATAGTTCTTGCATGCTTTTAGTGTTTCAGAAAAGGTAAGGGTTGTCAAATTTGAGATTCATGAATAAAACTTATATACTAATTCATATTACGCAATTTGCTAATAAAATTCTTACTCACCAGACCTCACCCTAACCCTCTCCTAAAAGGAGAGGGAAGAAAAAGTGAGGGAGAGGAAATGTGTAAGTTGAGGTATTAAATAACATGACTGCTGATTTTTCTCGTATTAGCTCACGCCCTCTGCCTGAGGATAGATTGTTCAGGAGTGAGATTGTAGAGGACTTTATCCGCGGGATGAGCGGGAAGATAAAAGATCCGGTTATAAGGCGCATGTTTGAGCAGTGTTTGCCTAATACACTGGACACTACTGTTTACTTTGATGATTCGAATGGACAGCCGGATACTTTCGTTACCACAGGGGATATACCGGCGATGTGGCTTCGGGACAGCACAAATCAGGTTTGGCCGTATCTTCGTTTCGTAAATGAGGACCACGCTTTACAAAAATTATTTGCCGGGCTCATCAACCGGCAAGTAAAATGTATTCTTGCTGATCCCTACGCCAATGCCTTTGAGAGGGACGGCGTATGGGAGAGGAAGTATGAATTGGATAGCTTGTGTTCATTTCTGCGTTTGGCGGCGGGGTATTTTAATGTCACTCACGATACAGAGCCGATGGATGGGAATTTCCTGCACGCAGTGAATAAGATAATTGAGATAATTTTTATAGAGCAGAATACATTGAATAAAGACAGTCAGGGCTTACTTTATCAGTACAGGAGCAGATCGGGGCATCTTCATCCTGCCGTGAGGCTCAGAGGGTATGGATATCCGGGGAAAAGAACAGGAATGAGCAGAAGCGTATTCAGACCATCGGATGATGAGGCGGTATTTCCTTATATAGTGCCTGTTAACGCGATGGCCGTTGTAACACTAAGAGGATTATCTGCGCTTCTTGAAAAAATTTATGCTTTTGAAACACTTAGACTGGCAAACACGGTAGCCAATGAGATAGATCAAGGAATTTTGGAATGGGGCATTGTTGATCACAACGCCCTGGGCAATGTCTACGCATATGAAGTAGATGGATTCGGATCGTACTTAGTAATGGATGATCCGAACGCGCCGAGTCTACTTAGTCTCCCCTATTTGGGTTATACAAAAATTGATAATCCATTGTACCAAAGTACGAGAGAATTGATCCTTGGGGAATGGAATCCGTTTTATGCTCGGGGCAAAGTGGCCAGCGGGATTACTTCATCCCACGTTGGAGTTCTGGATCACTATTAGCCGATGGCGACAATTATGCAAGCGCTCACAACTAATGACGAGGGGGAGATAGTTTCTTGTCTGCAAACTCTCAAGTCAACTCACGCAGGGACTTATTTCATCCATGAAAGCGTGCATGTGGATGATCCGCATAAATTTACGAGACACTGGTTCGCATGGGCGAATTCGCTTTTCGGGGAGTTGATACTCGATATAGAGAAAAGGTTTCCTCATTTATTAACCAGTGAAGTGTTTGACAAATAGCTAAAAAAGACTTATAATATTTTTTATAAAAGATTATGAATTCTAAAGAAATTGGTAAAACAACGGCGGCTATTTTATTTGCAACTGTTGAAGTAATAAATCCTAAAAGCTCAATTGCTCAGGCTAATGTGCAAAAAGCACTTGATTCCGCGACGCTTAAACAGGTTACCGACTGTATTTTGAAAGGAGAGGTTGGTAATACTATTAAGGAGGTTAGAGATTTAGACGGTCAGAGAGAAATTACAATTATTTTTGATGGTAAAGCAATTGTCGCCGGATTAACAGAAAGCTATCCAAATTCAAGAGACTGGAAAATAAGTCCTCGACGAACTATTCCCGTTCAGCCATATATGGTGATTGGGGAGGAGGTAAAGGGTTCAGAGTTCGCGAACGTTTATGTAGAAGGAAACCCTATGCCGATTGTTAATGAAGGTATAGATCCTAATGATCCTGCGCAAAGGAAGCTGATGGATGAGTATTTGAGGAAAGTAAGTGGTAAAAAAATTGATGGGATTGTGGACGATGCATTTTATCCCGAAGATAAAGAAGAAGTAGTAGAGATTATAGGGAAATATGGTGAAGAAAATCCAATATCAGGATTAAAACAAATAGAGAGATTTGAAAGGAAAAAACTAAAATATCAAGCTGCTTATGTTAAGTTAATGACCTTCATTGCCCGCGCCTGCGGCTTAAATAGACAAACATCGATTGCGGATAAAATCAGATAAAACTCTAATTACCCGATTTTACGTTTGTATTTGTTTTTTAAGATGGCTTAAGTAAATCTTGATATGATTGCTTCCTTTCGACTCCTTCGATATGGTTCAGGACAGGCTTAGGATGAATTTTTCTCGCAATGACATAAGGGAAAAACAAAAACCCCGCGTTGATAGCGGGGTTTGATTTGTTTTGTTCAAAAACTACTTTGATCCAATTTTGTACATTCCTGTTCCACAAACTGGACATTTTGCTTTGAGCGCTGGTTTGCCATTCTTCATGGTAACCTTTTCAGGATTATCAACATCTCTTTTTTGTCTACATTTGACGCAGTACATTGATGCCATATATCTATCACCTCCTCTCACTCGTATAAACGACTAATAAATTATTGAGCGCTGAAAATAAATTTAAGCAGTAGCTCGGCGATGACGATTGAAGAGGTGAGAATGGCTGTTTTGATTAAATCAGTATAAAGATAGGAAAATTCAGGTAGACTTATGGTTTGTTTTACAACGGGTTTTGGGCGAAGAGCGATTTGTGGAAGTTTTCCTATTTCTACTTTCGGTGTTGGACTTTCCAAGTATACCTGGCGCCTCGTGTCCGCGATAATTTTTTGCTTGCGGGTCTTTTTCTTCTTAGGCATAGACTGAGCGTAGACTACACTATTGACAGGCTCGATGTCAAGAGGATATTATAAAATAGTGCGCTGGATGTCATTGCGAGCGACTGATAAGGAGCGTGGCAATTATTGCCGGAGCAGGTTTGCAACCTGGTCCGGAACGTTACGAAGCAAGTTATAAACTTGCTTCGGCTGGAAGCAAAAGTCAAAAGTCAAAAGTCAAAACTTTTTAAAGAAATATTAAATATGATAATGTTTGTTATAGTTATTTTGCTTGCTTTGTGGGTTGGAGTTATAACTTTTTATTTTTGGCGGTTAAAGCGAGATTACTCTTTTTTGGTTCAAGGAACAAATAAGAAAACGCTCGAGACAGTGCTTGGAAATATCCTAAGGGAGCAGAAAATCGCGAAAGATGATATTGCGCGGCTCGCGATCCGATGTGCTAGAATAGAAAGTAGTGAGTTAACTCATATACAAAAAGTCGGTCTACTTAGATTTAACCCATTTAAAGATACTGGTGGAGATCAAAGTTTTATTCTGGCTTTGGCGGACGCAAGAAGTTCCGGGGTTGTCATAACAGGACTACATTCAAGGTCAGGAATACGCTGGTTTGTAAAGAAGGTCAAGGAAGGAAAAGGAATAGATGTAGAGCTTTCCGATGAGGAGAGAAAGGCATTAATGGCGATGGCAAATTAGTTTCATGAATAAAAAGACTATTAGCATTATAGTACTCATTTTGGGTTATTTGGTTTCCACGGGTGTAACTTATGGGATATTTTCAACATCAGGTAGTCAGGTAGGGACGCATACAGCATCACCTATCGAGCAGAAGATTGACGCGGGAAATGATTTTCAACAAACCGCATTTGACCAGAGCAAACCCAAAACAGAAGAGTGCCCGCTAAATGGCACGCTCTATTCGAAAGAGCAGCAAGAGTGGTGGAGTAAGCATAGGCCGCTTGGAGTAATGATAGAGAATCATGTTGATAGCCGGCCGCAATCAGGGATATCTTTTGCCGACGTTACGTATGAGGCAGTTGCTGAAGGCGGGATAACGAGAACTCTGAACGTCTATTATTGTCAAGACGCGGGAATCGTCGGACCTGTTCGTTCCGCGAGGACATACTTTCTCGATTTTATTTCCGAATACGGCGACTTTCCTTTGTACGCACATGTGGGAGGCGCCAACACACCCGGACATGCAAACGCCCTGGGGCAGATTGAGGATTACGGGTGGGCGGTATATAATGATCTCAATCAATTTTCAGTCGGCTATCCGACTTTTTGGCGCGATCAGAACAGGCTGGGCCATGATACGGCGACTGAGCACACGATGTATTCAACAACAAGTAAGTTGTGGGAAGTTGCGCAAAAAAGAGGTCTCACAAATGTTGATAAGACGGGCGCTGCCTGGGATACTGATTTTGTAAAGTATTCGTTTAAAGATTCTCCGGAGGGCGCGGCGGGATCTGGTATAAAGAAGATAAACATTGAATTTTGGAGAAACAGCGCGTATTTTGTGGACTGGTCCTATGACAGCAAGAACAATATATATCAACGGACGAATGGAGGAGCAGCGCATATAGACCGGGATACGAAAAAACAATTGACAAGCGGCACTGTGATCGTGCTTTTTATGACTGAAAGAGCGGCTGATGACGGATATGAAAATAACGCTCATCTTCTGTATGGTACCCGCGGTCAGGGACGCGCTTTGGTCTTTTTTGATGGACGCGAGATAAAGGGGATATGGAAGAAAGCGGGCAGGACGGATAGGACGATTATCTATGATGCAAGTGGCGCTCAAATTAAATTTAATCGAGGAAAATTGTGGTTCGAAATCTTGCCAACAGATAGTATAGTAAAGGTAGAGTAAAGTTGGTATAATTGCCCCAAGAGTATGTTAGCCGATCTTATAACTTCTAAAACCAGAGTAAAGTTGCTAAATGTATTTTTGTCAAACCCGCAGGACATGCTGCATGTTCGCGAATGCGTGAGGAGAACGGAAGAGGAGATAAACGCGGTGCGCCGGGAGCTCATCTATCTTGAAAAAAAAGGAATTCTAACCCGCGAGCCAAGAGCAAACAGAGTATATTATTTTTTTTCCAAGGACTATCCTTTTTATTATGATTTGCTAAAAATCGGAGCCAAGACGGTAGGGCTGGGAGATGCTATTCTTAAAAATCGAATTAAGCTTGGGAAAGTCAAGTATGCCATGTTTTCAGGAGGATTTGTCAGGAGAATAAAAAGTGCTCCTGACAATGTGGATTTAATAGTTATCGGGACTATAGTTCTGCCGGAACTGGCGATACTCGTTAGAAATGAAGAGGGCAGGCTTGGAACGGAAATTAATTATACCGCAATGACTGAGGAAGAGTTTAAGTTTCGCAAACAGAGAAATGATCCGTTTCTAATAGCTATCCTAACCGGCACACGTTTAATGCTTATTGGGGACGAGGAGGCTATGATTTCATGATAGATCGAAACATAAATTTCTTTGTCATTATTCTAATTCTCTCTATAGCCGCAATAATTATAAATCTTTTCGAGCCGTTTAAGGTTGCGTTGGAAACGCCTCTAATACCAGCAGTTAACAGAAAAATTTCGTTCAATTGGGATTTTAAGGGAATAAACTTTATAAAAAGAGATCTGTCAATACGACGCGGGCTTGATTTGCAAGGAGGCACAAGCATCACGCTTAGAGCAGATATGAAAGGAGTGCCTGAGGCTTCGCGAATTGACGCGTTGAATAGCGCAAAAAGCGTAATTGAAAGAAGAATAAATTTTTACGGCGTTTCGGAGCCGGTCGTGCAAACATCGAGGGCAGCCGGGGACTATCGAATAATTGTCGAAATACCAGGAGTGACCGATGCTAACGCTGCTATTAATTTGATTGGCAAAACCGCAAAGCTCACTTTTTGGGAAGACGTTGCAAGCAGCTCTGCAAAGCCGGGTACTATCCAGAACCCGGCAAAGCCTAGCGAGAAACAGGCATCTCCCTCTGCATATCCGCTTGGCATTACGCAACTTTTTAAGGAGCCGGCACAAACTAATTTGTCCGGAGGAGATTTACAAAACGCGAGTGTTAGTTTCGAGCAAAATACGGGAAGACCGCAAGTTCAGTTAACATTCACAGGAGAAGGCACTAGAAAATTTGGTGAAATTACGAAACGCAATGTCGGGAAAATTGTCGCAATAGCCCTTGATAATCAAGTGATTGAGGCGCCGCGGGTAAATGAACCGATATATGGAGGCAACGCTGTAATTTCGGGGGGGTTTACAACCGATCAGGCGCGAGCAGTTCAGATACAACTGAATGCCGGAGCATTACCGGTTTCGCTTTCCGTGTTGCAGCAGCAAGTAATCGGCGCTACCCTTGGTAAATCATCGCTTGACAAAAGTCTTGCCGCGGGATTAATAGGGTTTTTGGTTATAGTTATATTTATGATAAGTTTATACGGGAGGCAAGGCGCACTTGCAAGCTTCGCGCTCGCGGTTTATACATTGCTAGTTTTATCTTTATTTAGATTGATACCGGTAACGCTGACTCTTGCGGGAATCGCGGGTTTGATTCTTTCAGTCGGTATGGCCGTTGATGCGAACATACTGATATTTGAAAGAATGAAAGAGGAGATACGGCGCGGACGCGCCAAAGACAGCGCGATTGAACTTGGCTTTATGCATGCCTGGCCGTCTATCAGGGACTCAAACTTTTCAACACTCATAACTTGCGCGATTTTGTTTTATTTCGGTACGGGACTTATCCGGGGTTTTGCGCTGACTCTCGCGATTGGCGTGCTTGTGTCTATGTTTTCGGCAATCTATGTGACTAAGACATTCTTGAGGGTTTTTTATCGTGTGTCATTGCGAGGAACGAAGTGACGTGGCAATCCCGTTGATCTACCGGATTGCTTCGCCATTTCATGGTCTCGCAATGACAAAATGAGTATGTTGGACATTATCGGTAAAAGAAATTGGTATTTTTTAATTTCACTTCTGATTATCATTCCGGGGATTGTTTCTCTTTCTCTTTGGGGTCTCAGATTGTCGATCGATTTTACAGGGGGGTCGCGTATAGTTTTGCTTTTCCCAAAAACGGTGAACGAGCAGATTCAGGAAAGCGCGCGAAATATTTTTAACTCACAAAAAATAGACGTTGTTACAATGCAGCCGTCTGATGCCAGACTTATCATAAGGACTAAGCCGATTGATGAGAAGCAGGACGCAAGGCTTTTAAAAACGCTTCAATCAAAGATTGGACCACTTAAGCAGGATGAATTTGAAACTATCGGGCCGACTGTGGGAGGTGAGACGACTTGGAACGCGATAAAGGCTGTTTTGTTCGCTTCGGTTTTGATTGTGCTTTATATTGCCTGGTCATTTCGTAATGTACCTAAGCCGACAAGCAGCTGGAAGTTTGGAATCTGCGCGATTATAGCACTCATGCATGATGTGCTTGTGGTAACGGGTATTTTCTCAATACTCGGGCATTTTTTCAATATTGAGATAGACAGTCTGTTCGTAACCGCGCTTTTGACAGTTATCGGTTTTTCAGTTCACGATACGATCGTGGTGTTTGACCGGATCAGGGAGAATTTGAGGCAAAATGTAGATCAACGTTTCAGCCAAATTGTTAATAATTCAATACTTCAGACGCTTGTACGTTCTCTCAATACGTCGCTTACCGCAATGCTTATTTTATTTACCCTGCTTATATTTGGAGGACAATCAACTTTTTGGTTTATAACCGCACTCCTTATAGGTATTGCCAGCGGAACATACTCCTCTATCTTCAACGCCGCCGCGCTTCTTGTCGTCTGGGAGGAGTTTGGGAGGGGAAGAAGAGTTGTTTAATAACTGACGTTTCAAAAGGCTTATTGTTCGAGCGGAGCGTTAGCGAAGTCGAGAACTTCTCGACTCGGCTTAATCAGCCTCGCTCGAAAAATAATTTCATAACTCGTATAAATTGTAGTTGTGTGATTTATCGCACCTTAACCTGTATCGCTGAGCTTTTATAAAGTCGCCATAAATGGCGCCACTACATCTATTTAAATGCAGTTTTATTAATCTTGATTGTGGTCAGAGTCTATAGGCGTGAGGATACGACAAAAAAGAAAAACGCAAATCGTTAAGTATTTTGTTGTTCTTCGAGTCGTCTATTTATTGCGTTAGTAAACCCATTCTGTCGCACGCCTCTTTCAAATTCCCGGATTTGTTTCATATTGTTAAGCTGCAGCTGGTCTAAAATTGATCTGGAAAGTTTTATGAGTTTTTGGTCTCTATCTTTATGACCTGTTTCCCCCTCTTGAGGTTGAGACAAAAGTGCTCCATGAATAGCATCACCAATCATTAAGCGGTGCCATTCATGTCCCGATAATTTTTTATTTGGGAAAAACTGTCTCCTCCGCGTAGCCTCGTTAGTTGTATCCCAAAACATTTTGCCATCTTCCATTTCCGTAAATGTTCGGGTAACATCATGCCCTTTTTTTGACAAGAGATGTCCCAATTTTGTATGGCTACTCCCAATATACCCAACGATACCGGTAACATTATTTTCCTGGGAGACGCTCGAAATTTTTTCCGCAAGCCTTTGTTCTCGTCCATTACCATCGTTAGCTAAAATTTCTACTCCTCTTTTATAATGCCGCAATCCCTTATCGAATTCGCCCTTGTAAACTGCTAAAAGACTATTTTCTAAAGAGGTCATAAGAACATTAAACGTAGGCGATTCTCTTCCTTGCTTAGCTCGATTTACTACTTCGTCTGGTCTGGATTCCCACAGAAGTCGTATTCTCCCGCTCTCAATAAAATGCTTATCTAAAATATTAAACTTTGAATTTACAAAGTCAGTTTCATCGTCAAGAATAGATGTTAATTTATCCATTCCCTCTTGGGTTGTTAAATCAGGAAGACTATGATACCTTTCATTAAAAAAAGTCGCATAGATACTGATTAATGGAGGAATTCCTAATGCTATACTGCCTTCGATTTGCCGGGCTCTTACTGCGGAGCCCTCGGCATCTTCGACAAATACGACAACGTCTCCAGATTTTTTGCTTTCTAATTTATCTATTATTGCGCTGTCTAGATGATGGAGATGTTCAATATGTTCCTCGCCGTGACCTCCATAGACAATATGGATCGGGGAGCCTTTTTTCTGTTTTTCAGGCGTTCGCAATTGTTCTACCATAAGTTAAAAAGAGTATAGCAGAAAATAATTCTATTGTAAACTATAAGCCTGTAAGTAAGAATTGACGGAAGACAAAATAAGAAGTATTTGTAATAATAGATACTGCATAAACAGTTATTCTTCGAGCGAGGCTGATTAAGCCGAGTCGAGAAGTTCTCGACTGCGCTATCGCTCCGCTCGCTCCGCCACGGTGGCCGGCGGCGACGAACCCGACGCCGGACGTGGCGATCCCGCAGCCGGATCTCGAGCTCTTCAACGGCCTCGGCGGCTTCGAGGCGGATGGGCGCGAGTACGTGACGATCCTCGGCGAGGGGCGGTGGACGCCGGCGCCGTGGATCAACGTGATCGCCAATCCGAGTTTCGGCTTCCAGGTCTCCGAGTCTGGTTCGGGGTACACGTGGTCGGTCAACAGCCGCCAGAATCAGCTCACCCCCTGGTCGAACGATCCGGTCAGCGACCCGCCGGGCGAGACGATCTACGTCCGGGACGAAGAGACCGGAGATCTGTGGGGTCCGACGGCGCTCCCGATTCGCGAGGGGACCTCGCCCTACGTCATCCGGCATGGGCAGGGCTACACTCGCTTCGAACACGTCTCGCACGGCGTCTCGCTCGAGCTGCTGCAGCTTGTGCCGCTCGACGACTCCATCAAGATCTCGCGTCTCACTCTGACGAACTCGTCGGGCCGGGCACGGCGGCTTTCCGTGACCGCCTACGTCGAATGGGTCCTCGGTGTGTCGCGGAGCGACGCCGCGCCGTTCGTCGTCACCGAGATCGACGGGAAGACAGGCGCGATGTTCGCGCGTAACGTGTGGAGCCGCGAATTCGGCGCTCGCGTCGCGTTTGCCGACCTCGGCGGGACTCAAACGGCGTGGACCGCCGACCGGACGGAGTTTCTCGGGCGTCACGGCACGCCGGATTATCCAGCGGCGCTCGCGCGAAGAGACCGGCTCTCGGGACGGGTCGGCGCCGGCCTCGATCCGTGCAGCGCGCTACAGGCGACGATCGAGCTGCCCGCTGGAGGACGGGCCGAGGCCGTGTTCTTCCTCGGCGAGGCGGCGAGCCCCGAGCAGGCGAGGGAGCTGATCGTACGCTACCGGTCCCGTGACGTGGCGGCGATCTTGCGGGCTGTCGGCGAGCGCTGGGACGATGTGCTCGGCACCTTGCAGGTCGCAACGCCCGACCGGGCCATGGACATACTGCTCAACCGATGGCTGCTGTACCAGACGCTTGCGTGTCGGGTCTGGGCGCGCTCCGCCTTCTATCAGGCCAGTGGGGCGTACGGGTTTCGCGATCAGCTTCAAGACGTGATGGCACTCGCGGTGTCCGAGCCCGAGCTGGCGCGGCAGCAT
>OBEQ011243994.1_pt1 | contig 25363 bp, 24 predicted proteins | sample 1670901 | NCBI WGS metagenome assembly OBEQ01 (sample SAMEA104232315, study PRJEB22302) | groundwater metagenome | biome: forest; feature: aquifer; material: groundwater | place: USA | collected 2011-08-07 | depth 5.4 m | reverse complement strand
TCAAAAAAGCGCGGCCGCTGTTCGCAACCATATATTCAAGAAATGGGGTTGGTGCGGCAAATCAAGGCACAGCTTCAAACAATCTCGCTTTGCGACGAAATGACAGATTGGATGTTAAACGAAGTGAAAAAATGGAAGCACGAAGAAAGTTCAGCGTCGCAAAGCGAGCTTCAAAATCTTTCCGAACAAATCAAAACGGCAAAAGCAAAAATGGAAAAGTTAGTTTCCACATATTTAGACGGCGACATACCAAAACAAACTTATCTCAAAAAGAAAGATGAAATTTTGCTTGCTTCTGCCGTTTTGGAACAAAAGAAAAAAGATTTTGAATGCGGGAGAAAAAATTGGGTCGAACCCCTGCGGGAATGGATTTTAGATACGAAACAAGCCGATTTTTTGAGCAAATCGGAAAATTATCACGAAATCAAAACATTTGTTCAAAAAATCGGAACGAACCCTCGGGTTCGTAACAAATCCGCCGTCTTTGATTTTTGCCCACCGAGCCTTTTCGCCGCGAAGCGGCGAACCATTTTGCGGAGCGCGGCCGCCTCGCGGCCGCGCGGAGCAATCCTTTCAAACGACGAAGTTTCTATTTGCGGAGGCGACAGGATTCGAACCTGTGGAACCCTTTCGGGCTCAACACATTAGCAGTGTGCTGCTTTCGACCGCTCAGCCACGCCTCCATTGGGTTGCCATAGCTTTGCGACGGCTCCCATAAGTTAAACCTTAACAAGTTTTTCGCCTAATTTCCAGCATTGATTTCCCTTCCCCTTTGCAAGGGGAAGGGTTAGGGATGAGGTAGAGAAAGAGAGATTATGCTAAAATACTCTCATGAAAAATCCGAAAGTAATCATTATATTTTTGATCATTGCCTTGGTATTGGGAGGAATTTTATATTTGATTTATCCAACACCGGAGGAATACAGGATCAAAAAACCGGAACCAGTAATGTGCACTATGGAAGCAAAGCAATGCCCTGACGGAAGTTTTGTCAGCCGCCACGGTCCAAAATGCGAATTCTCTCCTTGCCCGATTCCTAAGGGAATGCGAATGGAGGATGGAACGGTACCGCAATAAATGGAGAAAAATACCCTGCTCGAAAAAATATTTAGACTCTCGCCTTTTCAGAAAAAGGCGTTAAGCAAGATGGGTTTGAAAACTGTGGAAAATTTGCTGCGGTATTTTCCAGCGCGGTATGGAGAGCAAAGTCGAGTAAAGGCGATTGAGTTTTTGGAAGCGGGAGAAACTGCAACTGTGTTCGGTAAAATTTCTAAACTAGAAACAAAGAAAGGATTTAAAAGCAAAGTGCCGATGGGAGAAGCTGAGCTTCTCGACAGCACCGGCAAAATAAAATTAGTTTGGTTCAATCAGCCGTATATTGCGAAGATGTTCGGCGAAGAATCTTTGGTCAGAGTGGAAGGAAAAGTTTCAAAATCCCGCGGAGCCTCTGGCGGAGTGGGATATCTATCTAATCCAAAAATAGAAAAAGTTGCGAGCATTCCCGAAGGAGTAGAAGATTCCCTTTTTCCAAAAACCAACAATCACTCGCTTACGCCTGTGTATTCCGAAAGCCGCGGCATCTCGTCAAACTGGATCTATCATGCTATTCAGAAGATTTTCAGAAGCAATGTTTTAAATGAGCTTTGTGATCCGATTCCAGCTGAAATTTTAGAAAAATATCATTTGCCGAGCCTACGAACAAGCCTGATCTGGATTCATGCTCCGCAAAAAAAACAAGACGCGGAAGCGGCGAGGAAAAGATTTGCCTTTGAAGAAATATTTCTGATCCAGCTCGATCGGCAAAGAGAAAGAATGCTCGCCCAGAGAGAAAAGTCTTTTTTTATAGAAACCGAGTTTCAAGAAGGTACCCGAAACTCGGTTTCTAAAATGCAAGAATTTACAAAAACTTTTTCCTTTCCGCTTACTGAAGCGCAAGATCGAGTGATCAAAACAATTCTTCAAGACTTTAAAACTGGTTTTCCTATGTCCCGACTCCTCGAAGGAGATGTAGGTAGCGGCAAAACGGCTGTCGCCGCTACCGCCAGTTTTGCGACCGTCACCACTCCTCCACCAAAGAAAGAGTATGGAAACTTACAGGTTGCTTACATGGCGCCCACTGAAATTTTAGCCGAACAACACTTTGAATCTTTCATAGAGTATTTCAGTAAATATAAAATACCTGTCGGACTTATCACTGGTTCAGGAGCAAAAAAGTTTCCTTCTAAAATTCAAAAAGAGAAGTTTACTAAAATTTCAAAACCTCAACTTTTGAAATGGGTCGAGAATGGAGAAATTCCTATTTTGATCGGCACCCATGCCCTCATCCAAAAAAGCGTCAAGTTCAAAAATTTAGCCCTGATTATTATCGATGAGCAACATCGCTTCGGAGTAAAGCAACGAATGCAATTGCGCAGAAAACACGATATCGTGCCGCATTTATTGTCTATGACCGCGACGCCAATTCCGAGAACCCTAGCGCTGACAGTTTTTGGAGACTTAGATCTTTCTGTCTTAGATCAATTGCCGCCCGGTAGAAAACCAGTCGAAACAACAATCGTTTTGCCCAATCAAAGAGAAGAAGTTTATGAAAAAGTAAGAAAAGAATTACAGGATGGAAGGCAGGCCTATGTTATTTGTCCAAGAATAGATTTGCCGGATCCGACCAAGGAATTAGCTGTGAACGCCGCTTCGGTCGCCGAAGAAACAGAACACCTAAAAAAGAAATTTCCTGAATTTAAAATTGCTTCGCTTACCGGCAAATTGAGTTCAAAAGAGAAAGAAGAAACGATGAAAAGATTTAAAGATGGAAAGATTGAAATATTAGTGGCAACCTCGGTCGTCGAAGTGGGTGTTAATGTGCCGAACGCCACTGTGATTATTATCGAAAATGCCGAACGTTTCGGCTTGGCCCAACTGCACCAACTGCGCGGTCGAGTTTTGCGCAGTTCGCAAAAGCCGTATTGCTTCGTGTTTGCCGAAAGTAAAACGAAAAAGACGATTGATAGATTAAAATCTTTCGCTACGGCTAAAAATGGTTTTGAACTGGCCGAAGCTGATATGCAACAGCGAGGTATCGGCGATCTCGCTGGCTTGAAGCAATGGGGCATTTCTGACCTCGCCATGGAAGCGCTCAAAAATATAAAAATGGTCGAAGCCGCTCGCACCGAAGCCCGCATTTTAATCGAAAAAGATTTTGATCTCAAAAATTACCCTCTCCTAAAATCTCGTTTGACTGAAAAACAAGAGAGAATGCACTTGGAGTAAACATTTTCAAGAATTTACAGACAAAAGCCACATAGGAATATAAACAGGAGCTCCAGGGTAAGCCATTAGCCAAGTGAGCCAACGGAACAAAGGACTCATCGGGTCAACGTGATCCTCACTAATTTTAGAACAAAATTCCCACTCAACTTTCTTACAAAAAGCCATGCTATTTTCTTTGTCAGATGAAATATAAGCACTTTTAGTTAGAAAATAATCCTTTACAATAAGCTCTTGATTACCATCTGTGAGTATAAACCTTAATTGATTATCAAAATCAGGATGTGTCGCAACTATTTTCTTTACAAAAAAAGTAGAATTTCTTGGAATAGAGCTTTTAATTTCATCCTGGTCATGAATTTCATTAAATGCATCGTAATAAATACTCCCTCCACTGCTATAAGTTACAGTTGGTATATCACTTCTAAATTTAATCGGTTGGTTAATTACCGGATAAATTAGTGAGGAAGTATACTTAAGAGATGAAATTGTTATCACTACAAGAATAATAAAAAGACATAGCAATCGTCTTTTCCAAACTGGATATGGCAAAGATATATAGATGAGATAGATGAACGGTATAGCAAATAACCAACCTGTGAGTCCATCATTAAGCGCGCCTCCAATGATAAACAAAGGAGATGTAATTAACAGTAATTTCTTCAACCAATTTTGTCTTTTTGGTTCATAAACTACATTTACTGATACCATGTTTTAATTATAACCTATTTGCGCGCGCACTAGGACTCGAACCTAGGACCCATTCTGTAAATAAGAGAATGTTCTATCAACAGTACTGCACCTTGACGGAAAAGTTCGATTTGCTATACTAGAGTTGAACCTCAGCCGAACAACGTCCGTATTGGCGAGTCTCCCGAAAGGGATAGGCTGTTCCACCCTCTGGCCAGTTGGCTTTTAGCCGGCTGGCCACGGTCGTTTAAAATGTTTTTTAGATTTTTCATTTATCGTCCGTGAATTACCACTAATCCAAATGCCCAAATAATACATAAAATTAAAGATATGACGAGAGCCCATTGTGATTGTTTTATTACTTTTATTCCAAAAAACATTTGGAAAATCAAAACCGCGTACATTACATAGACATCGATAGTCATCGGAAGTTTATAAATCACTAATGTCTTATAAGATGTTACAATCTGTAAAATCAACACAACTACCGAAGATAATAAAAATAAACCTCCAAATATTTTGTATACGTATTTCATTTTTGTGCGCGGTGAGGGACTCGAACCCCCGACCAGACGAGTATAAGTCGTCCGCTCTACCAACTGAGCTAACCGCGCGTGTTTATGATAATATAATGCAATAGATTAAAATTCAAATCAATTAAATCGGTTCTTGCTTTCGCTTGGGTTGAAGGCCGTGAGCGACCAAGATAGTTTCGAACTCATCTTTCTCTATGGTTTCAACTTCAATTAATCTCTTCGCAATCACATCTAAAAGAGTTCTGTGTTCTATTATAATTTTCTCGGCTTTCGCGTGAGCGTCGTTCATGATTTTGGAAACTTCAGCATCAATTTCGGCGCCAACCTTTTCGGAATATTCTTTATCATCCACGCCTTTACCGAAGAGAGCTTTACCGCCTGCGCCTTCGAGAGCGACGGGGCCCATTTTTTCTGACATGCCGTACTTGGTGACCATGTCCCGGGCGAGAGCAGTCGAAACTTGCAGATCATTCGACGGTCCCGTAGTGAGATCGCCGAAGATTAATTTCTCGGTGACGTAACCGCCAAGGCTCATGGCGATATCATCCAAAAATTCTTTTTTGGACTGGAGACGTCTGTCTTCAATCGGCAATTTCAAAGTGTAGCCTGCGGCTCGGCCGCGGGAAATGATTGAGATTTTATGCACTGGATCGGCATTTGGCAAAACACTCGCCACCACCGCGTGTCCAGCTTCATGATAAGCGGTAATTTCTTTTTCTTTTTTGGATAAAATATGGCTCCTCCGCTCGGGACCGAGCATCACCTTTTCAATTGAACGAACCAAATCAAATTGGGCCACTTTAGTTCTGTTTTCTCTTGCGGCAAGAATAGCTGCTTCATTCATAAGTGAATACAGATCGGCGCCGGAGAATCCGGGAGTGCGTTCAGCCACGAGCGCCAGATTGACATCTTCCGCAAAAGGCTTCTCTTTGGCGTGAATTTTCAAAATATCTTCTCGATCACTCCTATCAGGCAGATCAATCGTCACCCGTCTATCAAATCGGCCAGGGCGTAAGAGAGCAGGATCGAGAACATCGGGCCTATTGGTCGCGGCCATCACCACTGTCTTTTCGGTCGGTTCGAAGCCATCCATTTCCACCAATATTTGATTTAGAGTCTGCTCTCTTTCGTCGTTGCCGCCGCCCAATCCCCCGCCGCGCACCCGGCCGACAGCATCGATCTCATCCATAAATATGATCGAGGGCGCAGACTTTTTAGCAAGCTGAAATAAGTCTCGCACTCGGGAGGCACCCACACCCACGAACATTTCTACAAACTCCGATCCAGAAATGGAAAAGAAAGATACGCCGGCTTCTCCTGCGACCGCCCGGGCAAGCAAAGTTTTACCAGTACCAGGCGCGCCCATAAGAAGTACACCCTTGGGAATTCTAGCGCCGATTTCCAAAAACTTTTTAGGATTTTTCAGGAAGTCTACAATTTCCGAAAGTTCTTCCTTGGCTTCCTTGGCGCCAGCCACGTCCTTGAAAGTTACTTTTTGCTTAGTATCATCCGGCATAGTAATCCGCGCCCGTGACTGGCCGAAGGAGAACATCTGCATGCCAGCGCCCTTGACCTGCCGAGTCATCATCCAGATGAAAACGCCGATAAAGAGAATCGGGAAAAGTACCGGTGAGAGATTAAAAATCCAATACAAAAATCCGCTCTGGCTTTTGACTTCTATTGTCACTTTGGCAATTTCTTCCGGCGTTACGCCATAACTCTGCAAAGTTTCCGAGATGCCAACACCATCTTCTTTCTTGGAAGTTTTAGTTTTACTGTCTTTGTAAGTGGCAATAACCCCGCTTCCGTCAATTTCAATTTTATTTATATTGCCAAGCTTCACTTCCCGAGCAATCTCCGAGATTGGCACCTTCGCTTCTGTTTTGTTATTCTGAATCAGAGAATAAATTCCGACCAATAGAAGTAAGGCCAAAATGACTCCAGCAAAACTTTGGAAAAAGTTCGGCTCTGATGTCGTTGGTTTCTTTACTAAATTGACTTTCTTTTTATCTTTAGGGTTTGCCATAAAATGCTATTATACAATTATGCCGTCTTTAAGCAATAGAAAAGCGCATTTTAACTATGAAATCCTGGAAAAAATCGAGGCCGGTATCGAATTGCTTGGGTTCGAGGTTAAGTCTCTGAAAGCCGGCCGAGGGAGCCTCGAAGGGTCGCACGTGCTAGTTCGGGGAGATGAAGCGTTTGTGGTCAATATGAATATTTCTCCCTATCAGCCGAAGAATACGCCCGCAGATTATGAACCTCTCCGAAACCGAAGACTCTTATTAACCAAGAAAGAAATAGAAAAGCTACGAGGCAAAGAAAATGAAAAAGGATTGACAATTATCCCGCTTTCAGTGTACAATAAAGGCCGGAAGCTGAAAATCGAAATTGCTCTGGCTCGCGGCAAGAAGCAATACGACAAACGCGAGACGATTAAGAAAAGAGATACAGAGCGCGAGATTAGACGCACTTTGACAACATAGGCCTTCACCTAAAGCATTCTGACGCTAGAATATTTTAGGGGGATGATCGGCCTAGACAATAGGATTCATTTGAAAAATGCGAAAGAGAGCTGTAGTAACTCTTAAAAAGGCTACGCCCGATAACTGCAAACAAAGTTGTCGCAAAGGCTAAGTCTGTTTTGTCTCCATTTATGGCGATGAACGGATTTGCTCTCGCTTACGCTTAATCTTTTAGAAGCGGCCTAGGTGACGTACACCTTCGTGATGTCTCATAACGAAATGTGTATGGAATAAATTTGAGGCTATGTTGCAAGACTTCTTCGGCTTGCTTCGAAATGTAGAAGATCGATACTGTAGCATTTTGTTCGTTTCGAACTGCAGTATTTAAAACTTAAAATGAACTATCTTTTGTAGAAATTTTTCATCTCTCCCGTTGCACGCGAGTTCGATTCTCGCCATCTCCACCACTTCGCTCTATCTACGCTTCGCTCGTAGAGCTTCGCGGTGCAAGCACCATCACTTCGCATATCTATCCGATACAATGCGAAGTGCCCCGCGAAGCGCCACTGCGCGAAGTGGGGTATTCTTATTGTATGTACTATTGTTATATTTTACAAAGTCTAAAAGACAAAAGTTTCTATATTGGTTCAACTCAAGATTTAAAGAAACGTTTGGAAAAACATAATCATAAAGAAGTAAAGTATTCTTCTACTAGAGCTCCGTTTAAATTAGCTTGGTATGCAGCATTTTTAACAAAAGAAAAAGCTATCGATTTTGAGATGTATTTGAAATCAAGTTCTGGTTTTGCCTTCAGAAACAAAAGATTGATTTGATTTTTTTGTTTTTGAGAGTATAAAGATTCTGGAGGCCTTATGGAAAATGAAAGTTCGTCGCGATGGAGCAACAAGTCGCTTTTGAAAGCGCTGAAAAATCCGGGAGATAAGCCCTACAAGATAATCATGCAAAATCCTGAGGTGACATTTCTCGGGGCGAACAATCAACCAGACTTCGCGAAAGTGACTTTGATCATGGTGCCGGGAGAGAAAATCATAGAACTGAAATCGCTAAAGTATTATTTCTTCGATTTCAGAAACCGGGTTATTTCTTACGAGCGTTTTGTAAATGTTCTTTGCGACAATCTGGTAGAAATATACGCGCCAGTTCATCTCAAGGTCGTAGCTCGTTTCCGTCCCCGAGGCGGCATCAGCTCGATCTTAGTCGCCGACTCAAGGAAGCGATCGTCTTAGCTGCGAGAGAGCCACGCTCTCCGCGGCTTTCTCATTTATGGAAAAGTTGTTATATTCAATAGTCTTCTTCCCCTCTCCTTCACAAGGAGAGGGGCTAGGGGTGAGGTCATGTTTAATTTCTTAAAGCCAAAAATTACGGTGGCGACCCATAACGGCTCTTTCCATGCGGATGATGTGTTCGCTTGCGCAACCTTGAGTATTTGGGCCGAAAAAAATGGCAAAAGAATAAAAATAATAAGAAGTAGAGACCCAGAAATTATTGAGAGGGTAGATATAGTGGTAGATGTCGGTAATATTTACGATCCGGAGAAAAACAGATTTGATCATCATCAGAAAGGTGGAGCTGGAGCGAGAGAAAATAACATTCCTTACGCTTCTTTCGGATTAGTTTGGAAACATTATGGAGAAAAGATTTGTAGTAAAGAAATTGCGGAAACTATTGATAAAAGGCTAGTGACTCCGATAGATGCCGAGGATAATGGAGTAAATATTTCTAGTCCCAGTGAATTGGGCATCTGCGAATACACAGTCGGAGATGCTATACACAATATTCGCCGAGGTTTAGAAGGTGAAAAAGCATTGAGAAGAGAATTTAATAAATGTCTTTATTTTGCAGAAGATATATTAAAAGGAGAAATTAATACTGCAAAATTAAATATGGAAGGTAAGAAATATACACTCGAAGCAATAGAAAAACAGAACAGACCGAGAATTTTGATACTGGATAAATATGTGCAATGGAAAGAAGCAGTTATTGATTATAAAAATATAAAATTCGTAGTGACGCCGAACAGAGGCGGGCTTGATTGGAATATTCAAACCGTCAGAGACGATTTAAGTGTTTATGGTTCAGATCGGATAAAGTTCCCAGAAGAATGGAGAGGAGTAAGAGATGAAAATCTAACCCAAATTTCTGGTGTGGTAGGAGCAATATTTTGCCATAAGGGCGGTTTCCTAGCTGGTGCTAAGACCAAAGAAGCCGCTTTGAGACTGGCCCAAAAGGCTTTAGATATGTTATAATACGCGCGTTAACATTAACAGATAAATTTTGTATTACAGAATAAACCAGCAGATTAGAAGTACAGAAGTTCGGCTTATTGGGCCGGATGGGGAAAATTTCGGAGTAGTTAGTATTGGAGTAGCACTCGAAAAAGCTAAAGGATTTGATTTGGATCTGGTAGAAATTTCGCCTAGAGCGAGCCCGCCCATTACAAAGATTGTAGATTATGGCAAGTTCCTTTATGCCGAAAACAAAAAGCAAAAAGCGGCAAAGTCTAAGACGCATACGGTCGAAGTGAAGAGCTTACAGGTCAAACCCGGTACCGGCGAGCACGATCTCTCACTCAAGGCCAAGAAAGCAAGCGAGTGGATTAAGGATGGGCATCGGGTAATGATCAACCTCTTCCTACCCGGCCGTAGCAAGTACATGGATGAGAAGTTCCTGCGAGAAAGGTTGGAAAGAGTCCTCAATTTATTGACTGTAGAATACAAGATCGCCGAATCCCCCAAGAAAAGTCCAAAAGGTATGACGGTCTTGATAGAAAAGGCAAAATAACAAAGGTTCCCCTTGTGTGGAAACAACAAAGGGAACCCTTGTTATTTTTTGCTAAAGAGGTTATACTCTTCCTACCAATGAAAACGAACAAATCATATTTGAAGCGTATCAAGGTGACCAAAAACGGCAAACTGATGACTAGGAAGACCGGCCGCAATCACTTCAATGCCAAGGGCAGTACCCGCACTCATCTGCGTAAGGGCAGGAGTGTCGAAATCCAGATGTCCAATCAAGATCGGGGCAGATTTTTGAACAATTCGTAGCAATTCGTAATTAATTCGTTAACTCGTATATTATGGCAAGAGTAAAAAAAGGCATGAATGCGCTCAAAGCGCGTAAGAATACATTGAAGATGGTCAAGGGCTATCGCTTCGGTAGGTCTACCAAGGAAAAGCAGGCTTTTGAAGCTATTTTCCACGCAGGCACCTATGCCTTCGCTCATAGGCGCGACAAAAAGGGCGACTTCCGCCGTCTCTGGAACGTCCGCCTCAATTCCGCCCTGCGCGAGAACGGCACCACCTACAGCCGCTTCATGGGCTCCCTGAAAAGCGCTGGTATTCTCCTCAATCGCAAAGTCCTCTCAGAACTCGCCGCAAACCGCCCAGAAACATTTAAGAAGCTTTTGGCGAAAGTCTAGTCTTAACCTAATATGTTATAATGTACCCGATGAAATTGTCGGGGTTACAAATTAGAAAAGTATCATCGTATTTATTAGATATTTCTAAATTAGTTTTCGGCGCTACTGTTATACCTTTATTTGTTCCCGGTAACTCATTCGGAATATTTACATTTATAAGTGGCGTTATATTTACCGGATTGTTTTTTACATTTGGGCTTACTTTATTAAAAAATCTAAAGACATGAACTACTTACAATTATTTTACGCCCTTTCTGGTTTGCTTGTAATCGGCATTTATCTTATGATTAGAAGCAGTTTCAAAAAATAAAATGGCTAACACAATAATAAATATCGTTTCCGTAATAGAAATGATTATACTGGCTTATATCGCTTTTTTCGACTTACCTAAACAACTAAGTAACAAGTAAATTAGAGTTCGTAACTTTTTCCCTCCTCCGGATAAATCGCCTCGATGCCGAGATTGTCGCGGATTTTTTGGACCAAAAATAAGGAGGACTTTGGTTCGCCCATGATGACGAAAACTTTCTTTAATTTACCAGATTCCCCCGCTTCAGCTACAAATTCGAGCAGATGATCGGAGTCAGCGTGCGAAGAATAGCCGGTGATGTTCTCAATCTTGGCATTCACTTTCACTTTTTTTAGACCAATCATAACTTCTTTCAAACCTTCCTGTAGCTGTCGGCCAAGCGTCCCGATACTTTGATAGCCGACGAGTATTATCGTATTTTCTTTGCCTCCCAGAGCCGCGATTTCATGGTTGACGACCCGACCACCGGAGGACATCCCCGAGCCAGCCAAGATAATTTTGGGATTTTGGTTCATCTCAATTTCTACTGATTCATTATGAGTCTTTACTATTTCTAGATTAGGAAAAGAAAATATATCATCTCCAGATTTAATCTGTTCTCGCGCTTCTTCTTTAAAAAGTTCAGTATGATTTTTATAAATCTCGGTTACTTTTTCTGCCAGAGGCGAATCTAGATAGATTGGAATATTTGGAATTTCTTTATTTTCGACTAGATTATTCAGTTCATATAGAAGCACTTGAGTTCTTTCAATAGAAAAAGCGGGAATAATAATAGTGCCGTCTCTTTTGATTCCTTCCAAAATATATTGTTTTAATTTCTCTCTTCTTTCTTTTTTCTCTTCATGATTGCGATCTCCATATACCGATTCCATGATGATATAGCGAGCGTCTTTTACAAATTTAGTATCCGGCAAAAGGGGCGAAGGCGAGTTGCCCAAGTCTCCTGTAAAAGCAAATTTAGTTTTTTCTTTATCTCCCTGGCAATCTAGATTTAGAATAGCCGAACCTAAAATGTGGCCAGCATCAGTCATTTTTAGCTTGCAGTTTTCAGAAAGGTTAATTTCTTCTTCGTAATTGAAGCCTTGCCAGAGCTTAAAACTTTCCTCTATATCTTTCTCTTGATAAAGAAGATGATCTGGATTTTTGCTCTGCATAACCCGAAACGCGTCTTCGAGCATGGGACGAGCAATTTCCTTGGTAGCATTAGTAGAAAAAATCTTACCCTGGAAGCCGTCTCGGACAAGTTTAGGAATCTTACCTATGTGATCCATATGCGCGTGAGTAATAAGTAGAAAATCCTGGAGTTTAGGATCATATTTAAAATTCTCGAAGTTTTTCTCTTCGTCTGGCTTCAAACCCTGCAAAAGTCCACAGTCGACTAAGATATTTCTGCCTCCAAATGCGAGGCCGATATTTGCTCCGGTGGCAGTACCAACTCCTCCGTAGAAGTTGATGGCAGGTTTATTTGTTGTTTTTTCTTCCATTTTAATTCTTCATTATAAGCATAAATACAGGCGACGAGAGCGCCCAAGAGACCGAAAGTAACATCGAGAGTAGTATCGTAAAAGTATTGCGGCATAGCAACCGACATAATGCCTATAATAAGTTCGAAACTCTCCCAGACAAAAGCGATGAAGGCAGTCCCTAAAAGCGAGATCAAAAAGAAATTTGCATATTTTCTATTCAGAGGAGCAAAAATTCCAGAATAGAAATAAAACCAAAGCACCCCAAAAGAGACAGCCATGCCGCCAAAAAAGTGCACTAAGGAATCATATTCCAGAACGGGGGTATAGAGGCCATAGAAATTGCCAATTTTATTAAGCACATAGGTCAGGAGTAAGCTTCCGAAAGCAAGTTTAAAAATCGGTTTATTAAACATCAAACCATATTAGCACAAAAATCTCCCGTATGGGAGACTTTTGTGGGGCCGCAAGAATATTTCCCTAATTGAAAAAATTAGGTGGGCAGCCTCGACTCCGACCTTACGTCGGAGAAAGTTAGCCAAGCCCTTAAAAAGTGCAATCTAGAAAAAATCCTAACGACCCTGTCCCAATTATATTCTTACTCCAAAATTCCGTCCATATTTACATCATAAAGAATTTGTTCTTGAACTAAGCGGTATTCCAACAGCTCTTCTGGTTTAAACCAATGCTTAATTTCCATATCAGCCTCTTTGACCGAGCCGGAGGCGTGAACTAGATTTCGAATAGATCTATTGTCCGGATCCGACATGCTGTAAGAATCTAAAACGAAGTCGCCGCGGATTGTGCCGACATCCGCCGTCCGAGGTTCGGTGGTGCCGGTAAGCTTCCTGACTTTTTCTACACAGTGGGCGCCCTGCCAGACCATCGCAACAATCGGTCCGCTTGTCATATATTTGCGGAGCTTCTGAAGAACTAAATTTGTAATTTCTATTGGATCATTAGAAAATAATTCCTCTCCTCTATCTTGCGCCGCTTTGATTCTTTTTTCTCCCGTAATTCTCCTCCATTCTGGATCCAGAGTATAAAACGATTCTATTTTGTCTTCAGTTGGTACAAGCATTTTTATGCCAACCAGTTTCAATCCTACTCTCTCATATCTTTTAATAATTTCCCCGATCAAGGTTCTCTGCACGCCGTCAGGCTTCACAATCACTAAAGTTCTTTCTGTTTTAGGATGATTCATACTGCTATTATACACGAGTTAAGATCTCAATTCCTTTTTTAGTGAAGGCGATGGTGTGTTCAAAGTGAGCCGCTCGGCTTTTATCTTTGGTAACATAAGTATAGCCGTCAGACAGACACTTCACCGCGCCTTTGCCTAAAGTAAACATTGGCTCGACCGCGATGACCATACCTTCTTTCAATTCTGGACCTTCTCCAGCTTTAGCGGCATTAGGCACGAAGGGTTCCTCATGCACATCATAACCAACGCCATGTCCAGATAAATCTTCAGCAATACTTAAATTATATTTCTTGGCAATTTCTAAAACTGCTGCGCCGAAGTCTCCGATGTGTCCGCCGATCTTCAGAGTAGAAATCCCCGCGTTAATCGCTTCTTGTGTCGCTCGAATTAGCTTCATACTAGACTCATCACTTTTCCCAACTGGAAGTGTAATTGCGTGATCAGTAATCAGACCGTCAAGCGAGACTCCCAGATCAATCGTCACAATGTCTCCTTCTTTCAATACTTTTTCCTCGCTTGGAATTCCGTGAACCACTTCTTCGTTTATTGAAACGCACAGCACCGCTGGGTAAGGTTTTTTAACATCCTTTGGTGTGTATCCCAAAAATGCTGATATTGCTCCAGCTTCATCCAACAATCTTTCCGCATAGGCATCAAGATCGGAAGTTTTAACTCCCGGTTTTATCTTTTTAGAGACCTCCTTCAAAATCCGCGCATTAATCTGCCCGCATTTGCGGAGAGTCTCTATTTCTTCTGGTGTTTTATAGCGGATCATAAATTAACTATATCTTTTTTACTGCATCTTTTCGCTATTGACTTTTCTACAATGGATTGTTACTATCTTAAGCAGAGGAATACGATGAGATACTTTTTCTTGAGTTTACCCATTGGAGCCTTAGTTCATTTTATTATCAACAAAAGGTTCCCGGTTGGATCCAACCTATTGAAACTGGCCTTTGTTTTCCTAGTAACCATCGCGAGTTTATCGGTCCTACGGATACTAGGATTCTGACAGTGAAATCGGATCGGGCGCGATGCGAGTCGCGCCCTTTTGATTTTATATTTCCCTAATTTAAATAACTCATCCCCTTTCCCCCGCCCGACACGCTGTCAGGCGGGCGGGCCTTCCCTTACAATCAAGGGAAGGGGTATCTCTTCGTTGTTTAGTTCGCTAGACTCGAACGGAGAAACTTCTCCTTTGCAAGGAGAAGTCGAGACGAATAGTCCGGATGAGGTAGAGTAAAGCGAATTTAAGGGGTTATTCCTATTTTCTCCAAAATCTCCTTATGCACCTCTTCAATCGTCTGCTCGCCGTTGATTTCGATGAATTTATAGTATGGATTATTTTTGAAATGATTGAGAGCGGGCAGCACATTCTTCTCGTACCATTCCATCCGCCTTTTTATTTCAGCCGCTTTGTCGTCCACTCGGCCCCTTTCTTCTAATCTATCTGTAGCCCATTCTGGCGAGACATTGATCGAAAGAACGATTGGCTTTTTTCTTTCATAAAATTGCAAAGCTGAATCGATAATCAGCGCTTCATGCGGGCGGCGGGAAATACCATCTAAGATAATATGTTCTTCTCCAGTTTTTATATTATCCACAAAAAATTGAGTCCAAAGCCAGACTGGAATAAATTCCGGCATCAATCCCCCAGCATCTATTATTTCTTTGGTTTTCCGGGCAGTCAGAGAATCCGTCTTGGAAAATTCTCTATGCCTTTCGCCAGTTTCCAAATACAAAACTTTCCTACCCGGATCGTTTTTTTGTAAATAATCAATCAAAAGTTTAGCCTGGGTGCCCTTGCCGGAACCAGATGGGCCGAAGAAAATAAAAGTTTGGGGAGTCATGATCTTATTATAACACCGCAAAAACAAAGGTCACCTTTGCTGACTAGCTTCGCTAGCGCAAGGGTGACCCTTGTTTTTGCTAATACTCTCTAGCGGAAATCTGGGCGTCGATTTTTTTGATGAGATCAATAACTACGGAAACTACAATCAAGAGAGCCGTACCGCCGATAGCGACAGATTGGATACCGGTGAGAGACCGAGTGATGAGCGGTAAAACAGCGATGATGCCTAGGAAAAGAGCGCCCAAGAAAGTCAGCCGAGTAGTAGTTTTGGATAAGTATTCCGAAGTGGAAACGCCTGGACGAATACCAGGAATAAAAGCTCCGTTTCTTTGCAGGTTTTTCGAGATCGAATCTGGATCAAAAGTGATTGCGGTATAAAAGTAAGTGAACATAAAGACGAGAAGAAAATAAAGAATAGCATAGAACCATTGATTGGCGAGAGTAGTCACTACAAATTGGGCAATATTATGAACGATCGAATTGGAAACATTAACCAGGAAGTTCGCGATCATCTGGGGAAATAAAAGAAGAGAGATGGCAAAAATAATCGGAATAACTCCGGCTTGGTTGACTCGGAGAGGAAGATAAGTGGAAACGCCGCCGTACATTTTGTTGCCCCGGACACGTTTAGCGTAAGTGACCGGAATCGGACGCTCTGCCTCGGTAATAATAACTACACCCCAGATAACAAGGAGTGAAGCTACAACGAAAGCAAGATAAATCGGAATTTGGGAAGGGTCTGATTGAATCAGGAAATAAAGCTGGCCGAGCGCACTAGGGAGAGCGGCAACGATTCCGGAGAAAATAATGAGCGAGAGACCATTGCCGACCCCAAATTCGGTCACCAGTTCTCCGAGCCACATAAGAAGTATAGAGCTTGCAGTTACCACGATGATATTTATTGCCATATTGAACGGAGAAAGAGCGCCCAAAATCCCTTGGCTTTTTAAGATTGCCATGAAGCTAAAGGCCTGCACAATGGCTAAAGGCACAGTGAGAAGCCTTGAATACTGGGCAAACTTGCGGCGGCCGGCTTCGCCCTCTTCCTGATAAAGTTCTTTCATTTTTGGAAAGACGATAGTCATAAGTTGCATGATGATCGAAGCGGTAATGTAAGGGCCGACTCCGAGCATGATAATCGAAAGTTTGGAGAGTCCCCCGCCAGAAAAGATATTCAAAAGACCAAGAAAATCATTGCCAGAAAGGAACTGCCCGAGCCTCAATGCATCCACTCCGGGGATCGGGATCACCGCCATGGCTCGGAAAATTACCAAAATAAAAAGAGTAAACAAAATCCTCTTCCTCAAAACAGGATCTTGAAAAACCAGTTTTATTTTTTGCAAAAAGTTAGACATTGTTTTTTGCGACTGAAGCCGAAACAGAAAGGCCTTCAAATTTGAACTTCTTGCTTGATTTGCCGGAGCCCAGGATCTTAATCCTGTTGTCGTCTTTCTTGATAATGCCTTTTTCGCGCAGAGTCGTAAGGCTGACTACCTCGCCCTGTCCAAAGTTTCTCTCTAAAATATCCAGATTGATAGGAATAGTTTTGAGAAATCTGGATTTAAGTGAATTAACTCCCCGGCCACGCAACTTTGGAATGCGTTTTATAATATCGCGCATTTCTGGTCGTTTCTTCCTGCCCGAACGGGCATTTTGGCCTTTGGTGCCTCGGCCAGAAGTCTTGCCGCGAGTGCCGCCGCGGCCGACCTGCTTGGCTTTTCTATTTGCTTTATTTCTTTTTAGATTATGGGACTGCATTTTGATAATTAAAAAATTTAAAGATGGAAAGATTTAAAGATTAATTTTTCCTTCTTTCATTTTTCCTTCTTTTAATTGCGCTAGCGCTTTCACCGCTACCCGCGCATTATTTATTTTATTTTTTGAACGAGAGAGAAACTTAGCTGTTACGCCAGTGATGCCTGCCATTTCGAGCACGGCTCTCGCGGCACTGCCAGCGATAATACCCTTGCCCGGAGAGGGACGCATCATGAGGATCGAGCTTACATATTTTGCCCTAACTTCGTGCGTGATAGAAGAATTATTGGTCATGTTGACCTCGATCATATTCTTCTTGGCATCGCGCATGGCTTTCTCAATGGCAATAGGAGTATCCGCCGCTTTGCCGACTCCGACTCCCACTTTACCCTTCCGATCACCAATCACGACCGAAGCGGAGAAAGAAAAACGACGTCCGCCTGAAACCACCCGGACCACTCTTCTGATTTCTAGAAGCTTATTATCAAATTCTTGCTTCACTCTACCCTCTCGCCTCGGTCCTTTGCGGGGATTTTTTTTAAATTCTTTGTTAAATTCTCTTGGGAGCGTAGCTTTTTCCAGCACGGCAATTACAGGCTCAACTATTTCTTCAGTAATTTGTTCTTGTATTTCTTTTTTGTCTTCTGTATCCATTTTATTAACTCAAGATTAAAATTTTAATCCCGCTTCTCTGGCTCCGTCTGCGATTGCGGCAACCGACCCCGCATAAAGATAACCTCCCCGGTCAAAAACAGCAAGAGAAATTTCCTTCTCCAGAGCGGCTTTGCCGATGTTCTTACCCAAAGCTTTTGCTTTCTCCCGCATGTTCTTGCCTTTTAGAGTTTTAGTGCTACCCGAAAGAAGGGTGGCGCCCCTGCTGTCATCGATAAGCTGGGCGGTAATGTATCTGTTGGATTTAAAAATAGAAAGCCGCGGCTTCACAGAGATACCGAAAATTTTCGCTCTAATGCGCTTCTTTCTCCTTTCTCTCTGAATTTTTTTAATCTTTGTATTCATGTTTTTCCTAGCTACCAGATGCTGGCTACTTTACACTGACTTCTTCCCTTGCTTTCTTCGGATTATTTCGTTTTCGTACCTAAAGCCTTTGCCTTTGTACGGCTCTGGCTTTTTCAGAGCTCTTACTTTAGCTGCAAATTCGCCGACTAACGCTTTATCTATTCCCTGAATAGTGATGACATTTTTAACCGCTTCTACAGTCAGAGAATCCGGGATAGCTACTTCTACCGGATGAGAAAAGCCGAGGGCTAAATTCAGATTTTTACCTTTAACTTCTGATTTGTAACCTACTCCTTCGAGAATCAATTTCTTCACAAATTTTTCTTTCACTCCTTTGATCATGTTTTTCAAGAGAGAGGCATAAGTGCCGAGAAGAGCGTGGGCCAGCTTGGTATTTCTTTTGGTAGTAATGGAGATTCCCTCCGGTACCTGTTCGATCACTACTTCTGGTTTGACTAAAATAGAAAGCTCGCCCAAAGGCCCTTTGACAGACATACTGCCGAAATCAAGGAGGACGGTGACGCCTTGAGGTATGATAATCGGTTTTTTGGCTAATCTAGACATATTTGTTTTAATAAATGCTAAATAAGACTTCACCTCCGACTTTTTGCTTTCTAGCATCTGATCCCTCTAAAATTCCTTTTGGAGTAGAGAAAACCGTCAGCCCTTTGCCGCTTTTATATGGATATATTTCTTTAGCTTGTTTATAAATTCTTCTGGAAGACTTGGAAACTTTTTTGACATCTGTAATGCGCGGATCTTTCTCGTTATAAAGAAGACCTACTTCTAAGAAGAGCTTTTTCTTGCCCTTTTTGGCAACCATGCCTATAAAACCTTTTTTAGAAAGTAGTTCGGCTATTTCAAATTTAATTTTAGAGTAAGGCGCTATCACCAAAGACTTGCGCGCCCTCGAGCCGTTTTTCAATGCTATTAAAAAGTCTGCAATCGGATCGCTTACCATGATGATTTTTTGATACCTGGGATTCTGCCTTCGTTTGCGAGCTCTCGGAAACAGATTCGGCAAAGTCCAAAGTCGCCCATATACCCCCTACCGCGGCCGCATTTAAAACAGCGGTTAGTCGCCCGAGTGCTAAACTTTGGCTTCTTTTTCGACCTTGCTATAACTGATTTTTTAGCCATATTTCTGCAATTAAAAACCCCGCAGGGCTTAGAACATAGTACCAAATTACCCCTGTAAATGCAACAAAAAGGGCCGGTCCTCCGATCCCGGCCCCTTAATTCTCACATAATTACCTATGATACAAACCGGATTCCTCAATGTCGACAAGTCTGAGAGCTACTTCAGATACCTCCAGCTTGGAGAGATTCGACCTATTTGTAGGATATGATTCTCGAGCTAAGTAAAGAATCAAAGTCGGACCCGAGTCCGTATTGAAGCTTAAAATGAAATCTGTCCCGACCGCTACCATAATCTCTTGAAGGTGAGTGTAGCAATTGCCGCTCAACATTTGATCAAGACTTTTGGTTGCATCTCGAATATCGATGTCTTTGAATCCATCTTTTCGAGCCTTCAAAGTGAGAGTTACTTCTTTCTTTAATCCTTCCGATTTGTCCAGAAGAAAAACGAGAATTCTCTTGGCCCAGTCATTTGCATCCTGGGATTGAAAGATGAGATACTTGAGAGCCGCAATTTGCTGATCAGTAACCTTCTTAGTTTCAGACACGTCTTGCGTTTGTGGTACTTGCGTCATATTTGACCTCCACTCGCAAATTATCACACCTTGCAAAGTTAGTCAAATTGAGATAATATATTTTTTATGCAAAAGGATTTTGATAAGTGGAATGAGAAAAAGAAGACTATCAATAACGAGAGAGAGCTGCGCCTGTACCACGCAAGAGAAATATGGTGGTGCTCTTTGGGAATTAACGTAGGAGCAGAAGAGGATGGAACTGGAGAAAAATATGACCGTCCAGTCTTGGTCTTGGCAGGATTAAGCAGGAAAACATGTTTGATAGCTCCTCTCACTTCATCTGGAGAAATACACAAAATGCGTATTCCTATCGGGACTATAGATAGAACTAAAAAAGAAAATTCTGTTATTATTTCTCAAATTAGAGTAATCGATACAAAAAGATTGATTTACAAGATCGGCTTTTTAAACAAAAGTATTTTTGAAACAATAACAAAAGCCATCAAAGATTTGCTCTGATGGCTTTTGTCTTTATGCCTCTCTTGCGAGAGGCGAGCCCGAAGGCACTTGTAAAGCGAGTATAGCAAATCAAAAAAATATGTCAAATACAAATGTGGATAAAAAAAAGAAGAAAGAGGTCTTATTTGTAATCACCAAAGGCAATTTTGGCGGAGCGCAGAGGTATGTGTTTGATTTGGCGACAAGCTTGCCTAAGAGCCGGTTTGAGGCAGTAGTAGCTTGCGGTCAAGGAGAATTGCTGAAGGAAAGATTGAAAGAAGAAAATATTAAAGTGTTGGACCTCCATTCGGAAAGAGAAATAAATTTGAAAAACGATTGGTTTGTTCTTAAAGCTCTAATAAAAACAATAAAGGAAGAGAAGCCAGATATTGTCCATTTTAATTCTTCCAAAATCGGTTTTCTTGGAGCAGTATCTGTTTTATATTTTCATTCCTTCTTTCCATCTTTAAATTTTAAATTTGTCTTTACCAGTCACGGCTGGGCATTTAATGAGAAAAATAGAAGTTTCCTCTCAAGAATAATTTATTATGTTGCTCATTATTTTACTGTCTTGATTTGTGACACAACTATCGCCGTATCCCTCAAAACCAAGAAAGATATAGCTTTTCTGCCTTTTATAGAAAAGAAAATAAAAGTAATCCACAATGGCATTTCGAAATTTGAGACCTTACCGAGAGAAGAGGCTAGAGAAATTTTAGCTGGAGAGAAGAAAGATCGAACTATAATTTTTTCTACTACCGAGTTGCATAATAACAAGGGGATTGATGTAGCTCTGCGCGGCCTGGCTCTTTTGACTCCTGATTTAAGAGAGAAAATAGTTCTTTGCGTAGCGGGTTCCGGAGAAGAAAAAGAAAATTTAGAAAAGCTGACTGCAAACCTAAGCTTGCAAGAAAATGTGAGATTCCTAGGCTTTGTAGATGATGCCAAAAAATTGCTTTCCGGCGCTGATATATTTTTATTTCCTTCCCGGACAGAAAACTTGCCATTTGCTATTCTTGAAGCCGGACTTGTCGGATTGCCGATCATTTCGACAAGCGTCGGAGGTATTCCGGAAATCATAACCGATATGCAAAGCGGCGTTCTAATCCACAAAGAAAGTCCCAAAGAAATTGCGGAGGCTTTGAAATATCTTCTGAACAATCCTAAAAGACAAGTGAGTTTCGGTTCGGCTCTGAAAAAGCAAATTTCTAAAAATTTTTCAAAAGCAAAGATGGTTACAGAAACTATTGGTGTATTTGGATAAGCTCGTTGTGTTCGGAATCTTTGTGCACGGTGCGAGAGTAGTTCTTCATACCCATTAGAATACCTAGCCCTAAGAATTCTACAAGCATATGAGAGCCGCCATAACTCATAAAGGGAATGGTGGTACCGGTGACCGGTAAAAGACCTACATTCATACCGGCGTGAATCACAATATGTGAGAGAAAAATAACGCAGAGCCCCAGTCCGTATAAAATTTCAAAATTTGTTTCCCCCTTATAGGAGATTGCGAGAATACGCCATAATACTACTCCATAGAGCCCAAGAAGTATCAGGATGCCAGCAAAGCCCCATTCTTCGGCATAAGAAGCAAAGATGAAGTCTGTTTGATATTCAGGCAGAAAGTGCAACTTGGACTGGCTACCGTATCCAATACCCTTGCCAAAAAGTCCGCCGGAGCCCACTGCGATAGTAGACTGATAAGCGTTGTAGCCAGCCCCTCGGATATCAGCAAGAGGCGAAATAAAGCTGGCAATCCTCGCCTTTTGATAATCCTTGAAGACAAATGACCAAAGCAAGACAAAAGAAACAAGACCCACAGCAAAAACAAATAGCAGATGACGCTTAGAAATGCCGGAGACCAAAACCATACCGAGCCAAACAAAAAATACAATAATAGCCGAACCAAAGTCAGGTTGTAGCAGAACCAGTGTAAAAATTATAAATGCATAGAGCCCCGAGACTAGGATGTGCCGAACATGCCTAATTTCCACATGCCTGCGACTAAAATATTTTGCAAGCAACAATATTAGCGCGAGTTTCGCGAAATCTGTCGGCTGGAAAGCAAAAGAGCCCAGATTGAACCAGCTCCGTGCTCCCTTAAAAATACTGCCGGAAAGAAAAAGTAGCAGAAGTAGACCCGTGGAAATTAGAAACGCGATGATATTCATTTTACTTTTGCGTAAAAATCTCCAATCAATAAAGGAGGCTAGGAAAAAAATCGAGAGCGAAACTAGAAGCCAGATAAGTTGCTTTTCAGAAAATTTGCTCGGGCTAACAAACGAATCCATGGTTAGGATACCAGCTCCAGAGATCAAGATAACGGCGCCAAAAAGAATCCAGTCAATCCTTTCTGTAATTTTCTTGAAAATATTATTCATGGAGCACTTTACTCAAAAGTTCGATTCGGGCGGGAGTTTCTTTGCAGATAGAAGAAGATATGTCTTGGTAAATTTTCTTCAGATCTTCTGCTTTGGGAGCAAAGTAATAATTGGCGGAGGAAGAGGCGATTGTTTTCAGAAAATCAACGTGGATGTCTTTACCCAAGCCGATGGTAAAAATATTGATGCCGGCTTCTTTGGCCTTGTTTGCCTCTGTAAGAGCTTCGGCTTCAGCTTTCACAGAATTTGAAGTTTTCTCTGAAGTGGCGACTCCGTCCGTTAGAAGAATAATTACCTTAGAAGCATTGTTTTTTTCACGAGAAGCCAGAAGGTCTAAGGCGGCGAGAAGAGCATTGCTAATATTTGTATATTGAGTGCCGACCTTGCCAATATCAATTTTATTGATAGCAGACTTCACAGAAGTAAAATCTTCTGCGATCGGCGAGTCTGGCGGATTGCTGGGCTCTGTGGCAAAGGAGATAACTCCGACTTTATCCCCACCCCGAAGTTGAGAGACGAATTCGACAGCCGCGGCCTTGACCATGGTAAGCGGTTCCGGCGGATTTTTGCCCAAGGAGGCCATCGAGCCACTACGGTCCAAAAGCAGAATTATGTCCGATGATTTCTCGCAAATTTTTTCAGAAAGATTAAACGGTCTGGGCCAGGTGAAGAAAACATCTTCTGACGCAGAACTTTTGAGCCTTTCGACAAAACTGCGGGAAGCGGCAATTGCATTGTCCCTGCCATCTAAGATAACAGCTACAATCTCGATGTTTTGGAGGTCTTTGGTTGATTTATTTGTTACCTTCGCTTCGATTAGAGGGGATTTGTCGGCATCGAGAAGTGGAGAATGAGTAACAGTGAGTTCCGGCGCTGGAGATTTATCCTTAGTCCAAATAATATTTTTGCTTAATTCAAAAGTGACTTTGGCTGGACGGCTTGAGCTCGCTACGACCGGACCTTCAAAAATAGCAGAGGTTTTGTTGCGAGTGAGAGTGACCAAACTCGATCGTTCCGCGAGCAATTTACCATTTACATCGTATACTTTAAATTTGTAAGGCACGTTTAGCGCAGTCGAATCAATATTATGATTTTCGACGAAAGTCAGAAGCGAATATACTCCCGGATAAACTTCAAAAATTCTCGGGTCCGATCTGATTACTGGCGCTAGAGCTTCAGCCGAGCAGACAAGAGAGCAGGACCCGCCGCAATCAATCCCGGTCTCATCTCCATTTTTAAAGTTATCAAAGCAAGTCGGCGCTTTGTACCAGTATTTCCAAAACACAATGAACGCCGAGGCGGTCAAAACCAAAACCACCGACCAAAAATAAATAGCTTTCCTTCTAGACGACCAGTCTGACATGGGTTAAGTATATCCCAATTTTGCCCACACCCCAAGTGTGGTTGCAAAATTGAGGACTCCGAGGTAATTAAAATTATTCTGATTCTTGTGTCAGAGCTAGCATTTGCCTTCTTACATCATCTAATTTAGCATAGGCATTCTCACTCTGATACATGATTTTAGTTCGTTCTTCATCAGGTCTTTCTTTATCTTTCAACTGTTTCTCACATTCTGTAATTTCTGCGAGCAATGCCTCCTCTTGCGCTTGCAATTCTTCCATACTGCTTTTTTTAGGAAAGTCTTCCATATTTTTTAACTAATATTAATACAAATAGTCTAGCACTGATTGCTAGCGTGTAAAGTTAGTTTAATACTCTGTGCTGGCGGCTAGCTACTCTCCCTTTTCAAGTACCATCGCCTCAACAGAGCTTAACCCGCCCGAATCGCAAGATGAGCTTGCGAATCGTTGCGGGCGGGCTTCCGTGTTCGGAATGAGAACGGGTGTGAAGCGAATACTCGGAGCTTCGCAAGACCGGAGCACGACGGTGCGAGGTGGGGTCGCAGAAATTTTCAGCAGAAAATTATCTGTGATTGACCACTGCGACAAATTAATTATTACATGGACTATCAATACCAACTACACAAGGTCCATATCCTACAGAATTATTTTTAATATAAAAAAATATTCCACCTAAAACTAACAAGATCAGTAAGATAAAAAGTATATATTTCCTGTTCATATATTTATTATATATTTTGTTCTGGCGACTAGCTACTCTCCCCTTACGAGTACCATCGCCTCAACTAGGCTTAACTTCCGTGTTCGGAATGAGAACGGGTGTGACCCTAGCGACAAATCACCAGAACAAAAGATACAATTCATTATATTAAATATTGATTCCTTGAATGCGGACCCCTCTAAAAAGAGAGGTGGAGGCGCCAGAAGGAATCGAACCTTCGACCTACCGATTACGAGTCGGTTGCTCTACCAACGTGAGCTTTGGCGCCCCATTAAAACAAAAAGAACAATTCCACATTCAAAGAATCAAATTGCAGGCTACTTGTTTATATAGTTCTATAAAGCAGGATAAAATGCTTGTCCCGCGAAGCTCTGTAAAGAGCGAAGTGGGAGCGATTTCCGAATTTCCTAATAGAATGGAAAATTAGTACGCCTTGGCTTAATAGGTTACCCTACTTACACCTAGCGCCTATCAACGTGATCATCTCTCACGATTCTCATAACGATTCCTAATCTTGGGGCTGGCTTCCCTCTTAGATGCTTTCAGAGGTTATCCTTGCCCGACATAGCTACTCGGCAGTGCCCTTGGCAGGACAGCCGATACACCAGAGGTCAGTTCACTCCGGCCCTCTCGTACTAGGAGCGAATCTTCTCAAGAATCAACGCCTGCAGCAGATAGGAGACCAACCTGTTTTGCAACGGTTTGAACCCAGCTCACGTAACACTTTAAATGGCGAACAGCCATACGCTTGGAAGCTT
>OBEQ010239280.1_pt1 | contig 25369 bp, 25 predicted proteins | sample 1670901 | NCBI WGS metagenome assembly OBEQ01 (sample SAMEA104232315, study PRJEB22302) | groundwater metagenome | biome: forest; feature: aquifer; material: groundwater | place: USA | collected 2011-08-07 | depth 5.4 m | reverse complement strand
TCTTCAGCGCTTCGGGTGAGAACTCTTCATTGCGGAATTTTTCTACGAGATCGAGAATCATTTCGTGGCTATTTCCTTCTTCGAGGATTTTTCTCCGCCGAGCATAGATGATGGTGCGGTGTTTGTTCATGACATCGTCGTATTCCACGAGGTGTTTTCGAATGTCGAAGTTGTGGCCTTCCACTCTTTTTTGAGCGGACTCAATGGAGCGAGAGATAAAGCCATTTTCAATCGGCATATCTTCCGGCACCTTCAGCGTCTCCATCAGAGATTTCATGCGGTCTCCGCCGAAGAGTCTCATCAGCTCGTCTTCCATCGAAACGTAGAATTGGCTCAGGCCCGGATCGCCCTGACGTCCGCTTCGGCCGCGCAACTGGTTATCAATCCGACGGGATTCATGGCGCTCCGTGCCGATCACCGCAAGGCCGCCGACAGCACGGACTTCTTCTGGAATCTTGATGTCCGTCCCTCGGCCTGCCATATTTGTGGCAATCGTGATCGCTCCTTTTTCTCCGGCATTGGCAATGATCTCGGCTTCTCGTTCGTGATGTTTCGCATTGAGCACCTGGTGCGGGATGCCGGCATTCCGAAACATCTCTGAAAGAATTTCAGATTTCTCCACGGAAATCGTGCCCACCAGGGCGGGCTGTCCCTTCTGCTGCATTTCTTTCACGCGCTTCGTGACGGCTGAAAATTTTCCAAAGGTTGATTTATAAATGAGATCATTGAGATCGGCACGAGCAACGTTGACATGTGTTGGAATCATAATTGTCTCGAGGCTGTAGATCTTCGCAAATTCCTCTGCTTCTGTGGCGGCGGTACCAGTCATGCCCGCCAGTTTTTTAAAAAGACGGAAATAGTTCTGGAAGGTGATCGTGGCAAGGGTTTTACTTTCCTTCTGGACATCAACATTTTCCTTCGCCTCAATCGCTTGATGAAGGCCTTCACTGTAGCGCCTTCCCGGCATCATGCGCCCCGTGAATTCATCGATAATGACAACCTCGCCTTCTTTCACCATGTAGTCCACATCCTTGCGAAAGAGTGTCATGGCCTTGAGGGCTTGTTCGATATGGTGAACTTCTGTTGCTCCGGCCTCCGTATAGATATTGTCCATGCCCAAAAGCTCTTCCATTCTCTTCACCCCCTCCTCGGTGAGAATACAACTTTTCCCTTTTTCGTCGATTTTGTATTCTCGTTCTTCTTGAAGCTGGGTCACGAGCTGAGAGTATTTTTTGTACTTCTCCGTCGACTCTGCGGCTGGCCCGGAAATGATGAGGGGAGTCCTTGCTTCGTCGATGAGGATCGAGTCGACTTCATCGACGATGGCGAAGTGAAGAAATCGTTGGACGCAGTCTTCGAGAGCGATGGTCATGTTGTCGCGAAGATAGTCGAAGCCAAACTCATTGTTCGTGCCATAGGTGATATCGCACTCGTAAGCCTGTTTCTTTTCCTGCGGACTTTGACCGTGGTAGATGACGCCGACCGAAAGGCCAAGAGCAGAAAAAAGAAAGCCCATCCATTCGGAGTCACGTCGAGCGAGATATTCATTCACCGTGACGAGATAGGCACCTTTTCCTTCGAGCGCGTTCAGATACAGGGGAAGGGTTGCCACAAGGGTTTTTCCTTCGCCAGTTTTCATTTCGGCGATTTTTCCTTCATGCAGCACAATGCCTCCGACGAGCTGCACGTCAAAGGGGATCATGTCCCACTCTTTTTCATGGCCACGAACAAGAAATTTTTTCCCCATCAATTTTTTGCAAGCGTGTTTGACCAGGGCAAAGGCTTCGGGGAGAAGATCATTCAAGCTCTCGCCTTTCCGAATTCTTTCTTTGAATGATTGCGTTGTGCTGGGAATCTCCTCTGCGGAAAGGCTTTCAAATTCCTGTTCAAAATGCTTTACACGCTCAACAAGCGTCCGGCAGCGTTTGATTTCTTTTTCATTGGGATCACCGACGATGGAGGAGAGGAAACGAAGAATCATGAGATCAGAGGAAATTGTTCAAGAAGTTGACGATCGTTTTGGGAGACTAGCTGAAATGTGGAGAGGAAACGAAGAATCATGAGAGGAGTGGGAATTGTTCGAGAAATCGAGGATCATTTTGATACAAGAGACGTATATCACGGATCGAGTATTTGATCATCAGGAGGCGCTCAATGCCGGCGCCAAACGCAAAGCCTTGGTATTTTTCCGGATCAATGCCGCTTGAGCGAAGTACATTGGGATGCACCATCCCGCAGCCCAGCATCTCGACCCACCCGGATTGCTTGCAGAGGCTGCAGCCCTTGCCATTGCATAGCACGCACGTCACATCTGCCTCAAGTCCCGGCTCCACAAAAGGGAAAAAGCTGTTGCGAAATCGGATATTCAGCTCGGGATGAATGAGTCTTCTGAGCGCGACCGTGAGAATGCCTTTCAGGTTGCTCAGGTTCGTGGTCGTGTCGACCATGAGGCCTTCAAACTGGTGGAATATCGGGCTATGCGTGGCATCCATTTCGTCATTTCGATAGACACGCCCGGGGGAGACGACGCGAATCGGCGGTGTGTTTTTTTCCATGTGGCGGATTTGAACCGAAGACGTCTGGGTTCGGAGCAAGTACGGAATATCCTTGATCCAGAGGGTGTCCTGCGTATCCCTGGCGGGATGATCCGGTGGAACATTAAGCGCAGAAAAATTGTGGTAGTCGTCTTCGACTTCAGGACCCTCCGCGATATCAAAATTGAGCGCCGTGAAGGTTTCTTCTACTTCCTGAATAAATTTGGTAATGGGATGCAGACGTCCTTGTGGCGTAAGGCTTCCGGGAAGACTGGTGTCAAAAAAATCTTTTCCGATTTTTTGACGCTGGTGCTGCTCAAGCGCAAGAAGATGAGCATTGAAGCCTTCTTCAAGATCTTTCTTGAGATCGTTGGCCAATTTTCCGACCGTTTTTTTCTCCTCCACCGATAAGTCTTTGATATTCTTGAGCATCGCGGTCAGCTCACCCTTCCTCCCCAGAATCCGATGACGAAATTCCTCCGCTTCATGGCGATTTTTTGTCGCCTGGAGTTCACTGAAGGCTTTTTCCCGAAGCTGTTCGAGTTTTTTACGCATCGGTCGTCAAAAATGCCTTTGGATCGTACCATTCTCCTCATCCTTGATCAAGGAGCGGCGTTTGAGTTTTCTCACTCTTCTTTTATTCTTGAGCAATGGCGTAAAGTTCCAGCAGCAACGTGATGACGATCACCATCCCTGCCGTGAGCCAGGTGCAATTTCTGAGCACCAAAAGGCCCAGAAGAGCACTCGAGCCAATTCCAAGGATGAATCCTTGGCGAAGGGAAATATTGCAATGATTCATGAGAAGGGCATCTCGATAGAGAAGCAATCGGATGCCGTAACCGAGAAGCGCGGCAACGCTGCTCAGGGCAAAAAAGAAACTCACAAAAAAAAGTGAGATGGCCAGCAGCCCATCTTGCTCAGGGTTGAGTCGGTGGATGATAAAGTACAGCGAAAGACTGCTCACCACGGCGGCAACCAGAAGGGCGAGGACAAAACGATTCACAATCATGGAGCGTCATGAGTCAATCCGTATCGTATCAACAAAATGCGAAATTTCATAATCCCCACCTTGGTCAATGATGGCAATGATATCAAATCGAAAAAAAGCCTCATCACGATTATTTTTTAGTCGATAATTATTCGCGGTTTGTCGAAGACTTCTTCGTTTGTGGGCGGTCACCATGTCTTCGGGGTATCCATACTCGACGGCACTCCTTAATTTTACTTCGCAAAAAACGAGCTCATCCTTGTCTTCCATAATGAGGTCGATTTCTCCGTAGCGACATTGCCAGCCCTGAGTGAGAAAACGGTACCCCTTCTTTTCCAGATAGGCTCTTGCGAGCGATTCTCCGAGGTCTCCTTTCAGTTGATTGATGGATGGCATGGGAAAATCCTATTCCCAGGTGAAAGTTCTGTCCACCCAACTAATCAGCGATTGCATTTCTTCAAAGCGGTCGTTCGATCCGAGCAGGATCATGAGGGTTGTTTGATGGGGGACGTCGGCCACGAGTGATACCAGCGCTTGCCCGGCGGAAGGACTGGTGCCGGTTTTCCCCGCAATAATGCGATCCGATACGGAACTTCCCAGCAAGAGATTGGTATTTTTTACCCGATGGAGGTATTTGCCGTCCGTGGAACGCAAGACAGCCTCCTTTTCTCTCATGACGGATTGAAGAAATCCATCCTGGAAGACGAATTTTGCCAACTGCGCGAGATCAAAGGCGGAAGCTTTATTGCCATCGTTCATGCCCGCGGGATCCATGAAGCTGCTCTGAGCAAGCCCGAGTGTTTTTTTCTTCTTGTTCATGAGCGCAACAAATTGTTCCGTTGATCCGGAAACCGCCTCGCCAAGGACAAAGGCCGCATCATTGCCAGAATCAATGAGCAGTCCTCGGAGTAAATCGCGGACGCTCATTTTTTCTCCGGCCACCAGTCCCATCCGTGAGCCACCAACTTTTTTGACGGTCGAAGAAACCGTCACCACCTCATCGAGATCCATTTTTTCTCGAACGATGATCGCGGTCATGAGTTTCGTAAGGCTGGCAATGGGCAATGGCTCCCAGATATTTTTTTGGTACAATATTTCATTCGAATGACTTTCGAGAATAAGCCCTGCTTTGGCATGGATTTCGGGGGGTTTCTCTTCTTTTTTTGTGATGGCCAAGGGTGCCAAATCCAGGCTGAAGGGTGGCACGGTCTTCTTTACTGGCGCGCTCAAAAGACTTGCTGGAATCAAACTGGCCAGAAGATAGGCAACGACTTTATCCCACATAAAAATTAGCCAATGTGTGTGATTTCAAGCTCCGTATACGGCTGGCGGTGTCCGTAAACACGGCGATAATTCTTTTTAGCTTTCATTTTGTAGACACGGATTTTGTCTGATTTGTCCTGGCTCAGGATTTTGGCCTCGACGGTTTTCTTCAAAAAGGGAGTGCCGAGTTCAACGGCTTTTCCATCCTGACTCGTGAGCAAAACACTCTCAAAGGTGTAATTCTTACCAGGCTCAACATTGAGTTTCTCGACTCGGATTTTGTCACCCTCTTTGACGAGGTACTGTTTTCCACCCGTATAGATGACGGCAAACATAATCATGAAGAAAAAGCTTGGAAAATATACCCTCTGTCTTTCTTTTTGGCAAGCGAAAGAGCCCTAGGAACCGATGATTCGCGAAAGGATGCTCTCGCGACTGCCTCTGGAAAGGGTCATGAGCGGTTTTTCCAGGGTGTGAATGCTGAGCTCATCCTGGTAGACGCCAAGAACCGATGGAAGCAGATAATACCTGAGCCCCCGCTGTTCACAGAATTGGACCAGGTTGATGGTCTGTTCGATGTTGTCACCCTGGACAATCGCATCGATACCTTTTTCTTCAACGATGGACTCCAGTTGGTTGAGTTTTCCGACCACCGGTACTCCGGCGATTTCTTTTTCGCCGGTACCATAGCCGTCCAGAATGGCCACGACAACAAAAGGGGAATGATGTTCTTGCAATAAGCGGATGAAAGAATGCACGCCGCGATTCGTGCCGATCACGAGAAGTTTTGTGATGCCTTTGCCCTGTTTCAGGAGTCGCTGTTCAAGCTTTTGCATAATGATATGAAATAGGCTCATGAAGGCGCATCCGAAGAGAAAGAGGGAAAGAAGAAGCAGTCTGGAAAAAAATTCTCGTTGAACAAAATAAAAAAGAAGCCCAAAGGCAGCAGTTGCGGTCATCCCGGCAATGAGTATTTTGGCCACATGAGAGAGCTCATGAATTCGAGCTGAAAGACGATAGCCTCGAAGCACCAGGAGGCAGCCGATCCAGACCGCAGCACTGAGCATTCCGATGAGGAAAACCTGAGAAAAAGGAAGATCGGTCGAAAAGATAAATCCGACTCGCAAAAAATAAGCAACGCTAAAAGCGAGCAAGAGAACGGGGAAATCAAGAAGGATCGTGATCGCGCGAAGAGTTTGTCTCATACCTAAGCCATGAACCATGGCAAAAATAACAAAACCATGGTATCATGATCCAACCGTAATAAAAGTCATGAACGCTCTTCTCACCCAAAAAAGGAAAACCGTCCATACCCATGTCTTCATGACCATGGTCGGCATGATCCGTACCGTGACGGCATTTGTGCTTATCTTTTCCTTGCTGATGCTGCTTTCCAACTGGTCGGCGTACCAGCACATTGTGCTGGACTGGTTTGGGGCCAATACCATCATCACTCCAATGGCAGGGCAAGCCATTTATCCGGTAAAGCCGCTTCTTGCATGGGCTGAAAAGAACGATCCGAGATCTCTTTTTTCGCTTGGGAGTCTTGGCGAACTTTTCCCGCCCGATATGCGACTCGAAATCCCCTCCGTGTTTTCCGGCACCATCCCGGTGAAAAATGTGGAGAAACAGGATTTTGATTTCAAAAATTATTACAGCTCCGAAAACGAAATTCAAAAGGCGCTTCGTGAAGGGGTCGTACACTATCCCTTCACCGCGACTCCGGACCAGTACGGCAATGTTTTTATCACCGGCCATTCTTCTTACTACCCTTGGGACAAGGGACACTACAAGGATATTTTCGCCCTCCTGTACAAGCTCGAAGTAGGGGACGAGTACAGCATCTATTTCTCAGGGAAAAAATATACCTATCGCGTCACGGACCATTTCGAAGTGGAGCCGGATGATATTTCGGTCCTCGATCAGCCCACCGATCAAAAAATCTCAACCCTCATGACCTGCACGCCCGTGGGCACGACATTGCGAAGACTGATTGTGAGGGGAAAGCTACAGTGATTGGCCAATAAAATCGCACAGGTCCACGAGCCGGGCGCAGTACCCCCATTCGTTGTCGTACCAGGCGAGGATTTTCACGAGGTTGTTTCCGACGACCATGGTGGAAAGACCGTCGATGATCGAGGAGTGGGTGTTACCTTTGAAATCAATCGATACAAGTGGTTCAAAGGACACCTGAAGAATCCTGTTGAGTTTTCCTGCTGCTGCTTTTTTCAGCACGTCATTGACCTCCTCGGCGGTCACTTTTTTTTGTGCCACAAAAACAAAGTCCGTGATGGAGACCGTGGTCGTGGGCACCCGAAGCGAAAGGCCGGTGAGTTTCCCTTTGAGTTCCGGAATAATTTTTCCAACACTTTCAGCGGCTCCGGTGGTTGTCGGGATGATCGATGCGGAGGCTGTGCGAGAACGCCGAAGATCTTTGTGATGAGCATCGAGTGTGGACTGATCATTCGTGAAGGAGTGCACGGTCGTCATAAGACCCTTCTCAACTCCAAAAGCTTCGTGAAGGATTTTCACGACTGGTGCGAGGGAGTTCGTCGTGCAGCTTGCATTGGAAATCAGCTGATGTTGTTTTGGATCATACTGATCTTCATTCACGCCCATGACGATCATGACATCGAGGGGATCTTTCGGTGGGGCCGTGAGAATCACTTTCCTGGCGCCACTCGAAAGATGCCACCCGACCTGCTCTCGTGTTCGAAAAACGCCGGTGGCTTCGACAACGATATCGACGCCACATTCTTTCCAGGGGATTTTCAGTGGGTCGCGTTCTTGGAAGGACCGAATTTTTTTCCCATCCACAATGAGCATTTTTTCATCGCTGCTGACATCTTTTTCAAAGATGCCGTAAGTAGAATCGTATTTGAGCAAATGGGCGCTTTCCTCGGTTGGATGCGGATCATTGATGGCTGCGATCTCAATGCCCGCATGGTCAAAAGCTTGACGAAAGAAAACACGCCCGATTCTCCCAAAGCCATTGATGCCAACTTTTATCTTCATAAGAAAAGTAATCTTGCGAGAACTCTAAAAGAGAATACGTGCTGAATCAAGCCAGAAGATAGGGTTTTATCTTTTCTCGAAGTTCTTCATGGTCGCCTGAGAAGATGCCGGTGGGAATTTCCCGTCGTCGACCTTCGATCACGACATTCAGGGTGACGGGTTTTTCTCCCGGGTAGTTCATGAGCATGGTTTTGATTTTTTTCAGGTCAGCAACTTCCACTCGATCGTGGAGCGAAAAGCGCAGCGCATGCGGAATGGGCATTTCGTTGTCCTCGAAGTCTTCGGGCGCTGCCACTTCTTCCCGAAAAAAAGTTGATTCTTTCGGATTAAAAAGACCTTGTTCTTGAGCGTTTTCTCGCATGGACTGAATGCTCGCTTTTTTCAGGCTCATGGCGATCAGCTGAAGTTCTCCACCGCGATAGCTCACCTTGCCTCGCGCCATCAGGAAGTATTCATCATTGCTCAGGATATCCGAGTCCTTGATCTTCTCGTAGACTCTGGGAAAGATCACCACAGGAATTTTCCCTGAGAGATCCTCAAGCTCAAGGACCGCCATCGACTCTCCTTTTTTTGTCGTCATTTTGCGCACCGAATTGACCAACCCTCCGATCTCCATTTCGTTGCCTTCTTGAGAAGCCTTGAGACTGCCCATCAGGGTGACCTTGCGCTTCATATATTCTCGCAGTCCGTGAAGTGGATGATCGGATACGTAGATTCCAAGGGCCTCTTTTTCCCACTTCAGCTTTTGAAACCAGCTCGCAACTTCGGATTTCTCGAGCTCCAGCGGGTGATGTTCACCATGCTCTTCGAGCATCTCGAAGAGGTGCGTTTGATTCACCACTTGGCCTTTGGCGTTTTCCTTGGCATAGGCAATGAGACGCTCCACGGATCGCATCAGCGCATTGCGATCGCCGAAGGCATCGAGCGCGCCGCTCATGATCAGGGCTTCCAGAGATTTTTTATTCACGCATTTTTGAGGAACTCGCTCCAAAAAATTTCCGAGGTTGCTGAAGGGCGAATCTTTCCTCGCCTTCAAAATTTCAGTAATGGTGTCCTGGCCGAGATTTTTGATGGCCGAGAGTCCATAGCGGATAGTTTTTTCATCAATGACCGTAAAGCCTTCAAACGACTGATTGACTTCTGGCGGAAGCACCTTGAGTCCCATAAGTTCGCATTCACCGATATCGATCACCACCCGGTCGATGTTTTCTTGATCACAGGTCAGGAGCGAAGCCATAAACTCGGCCGGGTAATGAGCCTTCAGGTAGGCGGTCTGATACGAGATCATGGCGTAGCAGGCGGCATGAGACTTATTGAAACCATAATTGGCAAAAGGCTCAATGACCTTGTCGAAGATCTCGGTGGCAAGTTCTTCCCGGTAGCCTTGCTGCACGCCCCCCTGGATAAATTTTTCTCGTTGAGCTTTGAGTTCTGAAGCAATCTTTTTTCCAATCGCGCGACGTAACAAGTCCGCTTGGCCAAGGGAAAAGCCTGCAAATTTTTGTGCAATCTGAAGGATTTGCTCTTGGTACACGGCAATACCGTAGGTCTTTTCGAGGATGGGTTTGAGATCTTCGTGAACGTATTTCACCTTTCGCTGCCCGTGTTTGCCGGCAATGTAATCGGGGATAAATTGCATCGGACCTGGGCGGTACAAAGCGCCCATGGCAATGATGTCCTCAAACGTCGAAGGCTTGAGATCTTTGAGGTAGCGCTTCATGCCAGAACTTTCCAGCTGAAAGACGCCGGTTGTTTTGCCCTCAGAAAGAAGCTCAAACGTCTTCTGGTCATCCATGGGCAGCTGGCTCAGATTTATTTTTCTTCCTGTTCGGCGCTCGATAATTTTTTTTGCCAATCGAAGAATCGTGAGATTTCGAAGACCGAGAAAATCCATTTTCAAAAGACCCAAATCCTCGAGCGGCTTCATCGAATATTGCGTAATGATGCTGTCATCATCACCGGGAGCTTTTTGTAGCGGACAATGACGAGTGAGCTGATCTTTGGAAATGATCACCGCACAAGCGTGAACGCCTGCTTGACGAACGGTGCCTTCGAGTTTCAACGCGGTGTTGTAGATTTTTTTGAATTGTTCGTTTTTCTCGTATTCCTCTTTGAGCTCGCTCTCCTCTTCGAGCGCTTCTTTCAGCTTTGTACCGGGGCGAGAGGGAATCAGCTTCGTGAGGCGATTCATTTCTTGAAAAGGAATGCCCTGGACTCGACCGACATCTTTTACCGAAGCCTTGGCCGCGAGAGTCCCAAAGGTAATGACCTGGGCAACGTTTTCTCGGCCGTATTTTTGCTTCACGTATTCGAGCACTTCGTCGCGTCGTTCATCTTCAAAATCAATATCGATATCCGGCATGGAGACACGCGCGGGATTGAGAAAGCGCTCGAAGAGGAGATCATACTGGAGGGGATTGAGATCCGTGATCTTCAGGCAGTAGGCGATAATGGCTCCGGCAGCAGAGCCCCGGCCCGGGCCCACGAAGATACCCTGCTCCCGGGCATAGCGAATGAGATCCCAGATAATCAAGAAATATTCATCAAAACCCATTTTGCTAATCGTTGTCAGCTCATAGTTCATTCGCTCCACAAGACTTTTTTCTTCACCCTTCAAGTGCTCCATTCGACTGTCGAAAATGTCTTGGATGCTCGCCTGCAGATGATAGCGTTCGACCAGGCCCTCGGCGACAAGATGGCGAAGAAACTCAACCGCACTCTGATTTTTCGGCGTCTTGAAGGAAGGGATGAGATTTTTCCCAAAATTAAATTGAACCTTGCAGCGCTTCGCAATCTCCTCAGTATTTGAAATTGCTTCCGGCAGATTCGGAAAACGCGCCTTCATCTGCTCTTCGGTTTGCATCGAGAAATCATCCGTGAGGCGAAAGCGATGAGCATCCGACATCAAGCGATTGTCCTTGATGCAGAGCAGTACGTCCTGAGCTTCGCGATCATCTTGAGTTGGATAATGGACATCATGGGTCGCGACGAGAGGTGTGCCGAGAGATTTTGCGGTTTCGATGAGCATGGTATTTACCGCGGCCTGATTCTCCAGCGCGGGATGATCCTGGAGCTCGATGAAGACATTTTCTCGTCCAAAAAGATCCTGAAGTCGTTTCAGATGGCTCCTCGCTTCTTCGTGCATGCCCGAAAGCAGGAAGTGGGAAATGAGGCCCGAGAGTCCGGAGGTCAAAACAATCAGTCCTTCTCGATAGGTCTCCAGGAGTTCCCAGTCGATACGCGGGCGGAAATAAAATCCTTCCAAATACGATTTCGTCACGATCTGGAGAAGGTTTTCGTACCCCTTTTTATTTTCCGCGAGGAGAATGAGCTGATGGGTTTTGGTATCAATCTTCGGTCGTCGCTCGGTCCTTTTCCCGACCGCCATGGCACATTCTACGCCGATCACCGCGTGCAGATCGTGATGTTTGGCAGCTTTGTAAAATTCAATGGCACCGTAGAGATTGCCGTGGTCCGTAATGGCGAGCGAGCTTTGTCCGAGATTTTTTGCTGTTTTCACATATCGAAGAGGGCTGCCAAGACCTTGGAGCAGGGAATAGTGAGAATGAACGTGAAGATGAGCGAAGGACATCGTTAATCAGCGAGAAGGTGGAGGTGGATATGAAAGACTTCTTGACCACCCTTTTTGCCCACATGAAAGCGCAGTTGGTAGCCTTCGAGTTTCAAGCTTTCAGCAATTTTTTTGGCATCCCAGATCAGATGACCCATGAGAGCTTGGTCGCCTTCTTCCATGGCTTTCACCGAATCAATATGTTTTTTTGGGACAACGAGGACATGATGCTTAGCCTTCGGATGAATGTCATAAAACCCCACTGCCTGTGAGCCTTCGTAGACCATGTTCGAAGGGATTTCTTTCCGAATGATTTTACAAAAAAGACAATCGGTCATAAAGAAAAATAAGAGCGAAATGATGGTAGCACTTCTCTTCAGCTTGCTGAAGATGCTTCCGCCGAAATTCCTCCTTTCATTTTTTAGGTTTTTTAAAGAAAAATCCTGTGTATTGTTCTCCGCGAACGGATTCTCTTTTCACTTGCTGAAATCCTACTGATTCAAGAATAGTAATCAATTCTTGGTGAGGGAGATGGAGTGATTTTCGAGTGCTCGGAGGATAAGAAACCTCGCCTATGGCCACTCGAGTAGTCCATTCTCTCATGAACCCCGTTGAACTGCCTGGAGTAAATCCTGGAGTGTCATCGGGCGGGGCTTCTTTTCTTATCACCACTTCATGAAGTTGATGGCGAACACCCTCGATATCCACGACACAGTTACACTCGTCACGTTCCGTATCGAGTTGTTCCTGAGTCGTCACATCGATGTACATCTCACCTCCGGGGGTTATAATCCGAAAAAAACTCTGAGCGGATGTGAGAACCGCTTCTATCCATCTTGACCGTTCTTCCGGGCCACCTCCTTCTTCCCAACCCAGAACATAATTGATAGAACTTCCACGACAAAGAACAAAATGAAATCGGTTTTGTAGCTCATGGTCATCTCCCAATTCATGCCAGGTTTTTAGCCAAAACTGAAGAGAAAGATTGAGTCTTTGAGTCTCTTTCCGGCATGCCTCGATCATGTTTTGACTTCCATCGCTACACCACCAAACAAACTCGTCCGGATGAGATTGCTGAAGAAGATCGATGGTTCTGAGAATGCCAAAACCAGTCCCAATAGCTACATCAGCGACGTGGATTGGCGAGCCCTGCGCTAGAATTCCTTCACTCTGAAGGGCAAGCTTCCTTTCCAAGAGTGCTCTCTGCCAACTTTTTGCCAGCTCTTCCTCATTGTACTCCTCTCGAAGAAAAGCACCCCAGATCAAACTGATTGGTAAATGTGAACCTTCCATAGGTTCTAAGTCCCCTGTTTTAGAAAAACTACCTTTGTCTAAAGCCATAATTTCAGCTCATCGTTAATCAATAAGACCTTCCAGAATCCTTTTGTAGCTTTCGTAACGAGCTTGATTGAGCTGGTTTCCCTGAAGAGCATTTTTTACCCCGCATTCTGGCTCGTGATCGTGTGAGCAGTCATCATATTTGCAAGAATCTTGAAAAGCTTCAAACTCTGGAAAATAGTTACGAAGCGATGTCCGAGAAATTTGTGAAACATCGAGATTTCTGATCCCGGGAGTATCGATCAGGCAAGATCCATCGGCCCAGCGATAGAGAGAGGAAGCCGTTGTGGTATGTCTCCCTTGCCCGGTTCTCACGCTTACCGTTTTGGCTGCCAGGTTCTGGCCAGGAATGAGAAGATTGATGAGAGAGCTTTTTCCGACACCGCTATTTCCCACCAGGACGGCGATCTTCCCCCGAAGGGCTTCCTGGAATTCTTTAAATCCGACTCCAGAAGTGGCGGAGGTTTCGAAGACCGGAATACCAAGCGTATTTCGATACTCGCCAAGAATCGGATCTCTATCTTCGGTGAGATCAGCTTTGTTCAGCACAATCACAGGAGCAACACCCCCCTCCTGACACAAAATGAGATAGCGATCGATAAGGCCGGCATGAAATCGCGGCTCCGCTGCAGCAGCCACGATGGCAGCGACATCGATATTGGCGGCCACCACCTGTTCTTCTTTTGCTCCAGGCGAAAATCGACTACTGTCTCCACGAATGCGAGCCAAAAAATTCTTCCGCGGCTCTCTTCCGATGATCCAGTTCCCATCCTCTCGGCTCTGGAATTGCACTCGGTCACCAACCACCAACTGTTGACCAAGGCTAAACGGAATACCCCTCTCGAGTTTGCACTCAAAATACTCATCATTCCCCAAGACAAGAAAGACTCCACTTCTGACCGCAGCCACGATACCAATAGAAACCGATTCTGTTTCTCGACTCTGAAAAGATTCCCATGTGATATCCTGGTCAGGGTCTCTTCGTGATAATCCAAGACTTTTTGCCTTAGCCTTTCCTTTTTTTTCCAAAGCTTTTTTGTTCTGATGTCGGTCGTAACGATTTGGTCTTTCTTTGGACATAAAAAATAGTGAATCGGATAAGAGTATAAGCCTTCAGTCAGCTTTTTTCCAGCGATGTCAACCGAACACCGGTCAGACTGACCCTTCTTCTGTTTTGAGAAGCCTGCTCGATAATGTGAAGAACAACCTCATCAAAATTCATCTCAGGCTCTGCGGCGAGCACAAAGGCACCTTGAGGATGAAAGGCCACTTGTCCGTTAACTTCCAAAAAATAAAGAATGCCATCATCTCCCAAACGAAAATCAATACGGCAATAACCATTGATATCAAGTACATCAACAATCTTTTGAGCGTTCTCAAAAAGCTTTCGACGAACATCACAGGAGAGATCCTGTGGAGTTTCTACACCGATCGTATCGTTATCCCTTGTTTTTAAACGAAAATCATAAGTTCTTGAAGTTTTGTAAGTATATTCCACTGGCCCCATAATCTCCTTTCCCTCCAAGAAGGTCATACTCAAATCTCTGCCAGGAATAAATCGCTCCACCAAAATATTCCGTTGGTATTTTTTCCAAACAGATTTGAGCTGCCGGTGAAGCTCATCGCAATCCGAGACGACACAGTGTTCATCCATGCCCAGACTGGACCCCTCGCTGTTGAGCTTGACGAGCAGGGGAAAAGGAAGGCTGTCCTGAAGGAGAAGTGCTTCGATATCTTGCTCAGAGCCAAGAACTTTCCCCCAAGCCATGGAAATGCCCTGTCTCTCCAGCAGACGTTTGGTGAGCGCTTTGTTATGACAGACGAGCAATTCGGTTGGTCCTGGGCCCGTGTAACGATACCCCAATTGTTCTAGGAGCGCCGGATACAAAGCTTCGCGTGCGGCTCCTTCGAAACCCTCGGCTACATTAAATATAATGTCCGGTTGGTATTCTATAAGCTTTACCATCCATATTCGCACATCCTGGATGGCCTCGATGGTCTCGCAATCGTGCTCACTTTCAATAGCCTTTCGGAGACGATCAATGGTTGCCTGACTGTCAAATTCAGCTTCTTGCTCAGATTGGCCACGATTGAGATTGTAGAGCAAGGCGACTTTCATAAAGTTTTTTGATCAGATGAATTTTTTGGGTTCAGGCCAAAGGCCAAGAACTGCCACAGGAGATTGCATGCCACAATATTTGTAAAACCTGTGGGGTCTAAAGAGGGCGCAACTTCAACAAGTTCAAAACCGACCACTGGTAATTCCTTGAGACTTCTCAAAAGCAACTGAGCTTGCTCTGCAGACATTCCTCCTTCCATGGGTGTTCCGGTTCCTTTAACCTCACGCGGATCGAGAGCATCAATGTCGAAGCTTACGTATACGGCACTGCAGGTCCTTTTGAGTCGCTCAACGGTCTCAGTGATAACATCATTTATACCTCTTCTTTGGAGATCATAGGCTGTAGTAACAGATATAGCGTGTTCTCTCACAAAATCCGTCAGATATTTGGGAACAATACCTCTCTGTCCAATACAAACATGCCGTGATCCATCGACCACTCCTTCCTCGATAAGATGACGAAACGGATTTCCATGAAAAACCTTTGGCATGTCGAGATAGGGACCTTCCATATCAAAATGTGCATCCAAATGAAGGACCCCAAAACGCTCTTGCTGTTCTGGCGGGAGAGCTTCTTTACAACCCCGAATCGTGGAATAGGCGATACTGTGGTCTCCGCCGACAACAAGAGGGAGGCAATGCTTTCGAACTTGAGAAACCCGATCTTGGATTCTTTCGTGATTTGCTGCGTCCTGTGTGGGAGCAATATGAATATCTCCCATATCCACGAGACGGAGGTCATTTGCCACCAGTGTTTTGCCAGTCCTCAAATCAACATATTCTCGGCCCTGAACCCTATCCCAGTAAGAATGTCGTCTAATGGCATTGGGAGCCTCTGCAGCCCCGCGACGATACGAAGCATTATAATCCAGTGGAACCCCTAAAAAAGCAACATCCGCTTGGGATTGAGGAAGTTCTGCGAGAGAAACGTAAGGTGACTTCATGAAGGTTTGGATGCCTTGACCCATGAAACCTTCGTGTTCAAGATCTTTCATTGTTCAAACAGATGAAGATTAAATATGGTCTTTCCAAAGTAAAGTCTTCAGATCTCCTGGTTCGTCGTGTTTTTCGCCGATATCCGGGTATTCTATTCGATTTCCTTCTCTTTCGAAAATGGCAACCTGACGCGTCTCGTCATATTCGACAAAATCTTCTCGCTTCACTTTCCCATGAGGAGTATCGATAACAAATCGGGTGGAGTTGATCCAAGAAGGTGTACTCCAATTAAGTTCTTGAATGAGTTTGAAAAGACGGCGAATTCTTAAACGAAAGGTGGTTGAATAAGTGATGGGGTCGGGAATAAAAATAGAAAGATTTCGAATGGCATGTCGGTCGAGCTCTTTCAAAAGCCTGACCAAAACCTGCACATGATCGTTAATTTTTCTGAGCAGAGGAAACTGATTGTAAAGCCTCACTCCGTTTTTTCTCAGTCGATCAATATACTGTTTTACCTCATCACAGATTTCGTAAGGGTGAATCACGTGAGAAACAAGACGAACATCAAACTCGCCCAGCAAGCGAGCCTTTTCTTCACTGAAGACCTGTGGAGCGAACGCAAGGGCTCGAGTATGAATCCGGATCGCTTCAATATTGGTCTGCTCACGAAGGGCTTCTAAAATTTGTCGCAATTGCTGAAGGCCGAGATTCATAGGGTCTCCTCCGGAAAGGATAACTTCCTCGATTTCCGGCGTGGAACGAAGATAATCCACCAGTGCTGCAAGCTTTTCTGCAAGAGTTGGGACTTTATCTCTGGCATGCTCTTCGGAAAGAACGTCGGTTCGAAAACAGTATTGGCAGTGAGCCAAACAGCGATCTGTAGGAAAAAAAAGCATTCTTTCCCGATACTTCCTTACCCCTACCCCTTGAAGTCCTTTCGGCATTTTTTCTCGGTCATCAACAAAATCTTTTACCTCTCCGGGAGTGTGCTGATCGAGACGGTCTCGTGATGGATATACTGCTCGATGAAGCGGGCCTACGTTATCTCCTAGAGCAGCTACTTCATCTCTGACTTTTTTTTGATAAAAAGGAGTAACTTTTACCGGCAATAGTCCTTGCTGCGCACTTATTTCAGCAAACTCTCGATTAATGCCCTCTTGTTCAGAAGCAGTAGAAATAGGTTTCATGGATTAAAAAAAAGGATGTGAGCGATACGGCACATAGCCTTTGAGATGAAGAGAGGCAATCCAGTCTCGAATGCTAACGTTACGTTCTGCCACTTCGCGCCATCTTCTCAGGATAGCTTCATAGTGAGCTCGCAGTTGGATTGGGTCTCTCGCCAATGGACAACGCGTTGTATCGAGCGCTAAATCAATTTCGCCGGTTTCAGTCAGAATTGGAGAAAAAGGATACGATTGGCAGTCGAGCGGTTTCAGATTTCTGTCCGGATGACACGTCGATTGGTCAAAATTTGCAGCGTCACATTTGGCGACTTTTCCGCCACAGTGGTCTTTTACGGTAATCAAAAGGTGTCGACGCATGCCTTCCTGGGCTTGTTCCCATTCGCCAGGATAAAGAAGAATCCCATTCTCTAGGGAAAAATCTGGATCTTCTGGTCCCACCTGATCGCAACAGCGGTAGTGGCACTCGCTACTACAACGCTGGCATCCCTCGAGAGCTCCGCCCTGATTAGGTTCTGTCATATTTTTGAAGAGTTAAGAAGCATTCCAAACGTGTATCCACCGCAGGATCTATTAAACTTCTTTCTTTCATCCATTCGTCATTAAAAACAGTATCCAGATATTTTTCACCGCCATCGGCTACAATGGCCACCAACCTTCCCGGAAGGGACATTTCTGACATCATCTGAAGTGCGACAAAAACGACTCCGCCAGCGGCTCCTCCGATGAGGATGCCCAGACGGCGAGCAAGAAATCGCGAGGTATTAAAAGCCTCTTTATCGGAAACTTTTTTACCCATCGTAATGAGAGAATAGTCAACGTTTTTGCCAACACTCACACTCCCAGGGTTTCCAGTACCCGACTGATAATACGGGACATCAGGTGGTCCAAAGATGACCGATCCATGCGGTTCAACCCCGACCACCACTAAACCGGCATTTCTTTCTCTTAAAAACCGTGCTGTGCCGCTGAGCGAGCCTCCTGTGCCAGCAGCTCCTATTAATACTCTTATTTCCCTCTTTGTCTGCTCAAAAATTTCTGGTCCAAGCGTTTGATAATACCCTTCAGCATTCGCCGGATTATCAGCTTGTCCCAGAAAAATGGCGTTTGGCACTTCTTTGCTCAATTCTTTGGCATATCGTTCTCGTTCATCAATAGCAACCTGATCTTCAGTCTTTCCTCCTCCCACATGGCGGATTTCAGCTCCATAAGCCTTCATGGAAAGAATTTTTTCTTTTGCCGCATGACCATCCACAATCGCAATAAAGCGATATCCGCGTTCAGCGGCAATCATGGCCACTCCAACCCCCGTGTTCCCGGAAGTGGATTCAATGATGACACCGCCTGGTTTCAATGTGCCATTTTTTTCCGCAGCATCGATCATGCTTCTCGCCATCCGGTCTTTCATGCTTCCTCCCGGATTAAATTTTTCCATTTTCAGGAGCAGATCGTATCTTCGATCTTTCACGGGAAGTCGAATCATAGGATTTGATCCGATGAGGTCGGTCGCTCTGTCAACAATTCCAAGATTTTTCATGTGGATCGTGGTGAGGGGAAATCGAGCTGAGAGAAAGAGGTATCTATTTTCCAACGAAGACCAGAAGAAGATTTCAAAAGAACAACCTTAGGCGGGATTGGGATACCATGAAATTCGGTTTCGTTAGAGTCCATTTGATAACCGGTGGTATTGGGGTAAAGAAGAATATCTCCCCGTTTTGGTTCTCGAGGGAATGATACTTTTTTCCAGTTCAACACATCTGATTCTAGACAGGTATTTCCCGTAACAGCTCCAACAAAAGGTTGAACGTCATTTTTAGGTTCGGAGCCATTTTCTTCTCTCAAAAGAGGGTCCGGTAAAAACTGAGTATTGAACCATTGCTCAGAAAGATGATTGCTATTACCGTCAACAACAACAACGTTGTCTCCTCGTATACATCGAGAGCCTCTTACTCGCATAGCTGTAAATCCAGCCTGGTCGAGTAAAGCTCTTCCGGGTTCGAGAACAAGAGTTATATTTTTCTCTCGAAGTACTTCAAAAATTCTCTTACGAGCATCCAGAGTATGGGGTATCTCCAAAATTCCACGAAGATGTTCGGCCGATGCGGGGGAACTATGGTAGGGATAATAATGGGGAAATGTTCTTCCTTGATAAAAATTATCATCTTTTGCTTTGCCATCTTGAAAACGACCCCAGCTTTCGGCTGAAATATAGTCTACGGAAAAGCCGCCACCGATATTCATAGTGGAACAGGGTAATTCCTGCTCCCTAGCTTTTTGCATTTCTTCTAAGACTAGTTCTATCGCATGAGATCGCTCTTCTATGGAATATCCATCCAAGTGAAATCCGAATCCCAAAAAAATTATTTCTCTATGGGCTTTCAGAAAATTAAGTATTTCCGGAAGTTTTTCCCTTTCTACCCCAAACCGGCTTTTTCGAGGCGTGAAGTCATTCAGCCTTAATAAGATGGAGGCTTGTTGAGCTGAGGCTCTTTTCATCACCTTAGCTAGAATTTGCAATTCTTCAAAGGAGTCAACGCTGATTCGAGCTTGATGTCGTAATGCCAATAGGAGGCACTCCGGGGTCTTCATGGGACCCGAAACGCCAATTTGATTTCCTCGAATACCATGTGACAAAGCTTTCCTCAATTCGTAAATACTAGAAACCTCCACTCCAATATCGGAGTAGGCGCATGCTTCCAAAAAAGCTTCACCCTTATTGGCCTTACAGGCATATGTCATCTCAGATGTGAGCCCGAGCTCTTCTAATACTTTTTTAAATCGATAAACATTTTCAAGAAAAACTTCTGGCAAGAGAAAGTGAACAATTGCTCCATGAGCCTTAACTAATTCAAAAATTTTTTCAGTTTGTCCTTCTAAAATTTCTCTTACTTTCGGATGAAGGAGGGCAGGAGTTTCCACAATAACTTATTCAAAATACAATCTTATTTAATACTATATGTGAAAATATGTCAAATCACAAAGAGAACCGCTTTGGAAGCGAGCCTCAGGATCACAAAAAGAACGACTTCGATTCCTTCATTAAGGAGTTGGAAAGCTAATGCGCTGAAGAAGCTTCTGGAGAGGTGCTTGCTATCTCGGCTACTTTCCCGCTGAGAAATCCAACGATCTGTTGGTAGAGATCTTCTCGACCGTTTTTGGCGAGAAACTGCTTCAGATTTTTTTTGAAAATCTCGGTTGCTTGGAGAGCTGCACTGCGATATTGGTCAAAAGAAAGGCTTTCACGAAGCGCTTTCATCTGGCGCTTGTAGCGGTTCTGGAGCCGGAGGGTCTCGCGACCAACGTTATAACTTTCTTTCGTTGGTTTTTCGATTTTTCCAAGAGCTTCACGGATTTCCATGGGAGGGAGAAGAAAAATGTGATTCGAGAAGGCTGATCAGGCGCCGTTCTTCATGCTTTTTTTCGGTCCGTTCGGCCTGATAAAAAATATCACTCATGCGCTGGTCGCTGAGCCGTTCATATTCCTGAAAGAGATGAGGGTGAGTGACAAAAAACTCTTCAAGAAGATTATCCTGATGGGTTTGTTGTTCTTGCAGGATCCTCAAGATTTTTTTCTTCCGCGGTTCATCACAGGCTTCGCATGTTTTCAGAATGCGCTCTTTTTCTTCTTGGCTGAGACAAAGACTCAAAGCAATCGCTTGTTCGAGTTCTTGATGAATTTCTTTTCCGGCCGTTTTTTTTCTCATGCTCAGTTAGGAAGGTATCTCAATCATAGCTTCTCTGCCGGGTCCAACGCCAATAAACCGGATCGGGACCTTCGCCAGTTCTTCGACACGTTTCACATAGTTTTTGGCTTCTTTCGGCAGGTCTTCCCATGCTTTCGCCGTGCTGATATCGCTCTTCCATCCTGGGAGCGTTTCGTACTCGACTTCCACATTTGAAAGCACTTCAAGACTCGAAGGAAATGATTCCAGAATCTTGCCATGGTAGCGATAGCGAAGACCAATCTTGATCTCGTTGAGATCCGAGAGAATATCAAACTTCGTCAGGTTCAGGGCCGAGAAGCGGTTGATCATCTGCGAGTAGTTCACCACCGCAATGTCCAGCCATCCGCAGCGCCGGGGTCTTCCGGTCGTCGTCCCATACTCTCGCCCTTTTTCTCGGATCTGATTTCCAAGTTCATTCGCCAACTCCGTAGGGAAAGGTCCGGCGCCAACGCGCGTCGTGTAGGCCTTCACGATGCCAATTGTTCCTTCGATGAGTGAGGGTGCGATCCCCAGGCCCGTGCATCCGCCACCGACCGAGGCATTCGATGATGTGACAAAAGGATAAGTTCCAAAATCAAGGTCCAGCAAGGTGGCATTCGCACCTTCTATCAGAATTTTTTTCCCTTGGTCATAGGCTTGATTCAGGAGAAAAATGGAATCCACGATGAGCGGCTCAAGCAATTGGGCGTACTCACGATAGCGTTTGAGTTCTGCTTCGAGATCGTAGTCGAACGAGAATCGCTTTTGAATGTCCCTGACATTGCGCGTGAGATTTTCTTCAAAGTGTTTGAAAAAGCGAAGATCGCCCACGCGAAGATTTCTTCGCAGTGCTTTCTCGCTGTAGCAAGGGCCAATGCCTTTCTTCGTGGTACCGATTTTTTCTCCCGCCAATTCGTCTTCTCGCATGCCATCAACAATCTGATGATAGTCGAAGAGCAGATGCGCGCGATCCGAAATCTTCAGCCGACCTTCAAACGCAATCCCTTTTTCCTTCAGAACAGCGAGCTCTTTGAAGAGCGTTGGGAGATGGAGCACAACACCATTGCCGATGACACACATGACCTTGGGATGCAAAATGCCAGAAGGCAGCAGATGGAAGGGGAAAGCCTTACCGTCCACCACCACCGTATGTCCGGCATTGGAGCCGCCCTGGCATCGGGCGACGATATCAAATTCGCTCGACAAAATATCCACGAGTTTACCCTTGCCCTCATCTCCCCACTGAGCGCCGATGATCGCCATAACCTGTTCTTTCATACGTTTGAGAGAGAGAAAAAACGCTTATGCTGCTTGGAGAAACGATGTTACCAGATCTTCTGCTCTTGCATAGGATTTCTGTTCTTCATGAAAAAATCGAAGAATTTTTCCTTTCTCGTACCCCAGGTGGAGGAGCGCCTCCAGAGCCTCTTCTTCCAGAGAAGCGATTCGAACGGTTCCTTCTGATGGGAGGAGCGGGAGATCATCCATTTTACTTTTGAGCTCGAGGATCAATCTTGCAGCGGTTTTCTTTCCAAGGCCTGGAATGCTCTGAAGTGTTTCCTGATTTCCTTCTGCAATGGCTCTTCTCACGAGATCAACTGGCATTTTCAGGATACCCATAGCTGTTTTTGGCCCGATTCCCGAGACCGTGAGCAGCAGCTTGAAAAAAGAAAGCTCTGACTCTGACTCAAAGCCAAAAAGGGCGATGTCGTCGTCTTTGACTTGGGTATGGATAAAAAGTGAGAGATTTTCTCCTTCGGTCTTTTTTTCAAGAAGCTCCGAGCGCATGCTCACCAAATAGCCAACCCCTTGCGTCAGAAGAATGCCCTGATGAACGGATTTCCTCAGAAGGGTTCCAGAAAGATAGGCGATCATAGAGAAGGCTTATTTGCGACCTCTTCCTTTGACTTTGGATTTCATCTTGGGCTTCTTAGCAAGGTCCAAAGTGTAGACGGCTCGACCGACACGGGCGAAGTGGGGATTCTTTTGAAGATTCAGGCTGATGGTACCAATGCGTACATGGCGTTGCTTCAAGACAGCATCGATAATCTCCTGCTTGGTCATGGGCTTGCCTCGTTCCGCGAGAATATCCTGAATCACATCCGCAACCGTGCCTTCTTTGTAACCCCATTCTTTCAGGACGTAGAGACCACGTCCAACAAGGACAAATTTTTCGCAGCGGATCAGTTCGTTGTGCACCGCCTGGACCGTCACCACCTTGCGATCGAATCCAACTTCAGAAATCTTATTGGCAATTTCCACGAAGTGGAGGGGTTTCTTATTTTTCTTGAGCACAATGTACGCCTTGTCCCGGATCGATCTTGGATTAATATGTCTCCATTCAATCAGCCCCCATCCGGTCTCTACTTTCTTGAGTCGCTTGTCCACCGAAAGAGAGGCGAGCATGGTCTTCTCAGCAATTTCTTGATCTTTGCGAGAGAAGATTGATTTGAGTTCCAATATGACTTTTGGTTCTTCGACAACATCGGTCTTCTTTTTCAAGATCGCGATGGCCGAATCATTGATCTTTTTGATTTCAGAAAGGGAAAGCGAATTGTGTGTCCAGAACGCAAAGAAGATATCGGATTTCTCTTGTTTCGTCAGCTCGGGATCGATGATCATGCTGAGCTTGATAATGTTGGCATCCGCATCGCCTTTCTTAAGAAAAATGCTCAGCATCTCGCTGATGAGATCATCCTCCAGCATGATGCCACCTCGGTGGCTGATGATTTCCTTGGCAAGCTTGTTGATGCGATGAAATTTCGTATTGTTGATCGTGCGTCGCAGCTTGCTGAGGGCGATATTTTCGATCTGACGGACTCGCTCTCGAGTCACCGAAAAGCTCTCGCCAATTTTTTCGAGCGTTTGTTTAGGCTGATTGTTGAGGCTGAAACGTCGTGTGATGACATCCTGTTCTTTTTCCGTCAGGACCATGAACATCTCTTCCACCATTTTGTTCAGGTCGAGCTCAGCGAGGTTCACATTGCTTGAGGCGTTGAAGGCGCTAGAGGCTATGCCCGCGAGCTGGTTGGCACCTTGCGAGAGAGAAGAAGAAGTTGTCTGAGGGGTGATCATGTCTTCGATGATGGATTTAGGAATGCACGAGGTAACTCAGGTATCGTAAAAAGTAAACGATCTCAGGTCAAGTATTTGACAAAATGTAAAGATTTATCACTCATCGTACAGAAGAAGCTTATGAAAAAGAGATAATCGGTTCCTAGGGAGAGCCCCTAAAGAATATAATTTACACATATTGTGTAATTCTGTCAAATCAAAAGGGCTCAAAGATTACCAGAGAACAACTTCTTTTTTTGTAATGGTTAAAAAGAGTATTCATGGTCAAAAAAACTGTACAAGAAAAATTCCTTCCTCTAGATTAAGCTCTGAATAACAAGGGACCGTATGATTATTCACTGCGATGCGTGTGGAAAGGCTATCTCTCATTATTTTTCGCAGTGTCTCCATTGTCGCTCGAAAACCCAACCTCAAAAAGACAGAGCTCGTAGCGCTGATATGAGCTCCTTTTTCGAAGATTTTTCTCCCACCTTTGAGCGGCGAGTCATTGGATAGCTAGAAGGGAAGCATTCGGTTCAAAAAGAAGCCCACCACGGGATCCATAATGAGCCCCAGGATGCTTTTTCCGAAGAGCAGATTCGAGAAAACCAGTGACAAAAGGATCATATAGCCCACTTGCTGGTATCGTTGAAGCGTAAAAAGAGCGTCTCCTGGCAGTAGGAGAAGAAGAATTTTGCTGCCATCCAGCGGAGGAATGGGGATAAGGTTGAAGACCATCAGGGAAAGATTGAGAACAACCATGGTGGTTGAGAAATCGATGATCGCGGAGAGGCCGGTGGAGGGTGCCAGAAAAACTTCGGGCCAGGCAAAAGCCAGGAATCTTAAGAAGAGACTAAAAAGCACCGCCAAACAAAAATTAGAAAAAGGTCCTGAAAGCGCAATGAGCATGCTGTCTCTTTTCGGATCCTTCAAGCGTGCTGGATTGAATTGAACCGGCTTTCCCCAGCCAAAGTGAAATTTGGTTGCCAGCAGCATGATGGCTCCCATTTGATCAAAGTGGGCGAGGGGATTCAGAGTGAGGCGACCCATGTGACGGGCCGTTGAATCTCCCAAGAGGAGGGCCACAAAAGCGTGCGTGCATTCGTGAACCGAGATCGAAATCACGAGCGCAATACCGTAGTACAGGAGCTCAATACCCATTTTCCCTTGATGACAGAATAAAAGTTGCTACACTTTCGAGGCTCAATTTGGTTGTACTGTACCGCAGAGGGTTCGACAACGAAAGTTTCTAACCAATTACCCCATGTCTCGCGTCTGCGAAATTACTGGAAAAAAGCCTTCCTACGGGAATCTGCGTTCCTTTTCCAATCACTCCACTCGAAGGAGATTTCTCCCGAACTTGATTCGAAAAAAAGTCCTCGATCCTGCGACCGGAAAAATGGTTCGAAAACGGATTGCCGTTTCCACCCTTCGAACCCTGCTGAAGCAAAGCATGGCCGCCCAAAAGAAAGCCGTGGCGATGATGCAGTAACTTTTTAAGCACGAGCCACGTACAAGACGCCAAGAATAATGAACATCGATCTCAGGAAGAGTCGGGATGTTTTTCAAGAATGGCGGAGGGGGAGGGATTCGAACCCTCGAACGGCTTTTGACCGTTACACGCTTTCCAAGCGTGCGCAATCGGCCACTATGCGACCCCTCCATT